>Ga0308165_1004063_pt1 | contig 14911 bp, 12 predicted proteins | sample PhyWR2_FD_201032 | JGI IMG/M metagenome (GOLD analysis project Ga0308165, IMG submission 201032) | Phyllosphere microbial communities from UC Gill Tract Community Farm, Albany, California, United States - DLSLW.R2 | ecosystem: Host-associated > Plants > Phyllosphere > Unclassified | place: USA...
GCCGAGTCGTAAAGCTCAGAAAGCCATCATTGAGCAAAGAAAGTTAAATCCTGTGCTTGACTCTTGTGGTTAAAAACAGGACATTTTAAATGGTTTATCGCATAGACATTTTAATTGGTGAATAACACAAAAAAGCATAGATTTACAGCCCAAGCTTCGTATAACAACCATTATATTAAATAAGAGAGTTAAATTTTATTTAACAAATGCTCTCATTTCTTAATTTAAACGGGAATTAACTTCTTTTACTTTATTTGCCCAGTTCTCTGATATTTTTGATACTTCTTTAAAAATTCTTTCCGATGTATCCAAATCTTTTAGAATATTTCTTATAATGGCTAAATATATTTTCTCAATAGGCAGTAGCACTTTTGGAGAGGATGAATAAAAATTAGAGACTTCGTGATAATCTCTCATTTTATCCAAAAATGGAATGCATTTATCTTCAATAACCTTTTTAATTTCTTCTGATAATTCAATGACATCAGTTTCATTATTGATAGTCCACCAAAGATCTTTATTATTTTTTATATAACCAATTCTTTCTCTGGGAAAGCAATCAAATTCTGTTATAAATTTCGGGATTTTTTCTCCTTTATTAATTCTCCATAGCTGAGGATAAAAAACACCTAAATTTATTGTAAACTGCTGAGTATTTTCATTATTATAACGACTTAATTGAAAATTTATGACTTGCGTAACACCATTTAAGGATCTATTCCAAGTGAAATTTTGTTTCTTAAATCCATACTGTTTTAATAAGGCAACAATATCTTTATTAATTAACTCTTTAAACATTAGATATAACTCTAGTAACTCAATAGGGAGCTCTTCATTTTTTTCAGCTTATAGTTTATGAGTGAGAATATTCCCCCATAATAGAGTTCTATATACAAAGCCTTTAATGCCATTAATTAATCCAAACGATCTTTTATTTTTTCTAAAATTAACACAATATAACTTATAAGAAATCAAAAAATATCATAAGTTTCTATTTTAAATAAATTTTTTATAATTTTGCATAACGATTATTATGTTAAATGGGCATACAATTTGTTAATTTTGAATTCAATATTTTTAATATGTATTCACAATTTGTTTAAAAAATAATCTAGAATTGCGATGCAAAAAAATAGAAAAAAACCAATATAAAGAGATTATCAGCTCTAGGCTTAACTATACATCCTATATCTTCATTATTTGTGTTGCTTAATAAATTCTAGTATTTCTTCAAGTACGTTCTGCCCCATAGTTTTTAAAACGAGTTCATTTAAATCACCCTTTGCAAAAGCCGACCAAGTCGTGCTTGATGAACCAGAAGAATGTGCATAACGTCCACAACAAACCCATACCTTTTGATCTGATGTGATAAAAGCTTCATAAAGATCTCTGTCAAGATCGTCAGAGACCCACTTAAGAATTATTCTAGGTAGATGATATTGTTGTTTAAATTTTTTTAATCTCTTCCATATTAAGAAACCTAAATAGATAATTCCAATAGAAGATAAAAGTGTGTATAAAATCATGTCTGCCCTAATATGATAAGCTACTATTGAATTTTATAGGAGCTTAAGCTCCTTAATGCGACAGAACTACATCTTCTCTAACAGAATCTACCCCTAAAAAACCGTTTTGTGTCTTTGCTAATTCAACCATTTTGGTAGCGATTAAGCTATAACCATTATCTCCAGCAGTTCTAACTGAAGTAAATATTATTGCGTAGTAAGAATTTTCACTATCTAAATACATTAGATTTAATACTCAAAGCAAAAAATAATATTGAAGTTTGTCTAAAATTAACATAATACACGTTATACGAAACGTGTTATAATTACCTTTACAAATCAATTGTTTAGGTTTGTATTTTTAGCCCTATTATCCATTACAGGGCTTTTTTTATGATTTTTCATGTTTCACGCCTACTATTTGAGCAATGTTCCCCGACTTTAATTAGCTTCACTGCTTAATCTGGAGTAATGAGGGGGCATGCCTTTTAGTTACATAAAATTAGCTTTAATAATTATTTTTTTCTCAGATATGTCACGTGAAACATAATTTATCATTAATAAAAAAACCCTGTATTCATTGGCGATTTTTTTGATTAGTTAATAGGCTTTGAATTCTTAAGCATGATTTGAGTTAGTTAGAATAATGTATACATCTTGATTTTATATGAATTTTACGTAAAATTTACGATAATTTTATTATATATCAATAGATTAAAATCTAACATACATCACTCTACTGACTATTTATTCAGGATGTTATGAAAAATCTGCACAATCTATTTATTTGCCTCACCACACTATCTTCAAGTTACGCTTTAGCTTCAGATAATGGTAAACCTACTGATTTAAGCTTTTCTGGGAATGTTTCACTTGCGAGCGAATATCGCTGGCGTGGTCAGACTCAAACAAAGAATGACCCTGCATTACAAGGCAACTTTCTTTTAAGCCATGCTTCAGGAGTTTATTTTTCTATATTTGCATCGAATGTAGATTTTGGGGACGAAGCACATTTAGAATTGGATCCTCAAATTGGCTATACAGTACCAGTAACATTAGGATCGATACATCCCACAGCAGATATTGGCATGCTTCGCTACAATTATGTCGGCAACAGTGATTTAAATTATAATGAATATTATTTCAAAATGATTTTTAATACCTTACTGCATCAAAGCGACAGCCTTATACCAAGCATAAGCTATACCAATAACTATGGTGGCAAAGTAACCAGTGAGAGCATGGGTAAAGATATCTCAAACTGGTATTTTAATGTCTTGTATGCAACCCCTATCTCTCAAACTGATTTTGGTGCAAATGCCAGCCTAGGCTATTCAAAAGCAAGCGAGGAAATTTATGGTTCTGAAGTAGAGGACCATTTTTTTGATTGGAAAATAGGTGCAACTTATGCCTATAAACCAATGGGACTGATTGCTGAATTAGCGGCTATTGGTAGCAATTTAACAACGGAAGGTTTAAGCGATACAAATAAAAAGGGCGTTAAAAAAGCAGCAGTATTCACACTCACAAAATCTTTTTAAAAACTTAAATGCCAATAGTATCAACAGTATTATTGGCATATTTATTTGACTTTGGTTATACCAACATATGCGCTATTTCTTTTCGATTAAACCCTCTCTCACTCAAGATTAGCCTTATCAATTTTTGTATTTTTTCTGAGGAATGATGATATTTCTGCACTAAATCGTCTGCATCCATCTCTTGCAAATTATATTTTAAATATAAATCTTCATTGAGCTGCTGATTTTCAGAATCATCAATAAAACTGAGTTTTGGATTCATATTACGTCTGCTAAACATCCCAATGCTGTTCTATTGAGGTAATCTGATGATAAATATGTTGATACTCCGCACGTTTAACCGTACACCACAACTCAATAAAATCTTTCCCTACATATTTTTCTAAAATGGCATTGCCTTGAAAAAGTGCTAAAGCATCCAGCTGATTCGTGCTCAAAAAAACAGGCTCATTATTGGATTGGTTAACGTCCTTTGGTATTTCTAAAGATTGCGTTAACCCATGCAATGCCCCGATACAGATCATGGCAACAGTTAAGTATGGATTACAATCTGCACCTGCAACACGGTATTCTAAGCGCTGATTTTCATTGTCGGAACAGGGTATACGGATGGCCACATTACGGTTATTTACCCCCCAATTCGCTTCTAATGGGACATGGTTGCCCACTTTGAACCGTCTAAATGAATTTACATTGGGTGCAAGAACTGCTATTGATGAGGGGAGCAATACAATCAAGCCACTAATCGCTTTCAATAATTGATGTGACAGCAAATTATTATTGTTTCTGCTAAAAATATTTTGATGATCTTGATTGAATACACTCATATGAAAGTGCATACCGCTGCCAGCTTTAAGCATATCTGGCTTTGCTAAAAAACTGGCTTTCAGTCCATTTTTTACAGCAATTTGTTTGATTGTGCGTTTCAACATCATGATCTGATCGCATAGCTTAAGGATGTCCTCACTATGCTGAATATTGATTTCATATTGCCCTGAAGAGGATTCGGATACTAAGCCTGTAATATGAATGTTCTGTAAAATGGCAATACGTTCAATTTCATCTAAAACTTCTTGATATCTATCTTGCACATTCACATCAAAACATTGATTTAGATATGTGGTATTCGAACTACAAGCACCATCACCATCCACCAAATAAAATTCTAATTCAGCGGCCATACAGGGATAAAAGTTTTGTTGGTGTAAGCTGTTTAAAACTTTTTTTAAAATATTGCGGGGTTCAACTGGGCAATCATTATTTTGATCATCTTTCATGCTCAGAAATAACTGTGCATTTGATTCTGGTTTTAAAGCACAGGGTTGTAGGCTGCCGAGTACTGGCTTACATAAACAATCAGGCTCCCCTATTGATCGACCTAAACCCGTTTCTTCAATTATTTCACCATTAAGACTCATCGCATAAATGGAGAGCGGGAAATAACTTTCTTGTACAACTTTTTTTAAACATGCGATATCTATACGTTTACCACGGACATGCCCATTAAGATCATGTAAATAAACATCAACATGATTGGTATTGGGATAGCGATCCAGATAACTTTTTACTTCTTCTAGAAATAGTAAATCTTCAGTATTGTCACATTTTAGATTAAAGGGTGTCGAATCTTGGATTAATTCAGCAGCGTCTACAATATTGTGTTTCTTCATGAGTAAAGCACTCATAATTTGATCCTATCAAACTTTGATAGCTATCAAAATAAAACAAGTTCCCCCTAAAGTAACGTAAACAAAACGTAAAATAAAACTGTTTAAAAAAGCACTCCTTAAATCTTTTTATCACGTCTAAAAACAACAATATCAGCCCACAAAAAGAATGATAAATTCCTTTTAAATCAATAAGTATTTAAAAACCTCAATCCAACACCAGGTTCAGTAATAATATATTTTGGCTGAATGGCATTATCATTTAATTTCCCTCTTAATTTAGCGACTAAGATCCGCAAATAATGGGTATCTTCTTGATGCGTTGGGCCCCATAGATCTTTCAGAATTTGAGGCTGAGTAATCAATTGGCCTTTATTCTTCGCTAACAAACTCAGCAGCTGATATTCTTTGCGTGTTAAGGAAAGCAATTGCTGATTGAGAAAAACCTGACGTTTAGAAAAATCAATTTTTAATACACCATCATCAAAACTTGCAGCATCAGCAGTGCTATGCTGATATTGTCTGAGCAGTACACGTAGGCGTGCCATCAGCTCCTGAATACTAAATGGCTTGGTGACATAATCATTTGCGCCAGCATCTAAAAGCTTAACTTTTTCTTCTTCATTTGCACGCACTGACAACACGATGACCGGAACATTCGACCATGTCCGAAGCTCTAACAAAACCTCAAAACCGTCTAAATCAGGCAGTCCTAAGTCTAAAATGACCAAGTCTGCACCTTGTAAAGCCAAAAGTTCTAAGCCTTTTTGGCCATTTTCAGCCAAAAGCGTTTTATAGCCCTGTGCTCTGAGTGCAATGTCTAAGAATTTTCGAATCTGGTTTTCATCATCAATAATCAATACATTGGTCATAGAACTGGCTGATTCATTTTGTTCTGGCATTTCTCCCCCTACAAACCGCTGTCTATATTAAGCAATTTGCTGAATAGGAAGCTGTATGCGGATACATGTTCCTTGATTATTCTTGCCTGATGATGCCATGATTTCCCCCATATGCGCACCTACAATCGCTTTAACAATAGTGAGGCCCAAACCTGTGCCATATTGCCCGCGGTCACCGCGCTGCATTGTATAAAACATATCAAAAATACGTTCTCTCTCATCTTCTGGTATGCCCTGACCTTGGTCGGTAAGGGCAACTTCAATCACATTTTCATTTATTTGTGCTACATCAATGATTACTGCTTTATTTTCTGGCGAAAATTTTGCGGCATTTTCTAAAACATTAAAAATTGCCTGTTCAATCAATGCAGCATGTACAAATAAGCTCAAAGATTCTTGAGGCGCATGTAGCTCAATCAAAGCCTGCGGCATATAACGCTTTAGTCGGCGTATAGCTGAACCAATTAATTCATCTACGCCAATCCAGTCCCGCTTCAAGCTTAAACCTTCATGCCCTAAACGGGTCATATCCAATAAGTTTTGAATATAGCGGTCTAAACGTTCGCCCTCTAAATGAATCGCTTCCAGCAAACTGTCCTGATCTTTTTCATCCATCGAATGGCGGTAACTACTCAAAGTGTCCGCTGCGCCAATCATAGAGGCTAAAGGTGATCGCAAATCATGCGACACTGAAGATAAAAGCGCTGAGCGCAATTTTTCTGTTTCAGAATTCACATTGGCTATTTCTAAGGCCTTGGTAAGTTGCGTACGGGAAATAGCTTGTGCAATATACTCCACCATAATTTCAGCCAATTGTTTTTGTTCAGTATTTAAAATAGTTTGAACATCATGAAATTTTAATCCAATCACACCTAAACATTGCTTAGAAGCCAATAATGGGAGAAACCACCACTCATTTTCCGTGAGGGTTTGTGTAAAGCGGCCGGATGGCTGATGGTTTTTTAAAGTCCAATCAGCCGAAATCTTTTCTTTATCACTGATATTTTCTAATGCTGTTTTCGCTTGTGATGTTTCAGGGAAATAAATCCAAACTTCAGCATTTAAGTTTTTGCTCAGGCTATTTTCAGCAATATCTTGAACATGTTGTAAATCTACCGCTGTAGACAGTTTTTGTCCTAAATCTTGCATGATGCTGTTATAGCTGTTTGCCGTTTTGAGGGCGGTCACCTGTTCTTTCAAACGTGAAGCCAAACGGCTCGAAATTAAGGCGGCTCCCAAAAATGCAACTACCGTGACTACACCCTGATGTGCAGAGATCTGAAATGTAAATTGTGGCGAAATAAAGAAAAAGTTATAGGCCAAAAAGAATAATAGGGCAGAAAAAACCGCTACTAACATTCGTGTTTTTGATGCAACAAAAACTACTGCGGTAATAAAAATAACGGATAGATCATTTATACCAAGATACTTTTCACCCAAGCTTGCTATTCCAATACTGATGACAGTGGTCGCAAGCACATACAGCATTTCCCTAATCGAAAAAAATGCCCTTTGATTGAAAACTGAATGATATTTTTTATCCGCAATAATCGGCACAATACTGAGTTCAAAATTTGGCTGATATTTCAGTAATTGATCGATCAAATTGGGCCTTAGACTTAACGAAAAATTTTTCTGAATAGATTGCGCTAGAACCAGGGTCGAAATACCGCGATCCATAACATAATCAAATAAAGTTTTTGCATGCTGCTGGCCATAAAGGATTTCGGTCATGCCGCCCAATTGACGCGTTAAATTCAAGGCTCGTTCTATTTCACGGCTTTGTGAGTTTTCTTGTTTATCGATGACTTGAGTATCTTGAGAAAAGGCTACGACAGTCCAATTTGCTAAACGATGTTCTGCAATTCGGCATCCTGTCCGCACTAAAGCTTCAGAATTTCCACAGCCATCTACCATAACTAGAATATGGTTTTTTAAGGGAATTGGTACAAGCCCGTGAATAGCAAAGTTTTCCCGTACATTGCTATCGACATGGCTAGCAACCGTTTGCATGGCTAATTCACGTAAAGCGGTTAAATTGGAACTGTTAAAAAACCGCTGCAATGCCTGTTCTGCTTGTTCAGGCACATAAACTTTGCCTTGATTTAAGCGTTCCAATAATTCATTGACTGGCAAATCAATTAGGCGAATATCACGGATACGTTCGAATAACCGATCTGGCACCGTTTCGGTGACGCGAACCCCTGTAATTTGATATACCACATCATTCAAACTTTCTAAATGCTGAATGTTCATGGTGGTAAAAACATCAATACCTGCATCTAATAATTCATTGATGTCCTGCCAACGCTTTTCATGGCGACTGCCTGGCATATTGGTATGGGCGAATTCATCAACAAGAACGATACTTGGTTTTTTATCCAGTACAGCGTCCAAGTCCATTTCTTCAAGTTGATGCCCTTGGTATTCAATAATTTTACGAGGGATAAGGGCGAGCCCTGAAACCAAGTTTTCGGTTTCTGCACGGCCATGCGTTTCTACATAGCCAATGACAATATTGTTGCCCTGCAAGGCCAATTCATGCGCACGAACCAGCATGGCAAAAGTTTTACCTACACCCGGTGCCGCCCCTAAAAAGATGGTTAAGCGCCCAGATTGATAACGCTGCGTATGTTGTAGCAAAACATCTGCTTTATTGTTTCGTTGAGCTGTCATAAAAATAATCTTTATAGATTGTTTTAAAATATGTTTTTAGAAATTCATTTTCAATAAAATTCAAATCATTTTTCGCTATCATGAAGTGACATAAATGTCGCTGTTGGATCGGGCTCAAGAAAGAGTCCGCAATCCAATTTTGATTTATTTAGCCATCCGATCCAAAGCCAAATTCAGTTCAAGCACATTCACACGTTCAGCCCCCAAAATGCCTAAAGTAGGCTGAACCGTATATTGCCGTACCAATTTCAGCACATCTTGCTCAGAAATCTGTCGTGCTTGTCCCACACGTTTGACCTGAATCAATGCAGACTGCACACTTATTTCAGGGTCTATTCCACTGCCTGAAGCGGTCACCAAATCTGCTGGAATTTTTGCTTTTTCAATCTGTTCCTGCGCTGCAATTTGTTTTAAACGTTCATCGACTGCTTGGTGCAAGGCTGGATTGGTTCTCGCCATATTACTCCCTGCCATTGCCATCGGATCATAATTTGAAGCCGATGGGCGTGACTGAAAATACTGTGCCTGAACAAAAGGCTGTGCAACCAGACTTGATCCCACAACCCGATCTTTCTCCACAATCAAACTACCATTGGCTTGATGCGGAAAGATCATTTGACCCAGTCCTGCTGCAACTGAACTATACACAAAACCGCATAGCCCCAAAGCAACAATACTTAAGCCAATAGATGCACGTGTTAAACCTGCCAATGATGAGTCAACCAATTGACTTTTTTCTAATGGATTATTTTGCAATGCATCATTTTCAATATTCATTTTTTTCATCCTTACAAATTTTTAAAGTGATAACAATGGACTGATCATCAGATCAATCACTTTGATTGCAACGAATGGCAACAACACCCCACCCACCCCATAAATCAACATATTTCGGCGTAACAATTGTGTAGACGTAGACGGTTTAAACTTCACACCACGTAAAGCAATTGGAATGAGTAATGGAATGATCATGGCATTAAAAATAAGTGCTGAAAGAATGGCGCTTTCAGAACTGCCCAAGTGCATCACATTCAAGACATTCATTTGCGGAATAGCAGCAACGAACAATGCAGGTAAAATTGCAAAGTATTTCGACACATCGTTGGCCAAGGAGAAAGTGGTTAATGCACCTCGGGTAATGAGCTGCTGTTTCCCAATTTCAACAACTGCCAGTAATTTGGTTGGGTCTGAATCCAAATCCACCATATTGCCAGCTTCTTTGGCCGCTTGCGTACCTGAATTCATGGCGAGTCCAATATCTGCCTGTGCCAAAGCAGGTGCATCGTTGGTCCCATCCCCGACCATCGCCACCAAATGCCCTTTATTCTGCTCTTCACGAATACAATTCAGTTTATCTTCAGGTCTTGCTTCAGCAATATAGTCATCGACACCTGCTTCCGCTGCAATGGCTGCCGCAGTTAACGGGTTATCCCCTGTGACCATGACGGTTTTGATGCCCATTTCACGTAAGCGCGCAAATTTTTCTTTAATCCCTTGCTTAATCACATCAGAAAGCTCGATCACCCCTAAAAGGTTTTGATCTTTCGCGACCACCAACGGGGTTGCACCTTTAGATGCGACTTGCTCTACACGGGCTTTGAGTTCGCTATGGTTTTCAAGGGTCTGTGATGCAAATTTAAGAATCGCATCCAAAGCCCCTTTACGTATTTGATGACCATCTGACAAATTAATGCCTGAAATACGACTTGATGCATTAAAGGCAATAAATTCCGCCTGATCTGGGTCAATCACACGTTCCCCCAATTCTTTTGCCAAAGCCACCACAGACTTCCCTTCTGGTGTCGGGTCTGCAAGTGAGGTCAATACCGCTGCTTGACGAAGCTCTGATTCGGTCACACCCGCTAGCGGATAAAATGCAGTTGCCTGACGGTCACCATAAGTAATGGTTCCTGTTTTGTCGAGCAATAACACATCCACATCACCCGCCACTTCAACTGCTTTACCTGATTTGGCAATCACATTGGCTTTTAAGGCTCTGTTCATTCCCGCAATACCAATTGCAGGCAACAACCCGCCAATAGTCGTTGGAATTAAACACACCAACAACGCTACCAACAAAATTGGATTAATTTCTATATTCAGAAGATGTCCAATAAAGGGCAGACTCATTACCACGACAATAAAAGTCACGGTCATGACGGTGAGTAAAATACCCAATGCAATTTCGTTTGGGGTTTTTTGACGGTTCGAGCCTTCAACCAAAGCAATCATGCGGTCGAGGAAACTATTTCCTGCTTCAGCCATCACTTGTACAACAATACGGTCGGTTAAAACCTTGGTTCCGCCAATCACGCCCGACTTGTCTGTACCCGCTTCACGTAATACAGGTGCAGACTCGCCTGTAACCGCTGCTTCATTAATCGTTGCAAAGCCATAAAAAATTTCACCATCGGCAGGAATGAGTTCACCCGCTCGGACTTCAATCAGGTCATGCATTTTTAATAAACTTGCTGCAATTTGCACACCGTCAGCATCATCTTTATTTTGAATCCGGCGTGCAGTCAAATTCTGACGTGCTTGTCTTAAAGATGATGCTTGACCACGACCTTTGGCTTCTGCCACCGCTTCTGCATAATTGGCAAACAGTACAGTGACAAATAAAATAAAAGTGACCAATAAGCCAAACACCAAGCTGGCTTTACCTAACACGGTACTAACGAAAGTAATAATGGTGCCTAGCCAGACAATCGCCATCACAGGATTTTTAATCACATGTTGTGGAAGCAATTTAATAAATGCATTTTTCCATGCTTCAGCTTGAAACAAAGTTGCAGATGACTGTTTTTGAGATCTCTCATTTTGAGATGGTTTGCTTTGAATAGCTTGAACAGATTGGTTTGAATGATTCATTGTACTGCCCCTTAACCTTGTACCAATAACAAATGATCAGCAATCGGCCCTAAGACGAGCACTGGCATAAATTGTAATAAAGTCAACATCACCACAATGGCAATGAGCGTGAACGCAAAGGTTGGCGTTTCGACTTTTAAACTGCCGCTGCTTTCAGGCGCCTGACGTTTAGCCGCTAAACGTGCTGCAATCCACAATGGAATAATCAGTGTTGGGAAACGACCCAACAATAAAGCAAGGCTACAGGTCACATTCCACCATACGGTGTTATCTGCCAAACCTTCAAAACCGGAACCGTTATTGGCAAATGCAGAAACATACTCATAGAGTACTTGTGAGACAGCGTGGTATTGCGGATTACTATTTCCTGTCAGTTCAGGGAAAAATAAAGTCACAGCCGTTAAACTTAAAATCACAATCGGTTGGATTAATATCACCACCGCCAACAATTTAATTTCTCCCGCTTCAATTTTTCGACCAAACAATTCTGGGGTACGCCCTGTCATTAAACCGGCAATAAATACTGCCAAAAACAGATAGATAATAAATTGCTGTAAACCGCAACCAATACCGCCCCAAATGGCATTAATCAGCATATTGGCTAAAGCCACAAAACCTGTTAACGGTGCAGATGAATCATGCATCATGTTGACAGAGCCATTATTCACTTGTGTGGTAACGGCTGCCCAAAGTGAAGAAGATGCTTCACCAAAACGAACTTCTTTACCTTCCATTGCATAAAGCTGTGTTGCTGTAGATGAAAGACTTTCAGACCAAATTGCACTGCTTGCCGAAATGACCGACATCAGCAACATTGAACCAAAAACAAAGCCTGCAAATTTTGCGCGTTTGCTGAAAAAACCCAACATGAAAATGACAGAAACTGGAATCAGTAGAATCGCCAGCATCTCTAAAAAGTTGGATAATGGCGTTGGATTTTCGAGGGGCACACTACTGTTTGGTCCATACCAACCACCACCATTACTGCCGAGCTGTTTAATTGCCACCATGGGTGCAACTGGGCCTAATGGAGTTTTTTGAGTTTTTAATTCAGCCGTTTGGTCAATGACTTGAACTTCAGGACCACCCTGAAATGTAGACGGCACCCCTTGGCTATTCAGCAATAGCGACCACACCATACACAGCGGAATTAGAAAACGAAACGTTGGACGAATCACATCTGCCCAATAGTTCCCGACATTAATTTTCTGAACTTTGCTACCGAAACTTGCATTCTGATCTACTTCTGACAATGTATTCGATTGCTTATAGAACAACGCACGGACTGTTGCGACAACCATCGCCAAGCCCATCATGGGGGTAATGATTTGCATACCAACAATACCCACCATCTGCGACAAATAAGACAGTTGAGCCTGCCCTGAATAATGTTGCTGGTTGGTATTGGTCAGAAAGGAAATCATGGTGTGCAGCGCCAAATCCCATGACATATTCGGTGCATTATTCGGGTTCAATGGCAAGCTGGCTTGTGTCATAAATAAAACCCAAGTCACCAATCCAAGGACCAAACAACTCAGTACGAAACTCAATGAATAGGTCTTCACGTTCATACCAAGTTTAGGATTGGTTCCCAGCACTGCATAGATTGGTTTTTCAATCCAATTGAACACAGGGTCAATTTTCATCTCACGATTTTGCATAATTGCCGCGAGGTATTTCCCCAAGGGATAAGCCAAAATAGTGACTATTGCGAGCAGTAAAATAAACTCTAACATGGCATTTCACTCCCATTTGTCAGAGCTAAAAACACCTTACAGTTATTGAGATATCTATCATTTTGATTATTTTGTACAAAGCATATTTTTGGATGCTGTACTTTTTGATGCACTATGAGTATCGCACTCATCTTTTCCATCCTAAACATTGGGATATTCCACGGCTTAGTATGAAAAATAGCTGCGTAAACTCTCTATTCACAACTCAGACCCTGCCGTAAAAAAAGCGTAAAAATTTAGCTACGCTCATTTATAAACAGTGAAAAATAGCTTAAAAATATGGAAAATTTTAACTCTTTACTGCATCTATTTATGGATAATCTTGCACTGCTTAAAGCCTTATTTTTAGGTTTAATTGAAGGCTTAACCGAGTTTTTACCTATCTCCAGTACAGGACATTTAATTCTCTTCGGACACTTAATTGATTTTAAATCAGATTCTGGACGTGTGTTTGAGGTTGTTATTCAATTTGGAGCAATTTTGGCAGTATGTTGGCTTTATCGACAAAAAATTATCGCATTGATTCGAGGCTTTTTTTCAGGTGAGGTGCATGCAAGACGCTTTGCAATCAATGTATTTGTGGCCTTTCTTCCTGCCGTGGTTATTGGGGTCTTAGCTGTCGATTTTATTAAGCAAGTGTTGTTTAGCCCATTGGTGGTCGCTTTTGCCTTAATTATTGGCGGACTTATTATTTTTGCAGTTGAAGCCAGAGAATATAAACCAAAAACTATTGAAGCCACGGACATTAGTTTCAAGCAATCTATCCTTGTGGGTTTTGCACAATGTGTTGCCATGGTTCCTGGTACATCTCGCTCGGGTGCAACCATTATTGGTGGCATGCTATTAGGCTTATCACGTAAAGCAGCAACTGAGTTTTCTTTTTTCCTTGCTATGCCCACTATGTTGGGGGCAGCAACTTATGACTTATTTCGTAATGCTAATGTTTTAACTTCAGATAATTTAGTAAATATTTCTGTAGGTTTTATGGCTGCATTTGTTGCAGCCTTATTGGTCATCAAAGCTTTGGTTAAGTTTGTAGAAAAACACTCATTAAGAGTATTTGCTTGGTATAGAATTGTCTTGGGGATACTTATATTGATTATTTTTTAGAAAATACCAAAAAATTAACTTAATTAACCTCAATCGCGGATAAGCGACTGAGTTGAAAAATACAAGGACTAGAGTAATCAGTTGAGTTACCACACCAAACTCACAACTCTAGTCCTGATGATAATCTTAGAGAATATTCCATGAGAGTTCTTTTTTAACAGGAGGTTTAAATAGAGTAGCCCACTTAGCCAAGTTATCAAGATTGACCTGGGGAACTGTGGGGATACATAGCTTATTTCTTTCAATAATCCTGTTTCTGATTTCGTCCAGATTCGTATCTAAGAAGTGAATTTTAGTAGTTACTCCGCACTAACTTGCCATAGATCGACAATTATCTCTTTCAATTTTTAACCAGAAGCCACTTTCAAAAATTATACTATTTCCAGATTTTAGTAATTCTTGAGCAAACTGTTATTGTAGTTTTTCTACTTGAATTCTTATCTCATCGTCATAGAAATCTAAACCAAGATCATAAAGCCATTCATGTTGCTTGGCTAAAGTTGTTTTCCCGGAACTTGGTAAGGCCACACATAAGATGTAGAACTGGAGAAACCCATTTATTTTTTATTTCAACTCCCTGAAATTTATTACTTAATTTAGTTTTATTTATTTTACTAAAAATTTTATAAGAAATTAAAAAGTAAATTCTTTTAACTTTAGTGATAGTAAGTTTTTCACGAATCTAACTCCAAAAAAAACCATTGGGAAAATGGAGTTTAATAGTTGAATTTTGTTATAAATTTTTACTTATCCAGTGTTACTAATGGTTATTGTAATGAATAGCCACCGATTTTGTAGACACTCTTTAGTTAGATAAAATGGCTAATTAACGAGGTGTTTATGAGCAGTAGCAAACGATATCCTGAAGAATTCAAAATTGAAGCAGTAAAGCAAGTGACTGAA
>Ga0308165_1004064_pt1 | contig 14904 bp, 14 predicted proteins | sample PhyWR2_FD_201032 | JGI IMG/M metagenome (GOLD analysis project Ga0308165, IMG submission 201032) | Phyllosphere microbial communities from UC Gill Tract Community Farm, Albany, California, United States - DLSLW.R2 | ecosystem: Host-associated > Plants > Phyllosphere > Unclassified | place: USA...
TCGTTGATGTGCAAAATGACTTCTGCCCCGGTGGTGCACTGGCCGTCGATAAGGGGGATGAAATTCTACCTGCGATCAACCGCCTGATTGACGAGAGCGAACATGTTATCCTGACACAAGACTGGCACCCCGCAGGACATTTGAGCTTTGCAAGCAGTCACTCCGGGAAAAAACCTTATGATAGTGTTGAGATGCCATATGGCGAACAAACGCTATGGCCTGACCATTGTGTTCAAGGCACGTACGGTGCCGACTTTCATCCAGATTTACAGTGGACCCGCGCGCAGCTCGTCATCCGCAAAGGCTTCCGGATTGGCGTAGACAGTTATTCATCTTTTTATGAGAACGACCGCAAAACGCCGACAGGCCTTTCCGGATACTTGCGTGACCGTGAAATTGGCTCTCTGACAATCGCAGGGCTGGCCACAGATTTCTGCGTCGCCTATTCCGCGCTTGATGCAGTGGCGCACGGTTTTCAGGTGCGCGTGAGGCTTGATGCGTGTCGCGGCATCGACATTGGCGGATCAATGGATGCAATGCTTGAGAAAATGAAAAAGGCGGGCGTTGAACTTATCAACGAACCCGCCCTCGCGTCTCATTTTATCTGATTATTTCTCGATCTCACCGTCCGGCAGAACGACATAAATCAGCACGGCAATGATCGTGATGAAGAAGCGAAATGCGGACTCAATTCCGTTCCATGTCGACGACATCCACATGCCGAACCATTCGCCACCAATCGACATGAAGCCAACTTGCCAGACGAGAAAGCCGACTGAAAGACCAGCAATGCCCCATTTCTTGGAGTGGTTGAAGCTCTTTGCATCGCCACTTAAACGACCGAGCATCGCGAATGCACCAATCCAGCAGAGAATGGCTGTCAGCGTTTCAGCAGCAATGATCAGAATATAGCCGGCATTGTGCAGAGTATTGCTCTCGATAGCGCGATATTTGATCGTAGCATCCGGGAAAATCGTATCCATCAGCAACACATGCTGAACGAATGCGAAATTGCTGCCGTAATCGGTGATGTTACCGAAGGCGACGAGTGTTGCGAAGAAAGCAATTGCCGCAACAAATGCGGTTTTGCTCAAACGAGTAACGACCATGGAAAACCCCTCTCCAAAAAAGTCGCAGCCGTAGTCATTCCTGACTGATGGCATATGAAGATACGCTCCGACGGGCCTTGTCGCGAGCAAGTCAACGCTTGCCAACTCTTTTGATTCGGTCAACAAAAAAGGCGGCCAAAGCCGCCTTTCTCACCATTAAGCAGTGCAGCTAATGCAACGCCGCTTCATCGGCTTCACTCTGCCAATCAGGATTCCGCTTATTGTAGCGAATGGACGAATAGAGAGAGAGACCGATCAACACAGCACCAATCAGGCCCGTGATAACTTCCGGAATATGGAAAAGCGTCTGCACATACATGATCACAGCAAGCACCAGAATTGCATAGAACGCGCCATGTTCGAGATAGCGGTACTGACCAAGCGTCTTTTTCTCGACGAGCATAATAGTCAACGAACGGACATAGAACGCACCGATACCAAGACCAATTGCGATCACGAACAGGTTCGTCGTCAGCGCGAAAGCACCAATCACGCCGTCGAACGAGAAGCTGGCATCCAGCACTTCCAGATAGATAAACGCGCCTAAGCCCCCGCGATGCACCATATCAACCTGTTCCTGCGACGCATCGAGAACCGCACCCAAGCCCTCAACGGCTAGGAAGGTCAGAAGACCAAACAGTGCAGCTACGAGGAACGTGTGCGAATGCTCTGCATCAAGCTGGTATGAGAAAAACAGGATCAGCGCGATTGCAACGCCGATCTCGATGCCCTGCACAGACGCAAACTTCGACAAGCTGCTTTCAATCACCTTGACCCAGTGCACGTCTTTCTCGACATCGAAAAAGTACTTCATACCAACCATAAGCAAGAACGTGCCGCCGAAGGCCGCGATGCCAGTATGGGATTCTGCGATCACTCGCGCATATTCATCCGGCTGCCAGATCGCGAGTTTGAGCGCTGAAATCGGATCAGTCCACATGGCTACCGCAACAATCGCGAGCGGAAAGATAATCCGCATACCGAAAACGGCAATGATGATGCCCCACGTCAAAAACCGATGCTGCCATTCGGGCGTCATGTCACGAAGGATACGCGCATTGACAATGGCATTATCAAACGAAAGCGAAATTTCGAGAACACTCAACACCGCACAGATGATGAAAACGGAAATCATGCCGCCGATCGTGCCGGTCGTCGAATATCCGAGCCAGAGCGCACCCAGAAGGCCAATGACCGTGAAAATCGCAGGCCAAATGAAGTATTTATAACTGGTCATCGCAAACCGTATAATTATTGTGTCTGTGAGGCAGGCCGAACTATCGATCTGGGAATGCTCCAGACAAACGGCGCTACTCCTGCGGCGCTCATCTTATGTAAGGAGCCTCACTGCCGCGAACAAGAAAAACAATGGCAAAATTGTGTTCACGAAAAAACGCAAAACTCAAGATTACGTGATCACAGTACCACTTAGTTATTTCCTTATAGATCCAACGCTCACAGAACTGTTGCAAGCAAACTATAACAGCATGGAAAAAGCCTTTTAGCCGAAGCTGGCTGATTTATCATTTGCGCCAATTAAAGTATGAATTGGCTATACCATGAATGGATTCGCCAATTTTATTTTTCAAATTTGGTTGTATGGGGGCGTCGCGATGACCAAAAACAATCCTTATTTTAATAAAGTAAGTTTCATTAGAAATGCTTTTAACTTTGCTTTTTTAGCAAGTGTATTCGCGCTTGGAAGCGCTAGCGCAAGCCATGCGGCAGACCTGATCGCACCAGCACCAGCACCAGCACAAACTCAGATTCAAGACCAGCAGCAATGGCGTGTCATATTCAGCCCTTATGTCTGGGGTGCATCGCTGACGGGCACCGCTGGACTGGTGGGATTGACGACGGATGTTGATGTTCCGTTTAAGGAGATACTCAGCAATCTTGATATGAGCGTCATGGGTAATATCGAGATTACCAATGGAACCTATGGCTTTTACATTGATGGACAATATACAAAAACGAGCCAGGATGAGGATGTTTTCAATGAACGTCTTGGTTTGGATATAACGTCTACGACACTCAGCGGCGGTGTTTTTTATCGCCTCTATGAACAGCAGCTCGAAGGGACAACGCTCTATGGTCGCCAGCGTGTTTTCGCGATTGAGCCGACGGCAGGTGTTCGCTGGACCGAGTTGAAGGCGAAAGTAAACATCGGTCCTTACAGCGCTCAACGCAAAGCAGACTGGACTGATCCGTTTATCGGCGCACGGTTCCTGTATGATGTTAGCGAACGCTGGAACATTGCAGCTGAAGCCGATATCGGCGGGTTTGGTGCAGGCACGAAACTAAGCGCCAACGGCCAAATTTACCTCGGATACAGAACACTAGTCTTTGATCGCCCAACCATATGGCGCGTGGGCTACCGTGCACTTTATCAAGATTATCGTGACGACGATACACGGGAAAAATTTAGATATGATGTAACCCAGCACGGCCCCGTGCTTGGTGTATCCGTCCAATTTTAGGACCAACGTTGATCAAAAAAATGCGCCGCAAGCCAAAATGCGACTTTCGGCGCAATTAGAAAAAACAATTTAAGCATCGAGATATACTTCTAACAAAACAGTTTCGTCTCGCGACAATCCTCAATGTTTTATTTAGCAAGAAATAGGCTATTGCTTTTTTAGGCGTTAAACATCGTTTAAGGTGCTAAGTGGCTTGAGACGATCACGAAGTTTGATAATGACAGCCGCTATTTATGGGCACTTTCAGGTCGAGCAAAATCAGATCAGCGCAAATGCGAATTGATGAGATTTTGCGTCGAATGAAAGACATTAGAGTGCCTATCTGATCGAACAAGATTGATTTGTGTTCTAAAGGCAGCGAAAACGGTATGTCATATATTTTCGAGCTATCGGTCTATGTTTCTTTCATCACTTTTGCAGTGTTGGGCTTAGGCATCTATTTTATCGGACGTCTGGCGCTTCATATTCTGTCCAACCATGCTAAACACGACATTCTTTCAATTCCGATTGGCGCATTTGTAAGTACCATTGCTACCGCATGGGCATTGTCTTTGGGATTTGTTGCAGCCGATATATGGACGGCTAATGGCAAAGCAGATCAGGCAACCAGCGAGGAACGATCATCAATCTCGCGCTTAATTGGTTCCGCCAGTCCAGACATTCTCAATGCGCCTGAATTAGCCGCGACGCTGGTAGAATACCGCTCCGCAGTCGTCAAAGATGAATGGCTTGGCAACAGCAATGTCTTGCCGGCTCATGCTGTAGAAGCGGCTTTACAGAATATCCGTCGTGAAATCGTCAACCTCGCCAAAACAGATATTCCATCACCGATCATCTCTCAGCTTGTTCATGACTTCGACGAACTTCAGGACGCACGCAATACGCGTCTCTCCGTCGGGTCAACGTCGGTTGATATGTATAAATGGTACCTTCTTTTCTTTTTAACGATACTCACAATCATAACCATCGCTTCCACCCACGCAGATCGCTCGCGTGCAGGCGTCAAAGCAATGATCATTTATTCTATAACCGCAGCATTCTGTCTTTGGATTTTGGCGATTCACGCCAACCCCTATCAAGGCATTGAGCGCCTCGAACCGTCGTTGCTTTTCACAAGCCAAAAGCATGGAACACCCGCGACATGAGATTGCTTCTTGCAGCCCTTCCCGCACTCATGCTGTTTTCAGGCACGTCAATTGCCACAGCTGCTACATTCAGGGTCTGTCACGGTTACGATTGTTATTATCAAACCAAACTAATCTTATCAGCGCAAGATTTGCGCCGCGTCGATAGCACGATGCAGAAGGGTAGCAAATCAGCTGCAGACGAACGCAAAGCGCTAAGAAACGCCATTGCTTATTTCGAAGAACGCAGCACTGCCGTCATCGGCGTTCGTGACAAGCCGAAAATGCAGTTTGGCAAAGCGCGGATCAAAGGGCAGATGGACTGTGTTGATGAGTCGACCAACACGGATAATTTTATCCGCTTTCTTCATGAGAAAGGCTGGCTAAGGCACCATCAGCCCGCACGCAAAACCACGCGTGGCAGTTTTATCGATGGCCGTTATCCTCATTGGACTGCCGTGATCAATGCCAACGACGGCGAGCGATGGGCCGTTGACTCCTGGTATGAAGCTGGCGGTGGCCCGCCCGACATCATGCTTCTAAAAGACTGGAAACGCCGCGGATATAATGGTGAAAGATAAGCATTGTAATTAAATGCTCTCTCAAAGCTCAAATACTTTATATTGTGCAGTCATATAGATAGTTTACCAATAAGAATATTCAGACAAGAATGAGCGCGATCGCTGCGAAGAGCGAAAGTGTTTTTGATTGAAGCCAATTATCTGTCGTTTCAACAATAGGGGGCCATTCATGGCATTTCTGAAGAAATCTTTAGCAGCCGCATGCACAAGCTTGCTCGTAACCACCAGCATGCTCATCGCTCCAGTGGCAGAAGCCTGCACACGCGTCGTTTACCTCGGCGCGAATGATCACGTGATTACCGCTCGCTCGATGGACTGGAAGGTTGACGTCGGCACAAATCTTTGGATTTTCCCACGTGGTATGGCGCGCACCGGCGAAACAGGTCCAGATTCCATCAAGTGGACCTCGAAATATGGCAGCGTAATCGCTTCCGGCTACGATATCTCAACAACGGACGGCATGAACGAAGCCGGGCTGGTTGCAAACGTTCTTTGGCTGGTCGAATCCGAATATCCAAAATTCGATGGCACAGGGCCCGGCCTTTCAATCGCAGCATGGGCACAATATGTGCTGGATAATTTCGCAACCGTCGATGAAGCCGTACAAGAACTCAGCAAAAATCCGTTTACAATCGTAACGGATGCAGTGCCGGGCGAAAGCCGCCTTGCCACGCTGCATCTTTCGATTTCTGACGCCAGCGGCGACAGCGCAATTGTTGAATATATCAATGGCAAGCAGGTCATCCATCACAGCCCGACTTATCAGGTGATGACCAACTCCCCGACATTTGATCAGCAGCTAGCTCTGCACTCCTACTGGGAGCAGATCGGCGGGACTGTGATGCTTCCGGGTACAAACCGCGCTTCAGACCGTTTCACACGCGCTGCGTTTTACATCAACGCCATTCCCAAATCAGAAGACCCTGTTGAAGCCATCGCGAGCGTATTTGGCGTCATCCGCAACGCTTCTGTTCCTTTTGGCATTACAACTCCAGATGAGCCAAACATTTCTTCGACACGCTGGCGCACCGTGTCTGACCAGAAAGAAAAGCTCTATTTCTTTGAATCAGCGCTCACGCCAAACGTCTTTTGGGTGGATCTAAAGACCATCGATTTTTCGGCTGACAAAGGCAAAGTCCAAAAGCTTGATCTTGGACCAGATCAGAAAAACATTTTTTCTGGCGTCGTAAACACTGAATTTAAGGAAGCTAAACCGTTCAAATTCCTGGGAATTTAATTGGTCGAGGCTTAAATTCGTATTTGCTCGCGGAGAAAAATCTGAACCAATCGCCTGCTGAAGCATTGTCTTAGTACAACAAACCAGAACGGAGGAAATCCAATGGACTGGAATCGCGTAGAAGGCAATTGGAAGCAGGCTAAAGGCAAGGTCAAGGAACAGTGGGGCAAACTCACTGATGATGACCTCGATCAGATCAATGGTCGCCGTGAGCAGTTGGAAGGTAAGATTCAGGAGCGCTACGGCATCGCTAAGGACCGTGCGAAGTCTGATATCGATGACTGGTACAAGCACCAGCAATGGCTTTCTTAGAAGCCATTGCACCTATTTAACAATGAAGCCCTGCTCTGGCAGGGCTTCATTTTTTATATGCGCTTAGCAGCGATCAACGCGCTGAAGCGAAGCGGACAATCCCATGAGTGAGAATGTGTAACGGGTCTGCGTGCCGCGGGCGGAAGTCGCTTGGACATTGACCGACTTGCCCGACCGCATAGCATTTAAAATGCGCGCCTCATCACCAACATTCTGTGCCCATGCACGGTTGCCTTCGCTAAAGAAGGGAAACTGCGCGCCATCAACCATAACGTTGACGCGGCTATCTGCTTTCAATTGATAACCCATGACAAGCTGCGGGCTATAGCTTCCGCCAGACTTGGAAATAATTATAAAATTGTCACCATGCTGCACCCCTGCCGGAAGGAAACTCGACGGCACAGTCAATGCGTAGCATTTGTTTCCGGGCAATTGCGTGTTCTGATAGACACCCCAATCCCTAAATTCGCCGATATGGCTTGTTTTAGCCGAAGCCGCGAGAGAACTCGCCACCAACCCTGCAAGCGCCAACGCAACAGCGGTTGTTTTTCTAGTCATTGCCTGAGACCTCCTAAATTAAATTCACGTGACATGAAAAATTGTTTCATTACGTTACTATTTCTTTAACAAACTCCTAAAAACTTGTTGAACGCGCAAATTCAATCCGCAGAAATCTCATAAAAACAAAAAAGCCCGCATTGCTGCGGGCTTTCTCGAAAATGCCAATTGCTTCTAGAAGCGGAACTGAAGACCCAGCGAATAGCCGACTTGGCTGCCATCCATATGGCCAAGGCGCGCGTTAATTTCACTGAAAACACCAACCTGTTCGGTCACAGCAAGCTGCGCACCAAGCTGGACGCGACCAAAGTTTTTGTCGACATCACCGAGGTCCGCAGTACGCACGCCGCCATCAGCCTGGCTGATCAGAGCAACGCTCTCTGGGCGGCCATCGGCAAACTCATGTACGAGTTTGACGCTGGTGTATGGACGCAGCACCATTCCGTTCGAAAACGCAACCGTTCCATGCAGACGCCAACCAATGCTACCCTCCAATGAATCGTAGGTTTGCTTGCCGTAATCCAGTCCCGTGCGGAAATCCGTATCGTCGCTAAAGCTGTCGATCCGGTAACGCATATAATCAAGACCAACCACTGGCCCACTTTTCACACCGCTGAGCGTGAAATCGTGCCCGCCTTCTACGCGTGCACCCCATGACAGGGCCTTCGTGTCAGACGACAGGTTTTGATCAAGCAGAACGGGACCACCCTGCGATTGCAGGAAGATGGAGCGATTATTATCAAAGCTCGTGCGGCCGATATTCACATCGCCTGCAAGCCAGTTTGATGCATTGTCCTGAAACAATGCGTAGAGCCCGGCACGCCAGTTATCGCCTTCAATCGACCCATCATGGCTCAGCTTATCACGGCTACGTTGAAAACCAACGCTACCGCCAATCGTCAATGAATCACTGTATTTATAATCACCGAGAAGGTTGATACCGACCCTATTCGCATCAGAAACGCCCGGAAGGTCAAACCCGCTGCTTGGGTACAACTCGCCTTCAAGACTTGCTTCACCTTTGAACGTACCAACAGCACGTTCTGTTTCAAGCAATGAGAGCCAGCGACGGCTGTGCAAGTTCATCACGGCATCATGCTGACGACCAAGCTGGTCCGACATCTGGCGGATCAGCGCGCCACCAGAAGCGGTTGAAGCCAGCAGATCAGCATTGGTAATTTCCAGCACGAGGCGTGTCAGCAAACGCGAATAGGCACTCAGGCGCTCATTAACGCGTTCCGCACCCAAAGCATTGTTGAGAAAGGCTTCGTTATCTTCAACTGGATCATGCCAAGTGCTTCCGCCCGGAATCAGCGGATTGTCTGTCTGCGTATAGCCGTCGAGATCGCCCAGGTCCCAGTTTGTTGATTCCAAATAAAGAACAGGTACACCAAGCCCAAGAAAACTGTCACCATCGCTACAGCACCCCGTTCCAGCCGGATAGGATGGATCCAATCCTGGATTGGTAAAGAGCGAGATGTTTAACTCATCTGCAATCCGGAAAATCTGAGTGCGATATGCAGCCAGTGCGGGGTTGGCAACACTATTACTCCCTGCGTGGGCATACATCTTATCGCCGGTGATCAAGCTATCAATGTTGATCATGCCGAGCATGTTTGCCCGCTGCTCAGCATCAAGCGAAGCGACATAAGCGCGAGACCCACGCAGCCCTTCTTCTTCCGCCCCAAAGCCCACGACTTCCAGGCCGTTTTCCAACTGAATGCCTGCCATATTGCGTGCAATTTCAGTCAAAACACCGGCACCAGACGCGTTATCATCCAAGCCTTGCAACGTTGGACGATTAACAACCGTGTCATAGTGAGCGCCCACAACGACATACTTACCGGTCGTTCCGGCCGCTGAAGCAATTACGTTTTTCGACGCACGGCTAGAACCACCAGCAGTCCACGTAAAGTTCTGGATAGATGTCTGATAGCCAGTAGAAAGCTGCGACTGCATCCAGTTCGTTGCGCCTTCAAAGCTGGCTGTACCGCGATAGCGCCCCGGAAAATCATGGATAAGAACATCCGTGGTTTCTCTGGCATATTGGCCATAATCGTAAGCAACAGCGTCGGTTGTGAAGCTTGCACCAGCAAGTGCTAAAGTAACTGCGAATGCACCAGTCATTCGGGTGAATGCTGAACTATGCTTCAAGCTCTGACAATACGACGCAGAAATTCCCGCAGTCTGGCGGCGGCCAGACCATCGTCCCATTTTATTAATCACTATAGTCCCCATTTTTTATAATTTACGGAAATGTTGATAATAAAATGCAAGCCGCAAGTCACGCAAATTATGACTTACAGTTAACAAATTACACTTCACTATGCAGAGGAACTACTGGATGCCTAAAAAACGATTTCTTGCTTCTATTTTAAATAACAGCGTCGCAGTGCTAACTGCGGCAACATGTCAGATTTTGAGAGAGAATGGTGGGCCCGGAGGGACTCGAACCCCCAACCAAGCGGTTATGAGCCGCCGGCTCTGACCAATTGAGCTACAGGCCCACACAACACTGCAACTACCTTAAAGAAACATGGGACACAAGCTGTCAATTACACAAGTTGCCCTAATACGCACATATTCGATTGTCATTCATGCAACCCAAGTCACAATTGATCTCATTTGAAACAGTTGATTGCAATTCAACTGCATTTCAGATCAGATAATGTGGCGTTTTGCTTTAGAGGAAACTTAAATACACGAGCAACAAAGCAGAAATAGCGCTATCGCAAAGAATGCTTTGTAAAAGCTGCCTCAACATTCTCTACAGGAGATCTCATGAAAAACCGCGCTACTACTCTTCTTGCCACCTCCATTTCGGCAATCATGCTTGCAGGCATACTTGCACTGCCAGCCAAAGCGCAGGAGAATCAGATGACGAAGCAGCCCGCACGCATCGCCGTTACCGGCGAAGGCAAGATGAACTCTGCACCAGACATGGCTATTCTGAACCTCACTGTTTTACGTGATGCAGAAACTGCACGAGAAGCAATGACCGCCAACAATGAAGCGATGGCCAAAGTTCTCGATGCGATGAAAAAGGCTGGTGTTGAAGAGCGTGATCTCCAGACAAGCGGCATTAATATTCAGCCACGCTATGTTTACCCAGACGACAAGAATGGCCTGAAAGAGCCAAAGATCAGCGGCTATAGCGTTTCGAACAGCCTGACAGTCCGCGTGCGCGATCTGGCCAAGGTCGGCAATGTTCTGGATGAATCTGTAACGCTCGGCGTCAATCAGGGCGGCGATCTGACCTTTGTAAACGACGATCCAGCATCGACAATCAACGAAGCACGCAAGCGCGCCGTCGCTGATGCTATTGCCAAGGCGAAGACCCTTGCCGATGCCGCAGGTGTTGGCCTTGGTCGCGTCGTTGAAATCAACGAACAGAGCCGTGGATATATGCCGATGCCAATCGCACGCCAGGCCAAAATGATGGCAGCAGCAGCGCCTGAAGACTCAGTTCCGGTTGCGGCTGGCGAAAACAGCTACAACGTTTCGGTCAACGTCGTCTTCGAAATCAAGGAATAGAGAAAGGGCGCTCAAGTGTGGTGGATTTGAAGTTCCTATCATTGGTGTTGCATTCACGTTTAGGAACTTCAAATCCGTAGACCACACTAGATTCAAAAGCTTACTAGTATGGCTTCGAACCCGAAATTCGCTTCGAGAGCTGCTTCTAGGTCATACGAATTTCGGGTTCGCCATACTAGCGCCCTCCTCTTCTTTTCCGTGTTCAAACAAAAAAGCCAGCCTGAGTTTCAGGCTGGCTTTTATTCGTAATGGACGATTACTAACGGATGATCGGGCAACCCCGTGCATTGGCAAACACAACACCGGTTGGGCGACCATGACGGATGCCTCGCACCTGAACCGACTTTCCACGATACGCAACACGTGCACTACGAATGCCCATGCGATGGGCTTTCATCTTGGCGTTTTCGACTGAGCACGCAGGGCCACGATAAGCGGGGCGACCGTGATGACGATTGCCACGATGATCAATCTTGATCATAGGCGAATGCGCCGACGTGCTAAACGCTGGAGCGGAAGAAGGTGATGCAGCATTTGCAGATGCGCCCGCTGAGAAGACGGCAGCAAGACCAATTGCAGCAGTGACAACAAGCGACTTGAACGAAATTGCGGACATCTTGAAACCCTTTCAAACTTTTATCAGGTGATGCTCACCTGAGACACCTGATAAGTAGTCCATGAAAGATGAATGGAAAGCCAAGCCAGCGTTCATATCGCGTTCAGCTTGATAATCACCACAAAACAATCGCGCGTAGCACGACGAATATTATTCATACAAAACAATAACTTAGTTAAAACCGTTATGTGAGAAAGTGTTTACAGACTTCAATATTAAACTTAATTAATGTGCAGCAGACGCCGTTCAGTCCAGCGGAACCATGTGCTGGATATACTCTTCTTCATCGGCCAGCTCATGATCAAAGGCTGTTACTTTTCCGCGGATGGACACGCCTGCTTCGTAGATCGTGTCCGGCGAACCTGATACCAGCGGATGCCACCAGTAGAGATCAGCACCTTCCGCAACGAGGCGATAAGCACAGGTCGCAGGCAACCAATTAACCTCATAGACAATCTCAGGCGTCAGAAACACGCAGTCAGGCACCGTCTTGCGGCGATTGGGATAATCGCTGCACTTGCAGCTATCCTTGTCCAGCAGCGTACATGCAACTGTTGTCCAATAGACTTCCTCGGTATCGTCATCGAGCAATTTGTGCAGGCAGCATTGGCCACAACCATCGCACAGGCTTTCCCATTCCTGTCGGTTGAGTTCTTCAAGAGATTTGGTCTGCCAGAAAGGTTTCTTATCCATGGGGCTGCATATAGAGCATTTGCAGCAAAAGTGCGTAGCGGTTTTGCCTCAAATAGCGTGGGCAAATCGCCGCCCTTCCCTATTGAAACAAAAGCCATGCTGCGATACATAACGCGCATCATCCTTATGATCGTAAGCGTCTTACGTTAAGCAACGCATCAATTCTGCCGGGAACGGCTATTCGCTTTGATGTTTCGTTGCGCGTTCCCCGCATAATATTCAGGAATACACATGTCTCAGTTGAACGGTTCACGCCGCAGAAAACTGCCAGCGCGTTATGCATCTGTTGTGATGCCGCTTATTCTCTCGATCATGATGACATTCGTTGTCTCGCTGATCGCAACCGCAAAAAGCCTTGGCTTTACGCATCCCGATCTCGCTTATAGCTGGATGACTTCGTGGGCGCTGTCATGGGCCATCGCGTTCCCGGTCCTGCTGGCTATCCTGCCAATGGTCCGCAAGATGGTCAGCTTCGTCTGCCATCCGCACTAATAACAAATAAAGCCGCGCATTATTCGTGCGCGGCTTTTTTAGAACTAGCAAAACTGATTATCGAAAAATCGTTTCACCCTGCTCATCGATAATCTGGCGACCCTTATTTAGCGAGATGCTGGCAGCATCTTCAATGCCCGGGCAACGATCAGCGCGCACAAAGCGATGCTCTTTCAGTTCGCCATCAACGGTCTTGGAGATCACACCACACACCTGATACTGCCCGCCTTCGCTGTATGGCGTTGCAACGATCAGGAAGTCTTTGTGCTCAAGGCGTCCGGCTTCTTTTGGCGCTGCTGGCGTTTCTTCTGCTGAACCACCGCCAAAAAGGCGTTTCAAAAAAGACATAACGCTCCCTCTCTTTCGAGCACGTTTCGATCTGACTATATAAGACCAGCGCTCTAAGTCTTTGTTTTGACGCGTATCCCGAAAACCGTTTCGCACTGTTCGGAATGCGCTCTCATAAAAATCGCCCGAAACCATATCTGGCATCGGGCGAAAAAGTCTTAGCTGTCGAGGAACGAACGCAGCTTGCGCGAACGGCTCGGATGCTTGAGCTTGCGCAGTGCTTTCGCTTCAATCTGACGAATACGTTCACGCGTTACCGAGAACTGCTGACCGACCTCTTCAAGCGTGTGGTCAGTGTTCATACCGATACCGAAACGCATGCGCAGCACGCGTTCTTCACGCGGCGTCAGCGATGCAAGAACACGCGTTGTCGTGTCACGAAGGTTTGCCTGAATGGCCGCATCGATTGGAAGCAGCGCATTCTTGTCCTCAATGAAGTCGCCAAGATGTGAATCTTCTTCATCACCCACTGGCGTTTCAAGCGAAATCGGCTCCTTGGCGATTTTCAGAACCTTGCGCACTTTTTCAAGCGGCATGGCCAGCTTTTCAGCCAATTCTTCAGGCGTAGGTTCACGACCAATTTCATGCAGCATCTGGCGCGATGTACGAACGATCTTGTTGATCGTTTCAATCATGTGCACCGGAATACGGATGGTACGCGCCTGATCAGCAATCGAGCGGGTGATTGCCTGACGAATCCACCATGTCGCATAGGTCGAGAACTTGTAACCACGGCGATATTCAAACTTATCGACCGCCTTCATCAGACCGATATTGCCTTCCTGAATAAGATCAAGGAACTGAAGGCCACGATTGGTGTACTTCTTGGCAATCGAGATAACGAGACGAAGGTTGGCTTCCACCATTTCCTTCTTGGCGATGGTTGCTTCGCGTTCGCCCTTCTGAACCTGATTGACGATGCGGCGGAATTCGCCGATCGAAATCGCGGTTTCAGTGGCCAGCATCTGAATTTCAGAACGCAGACGATCAATCGCACGTTCTTCTTTTGCAGCGAAGTCTTTCCAGCCACGAGCCGACAGAACGCTGACGCGTTCTACCCAGTTCGGGTCAAGTTCATGGCCCTGATATTCCTTCAGGAACTCTTCACGACGAACACCAAAGGATTCAGCCAGACGCAGCAACTTGCCTTCGTTCTGAACGAGACGCTTATTGATGTCATAAAGCTGTTCAACAAGCTGTTCGATACGGTTCTGGTTCAGCGAAAGCGACTTAACCGCCTTGATAAGCTGATCTTTCAGTTCCTTGTATCGACGTTCCTGGCTCGACGACAGATCAGCGGAAGCAAGCAGGCGGCTTTCAACCTGTTGGTCCTGCAACTTGCGAAGCTTGCGGTACGTATCGGCGATCAGATCGAGCGTTTCCATAACCTGTGGGCGCAGTTCGGCTTCCATAGCCGCCAGCGACAGGTTGGCTTCGTCCTCGTCTTCTTCCTCTTCTTCCGAAGAAACATCGCCACCTACATTGGTGATGTCATCATCGTCACGCGAACGGCGCGGAGCCTTGTCGTCACGTGGCTTTTCTTCTTCCACGCGCTCAACAATCGGCGCCTGCTTTGCTTCAGGACCAGCATAAGTGGTTTCAAGATCGATGATTTCACGCAGCAGAATGTTGGATTCATTGAGCTGTTCGCGCCAGATGATAATCGCCTGGAATGTCAGCGGGCTTTCACAAAGCCCAGCGATCATCGTTTCGCGACCCGCTTCAATGCGCTTTGCGATGGCAATTTCGCCTTCGCGCGACAGAAGCTCAACCGTTCCCATTTCACGCAAATACATGCGGACAGGATCGTCGGTGCGGTC
>Ga0308165_1004067_pt1 | contig 14896 bp, 10 predicted proteins | sample PhyWR2_FD_201032 | JGI IMG/M metagenome (GOLD analysis project Ga0308165, IMG submission 201032) | Phyllosphere microbial communities from UC Gill Tract Community Farm, Albany, California, United States - DLSLW.R2 | ecosystem: Host-associated > Plants > Phyllosphere > Unclassified | place: USA...
TTTAACATATTTTAACAGCGGATGGCAAGTATGAATTATGAGGTTTGGCTATTTCACAAACCCTGTAAATTCCGGATGTATAGCGGGCAGGCAAAAAAAATGCCGAGACTAAAGCCTCGGCATGGTTCAAAATTGTTTGCTTAAAAAAGATTCTTTATTTAGAAAGGCAAATCATCATCTTCTCCTGGTGTATTGCTCACATCAACCGGTGCTGCATATGCAGGGGTTGCTGCCGGGGCACCTGCTGCAACAGCATTGATACGCCAAATAACCAAACTGTTAAAATATGATGTTTTACCTGTTTTATCTGTCCAAGGGCGACCACGTAAATTAAAGAATACTTCAACCTCATCGCCTGCTTTAAATGTATCTAATAATGCTGTTTTATCCTGTAAAGCCTCAAAACGGATATATTCTGGGTATGTTGGATTTTCTGCGTATTCTATTATTAAATCACGTTTTTTAAACGTTTCACTTACTTGTTGTGTGGCACCTACTTCGTGTACTTTTCCTTTAATTTCCATATCTAATACTACTTAATGTACTATAAACATCAAATCTCTATAAATTTATTGATAACTTCGCATATATTATGATGCAAGTTTTCCACAATAAAAGCAAGGTAATTATTACCTGCAACAAGCGCCTTTCGCCCTATTTACAAGATGAAGTTACGGCCTTAGGTTACACCATAGAAAGATCTTTTGCTACCGGGGTTGAGCTCAATATTACCCTTACAGAGTGTATTAAGCTTAATTTGAACCTGCGTTGTGCCAGTCAGATTTTATATGCCATTAAAAGTTTTAAGGCCATTACGCCTGATGATTTATATAACGAAATTAAAGCCATTGAGTGGGAAGAACTGATCGATTTTTCGGGTTATTTTTCAGTAACCTCAAATGTTGATAACCCAAATATTACCACGCCTCTATTTGCCAACTTAAAAGTAAAAGACGCGATTGTTGATCGCATGAAGGAGAAAAAAGGTATTCGCCCCAACTCCGGATCGGATGCAAACAAAGCTGTAGTACATTTATACTGGAAAGATGCAGATGCTGATGTATTTATGGATACCTCAGGCGAAACACTTGCCAAACATGGTTACCGCAAAATTCCAGGGAAAGCGCCAATGTTAGAAGCTTTGGCAGCCGGAGTTATTTTAGCCACCAACTGGGATAAAAAATCGCCTTTTATTAACCCAATGTGCGGTTCAGGAACGCTTGCTATTGAAGCTGCTTTAATTGCTACCAACCGTGCGCCTGGCTTATACCGCATGAATTATGGTTTTATGCATATTTTGGGTTATAATGAAGAAGATTTTTTCACTGAACGCAGAATATTAAAGGATCAGGTGATTAAAAACATCGACCTTAAAATTGTGGCTTCCGATCTTTCTGAAGATGCCGTTGAGGTTACCCGAAGAAATGCAAAAACTGCTGGTGTAGATACTTTAATTGAATTTGAAGTATGCGACTTTGAATTAACGCCGGTACCTGAAGATGGTAAAGGAGTGGTTGTTTTTAACCCTGAATATGGTGAACGCTTGGGTGTTCATAGTAAATTAGAATTAACCTATAAGCGTATGGGCGATTTTATGAAAACCAAATGCAAAGGTTACTCTGGCTATATTTTCACCGGAAATCCTGATCTGGCAAAGAAAATTGGATTAAAAGCAGCTAAAAAGGTCGAATTTTATAATGGTAAACTAGATTGCAGATTATTGGAATACGAGTTATACGATGGCTCTCGCAGGGCACCATTAATTGAAGGCTAGATTTTTTGATTGAAAATTAATATATTAGACTCTCTTACGTACCATAACGTAAACAATTTTGAAAAATATGGAATTTGATGACATGGATCATATGCCCGAATGGGAGCATTTTAGCCGATTTGGCCGGGATGATGAGGATGAAGAAAATTTATCGAGTGATGATGCGGAAAAGGTTAGGCTAAAAGTTACCCGGGCTAAAAGCCTTTACAACCAGGCCAGGGCCGTTTATAAATATGCTGCCTTGTTTTGCGAAACGCTGGAAGGTGAAATGGCCGAAATGACCGCTAACTTAATTATGCAGAATGCACTTATGCTTTGCCCTAAAATTATTGGCGCAGAAGGAGCAGATATGTACATTTTAAGAATGGAAAATGCTTCCATCATCCGCACCAACTGCCGCGAACTGGAAACCCAGGTTAGGGCAGCAGATATGTTTGAGATTTGTACACCAGAATATAAAGACATTGTTTTAGGTGAAATTGAAAAATTTCGCCTGCTGTTTATCGAATGGGTAAGATATTTCGAAAAAGACGAGTTTGAAGATGATTGGGGATTATATTAGTCCTTAGCTTTTTAACCTGCAGCTTTCTTATATTCTTCATTAATTATCATAACTTATAACCTCTAAATTCACTCCTTTCTTATTGGTTTTCCTTCTTTAATCTGGGTCAATAAAATCTTTCTGAAACACCATGTATCAACCCCTAAAAAGAATACATTAAACATTTGGGTTGTTGCTTTGTTGTAATAATCAGTTCATTTTCCCGATACTCAAAATCTACTTATAGGGCCAAAAAATCCGGAAGCTAAAAATCTGCCACGGATAAAGTTTCGTACATAGTGAAAAACATTTAAAATTTATCCCTTTTTTATGGAAGATGTATTGGCTTTAAAGACGAAGAATGTTGCTGGGAATATTAGGAAAATTAGAGAATACAGAGACTATACTCAAGATTATCTGGCAGCAAAATTAAAAATCTCTCAAAATGCATATAGCAAAATTGAACTTGGTTACAGTAAATTAACAATTGACCGTTTATTTCAAATTGCAGCAATTTTGGAGGTGGAAGTACCTCATTTATTAACCCTTAACCACAATGATTTAATTAAAATTATTGCGGATGATGAAAGCAGAACAGCAGCGGCGAGTTAATTAACTCGAACGCTGTTGAAATCATTTCTTTTTACCTGCATATAATTCCAATACCTTTGGAAGAAATTTAGAAAGATGCAGGCTTCCATTCAGAAAACCATTGATTTTGTACAAAAAACTTTAGCAAATGCCGAAGCTGGTCATGACTGGTTTCATATTGAGCGTGTTTTTAAAACTGCGCTAACCATTAATGAGCAAGAAAAAGGTGATGAACAGGTTGTGGCTTTTGCAGCATTATTGCACGATATTGCCGATCCTAAATTTAATAATGGCGATGAAGATTTAGGGCCAAATATTGCTGAGTCTTTTTTAGTTTCCATTGCTATCGATCCCCAAACTATCGCACATGTTAAACTGATTATTCAAAACATGTCGTTCAAAAATAGCTTCGATGGTGATAGATTTACGTCAAAAGAAATGGAGATTGTTCAGGATGCTGATCGTTTAGATGCAATTGGTGCCATCGGAATTGCCAGGGCTTTTACTTATGGCGGGTTTAAAAACAGGGTACTTTACGATCCGGAGATTAAACCTGAAACGCATTTAACAAAAGAAACTTATAAAAACACCACCGCACCAACCATTAATCACTTTTACGAGAAATTACTTTTATTGAAAGATTTGATGAATACAGAAGCCGGAAGTGCCATAGCAGCAGAAAGACATCAATTTATGCTGCTTTATCTTGATCATTTTTATAAAGAGTGGGATGGCAAATAACCGGTAAAAAGACTATTATAAAATACCTATTAGTAGGTATTTCAGAACAATGCATCAGCACTTAACTTTATAAAAATTAATTCTCATGCATGCTTACAAACTAAAATACCACAAAAACAGTGTGTTGTTAATCGCGATGGTTGGCATTCCTGTATTCTTCATCTCATTGATGTTATATTGTCTTTTTAGTTTACCTACCTCTTTATCCGAACTTTCCATTTTAATTTTAGTTTCCTTATCCATCGTTTCGATGGCACTGATCTTATTGTGGATCACAAAAACACAGGTTTTTGTACGCAGCAAGGTAATGATCAATGAAAAAGGAATCAGTTTTAAATTAAAAAGCACTTCATTTTTTTACAGAAGAACTGATTTTTTCTGTGGCTGGGAGCACATAACCAGTGTAACCGAAATGTTCGATAACCACAATGGGGGTTATTTTTATCAAATTGCCTTTAACAATCCTGACTTTGTAGCCAATTTCAGTCCGCTTAAAAATCATGAAAAAGAAGCAGATCGTTTCTTTTCCGAACTTCAATATTATCAAGACAGTTTTGATATTGCGCATCAATTTCCCTTAAGCAGAAAATTGAACCCATCGGGTAACTTTAGTTAAACTACGATTATTCCCATTTGGAATAGATTAAATAAATCTATTTACTAATTTTTTTAGTTATTAAACTATATTTGTTAGTAAATACATATTCCTATGTCTGATCGAATTCGTGAAAAATTAAATATTCTTGCTGACGCCGCTAAATATGATGTTTCTTGTTCATCAAGCGGCGGCACGAGAAAAAATACAAATAAAGGCCTTGGCGACAGTCACTCTTCGGGCATATGCCATACGTACACTGAAGATGGCCGATGTGTTTCACTTTTAAAAATCCTTTTAACCAATCATTGTATTTACGATTGCCTGTTTTGCGTTTCGCGGAAAAGTAACGACGTAAAACGCGCAGCTTTTACGGTGGATGAAGTGGTAGAACTGACCATGAATTTTTATCGTCGCAATTATATTGAAGGCTTGTTTCTAAGTTCTGGAATTTTTAAAAATGCCGATTTTACTATGGAACGCCTGCTTTTGGTAGTAAAAAAACTGCGATTGGAACAAAATTACAATGGTTATATCCATCTAAAAACTATACCCGGGGCCAGCGATGAATTAATTAAAGAAGCTGGTTTATATGCTGATCGGATGAGTATTAATTTAGAAATGCCAACCGAAGCGGGCTTAAAACTTTTGGCACCAGAAAAAAATCACAATGATGTAATTAAACCCTTAGCCTTTGTTCAACAGCAAATTACCCAGTTTTCTGCAGATAAAAAACTAATTAAACATGTACCCAAATTTGTACCCGCAGGCCAAAGTACGCAAATGGTAATTGGTGCCACCCCCGAAAGTGATAAAGACATCATGTATACTGCAAATGCTTTTTATAAGAATTTCTCATTAAAAAGGGTGTACTATTCAGGTTATGTTCCCATTAGCAATGATACCCGAATGCCTATCCTCGGTACACAACCACCGCTTTTAAGAGAAAACCGATTGTATCAAACGGATTGGTTAATGCGTTTTTACGGTTTTAAGGTACAGGAAATCTTAAATGATGCCAATCCTAATCTAGACGTCGATATTGATCCGAAATTAAGCTGGGCCATCCGGAATATGCAGCATTTCCCTGTAGACATTAATACCGCTGACTATAAGATGATCCTTCGCATACCTGGTATCGGGGTCATGTCTGCTCAAAAAATTGTTCAGGCCAGAAAATTTGGAAAACTCAGAATTGATCAGTTAAAAAAAATTGGTGTTGCTTACAATAGGGCTAAACATTTTATTATTTGCCTGGATAGCCCCTATCAATTAAAAGATTACCAGGGTACACAGATTAAAGCATTTATTTTAGCAGAAAGTCAAAGCAAGTATTTAAAAACGGACAGCAACCAGATGATTTTATTTTAAGGGGTTCTTATCTCCGAAGTAATTAAGGCGTTGCGTCATTCCTAACCTGATTGAGAATCTAAAAGCTTACTGTATAAAGATTTTCACCTATGCGGTAATGACGAGCGATATAAAATTTTCAATATAATAAACCTATGACCTACATTATTGATGGATCGCTTCAAGGGCTTTTAACAGCAGTTTTCGAATGGTTTGAACGCAAGCCAGGAAAAGCCACGTTAAAATCTTCAGCAATTTTTCAACCGGAAGCATTTGTAGAAAGTTTTACGGTAACCACACATCATGAAAAAGCAGATCGGGTTTGGGCAGGATTACAAAAAAAACTTAAAAAAAATTGGTTACGTCAATTTTATTGCAGCTACTTATCAGAAATTCCAGAAGCTTATAATCACCTTTTTCAATTTGCTATTTATATCTTTCAAAATCAGCCCGGAGCTGAAAGCAATTTTGGCAATGCGCATGTAATGGCACTATCAAAATATGCACGGAGTGTAGAAAGAGAAAAACACAGGATGGAAGCGTTTATTCGTTTTCAAAAAACAGGGGATGGAATATTTTATGCCGGTATTGATCCCGACTTTAATGTGTTGCCTTTAATCTCGAACCATTTTAAAAACCGTTATGCCGATCAGCAATGGGTAATTTATGACTTAAAACGCAAATACGGACTGCATTATAATTTAACCTCGGTAGAGGAAATTACGATAAGCTTTAGTAATGGTGTGAATAAACAAAATCCGGCTCCGGTTTTAATGGATGAAGGAGAAGCCTTATACTCCACCTTGTGGAAAGATTATTTTAAAAGTGCCAATATTGTTGCCCGAAAAAACACCAAGTTGCATTTGCAGCACGTACCAAAAAGGTATTGGAAGTATTTAACTGAAAAAGCAATTTCTTAAACGTTTTAGTCGCCATTTTAGCCATGTTAAAGTTAAAAACGACATTCCATTACATCCTACCTGTGACGAAAACCATCCTATCTTTTATCTGATTTATAACCTAAGTTAACATTCAGCGTCATGATTGTGTAGGGTTAAAACTTAAAATTGATATGATGCATTAGCTTTAAAATAGAAAACTTACTGCCATGCTGACACGCACATTCTTAATTAGGCTGAAAAGATTGACAGTTTGGTGAAAATTTGTCCCTCAAAACCTCTTGGCATAAAAAGTGTTAATTGTATGCTTAGTTAAAAAACTCAAATCAAAATAAAAAAATAATAAAAGTTATGGCGTTAAACCTTAAACCAATTGCTGGCAGTTCGAACAGAGTAATAGTTGAACCGGCTGCGGCAGAAGAAAAAACTGCATCGGGTTTGTATATCCCTGATACTGCTAAAGAAAAACCATCTAAAGGAACTGTAGTTTCTGTTTCTGAAGAAGATTCTGAAGGTAAAAAAGCGAGTGTAAAAGTTGGCGATGTTGTAATTTATGGTAAATACGGTGGTACCGAATTCCCTTACGAAGGTAAAGATTACCTAATTATGCGCGAAACTGATATTTACGCTGTAGTAGGGTAATAATTTAGGGTTGATGACTGGATCTCGAATGAGTAAATTCAGCATTAATCAACAAATAAAATAATAATGTTAAAATGAGAAGAATATAAATCCAATCATTTTCTCATAAAATCATCCAAAATTTAAAAGAAATGTCAAAACAAGTAAAATATAACGTAGAAGCACGCGACGCCCTGAAAAGAGGTGTTGATATTCTTGCAAATGCAGTAAAAGTAACTTTAGGTCCAAAAGGCCGTAATGTAATTATCGATAAGAAATTCGGTTCACCAGCAATCACTAAAGATGGTGTTACTGTGGCTAAAGAAATCGAATTAAAAGATGCTGTTGAGAACATGGGTGCTCAAATGGTTAAAGAAGTAGCTTCAAAAACAGCTGATATTGCTGGTGATGGTACTACAACTGCAACTGTTTTGGCTCAGGCAATTATCACTACGGGTATTAAAAACGTTGCTGCAGGTGCAAACCCAATGGATTTGAAACGCGGTATCGATAAAGCGGTTACTGCTGTTGTAGAAAACTTAAAATCTCAATCGCAGGCGGTTGGTGATGACAACAATAAAATTAAACAAGTTGCATCTATCTCAGCTAACAATGATGAGGTAATCGGTTCGTTAATTGCAGAGGCAATGAGCAAAGTTGGTAAAGATGGTGTAATTACTGTTGAAGAAGCAAAAGGTACTGAAACTGAAGTTAAAACAGTAGAAGGTATGCAGTTTGACAGGGGTTATTTATCTCCATATTTTGTAACCAATGCAGATAAAATGGAAGCTGAATTAGAAAATCCTTACATTTTAATCTACGACAAAAAAATCAGCAACATGAAAGAATTGTTGCCTGTTTTAGAAAAAACTGTTCAAACTGGTAAACCTTTGGTAATCATTTCTGAAGATTTAGATGGTGAAGCTTTAGCTACTTTGGTAGTGAACAAAATCCGTGGTTCGTTAAAAGTTGTAGCTGTTAAAGCTCCAGGTTTTGGCGATAGAAGAAAAGCAATGTTAGAAGATATCGCAATCTTAACCGGCGGTATTGTTGTTTCTGAAGAAAGAGGTTACAAATTAGAAAATGCTGATTTAACTTACTTAGGATCTGCTGAAAAAGTTGTTGTTGATAAAGACAATACAACTGTGATCAACGGTGCAGGAAATTCAGAAGATATTAAATCTCGCGTTAGCCAGATCAAATCTCAGATTGAAACCACTACTTCTGATTACGATAAAGAAAAATTACAAGAGCGTTTGGCTAAATTAGCTGGCGGTGTTGCTGTTCTTTATGTTGGTGCAGCTAGTGAAGTTGAAATGAAAGAGAAAAAAGACCGTGTTGATGATGCTTTACACGCAACCCGTGCGGCTGTAGAAGAAGGTATTGTTGCTGGTGGTGGTGTTGCTTTTATCCGTGCGGTTGAAGCTTTAGCTAACCTAAAAGGTGCTAACGAGGATGAAAATACTGGTATTCAGATCATCCGTCGTGCAATTGAGGAGCCATTACGTCAAATTTGCGAAAACGCAGGTATCGAAGGTTCTATCGTAGTACAAAAAGTTAAAGAAGGTACAGCTGATTTTGGTTACAATGCACGTACTGATGTTTACGAAAACTTAATTGGTGCAGGTGTTATCGACCCAACTAAAGTAAGCCGTGTAGCATTAGAAAACGCAGCATCTATTGCAGCCATGTTATTAACTACAGAAGTTGTTTTAGCAGACGAACCTGAAGAAGGTGGTGCTCCAATGCCTCCAATGGGCGGCGGCGGTATGGGCGGTATGATGTAATATTTCCCCTTCAGCGAAAACATTTCGTGTAAAAATATTCCCCCAAGGCACAAAGCCTTGGGGGTTTTTTTATGCCTTAAAACCATCATAAACGAAGCTTTAATGCCCATATAACCTACTCATTTAGTTATTGTTGGTGTAAAATTTTGAATCTGTATTTCCAAAATAACGTTCTTTGATATGAATATTTATTGACGCGTCTTAGGTTCGATACTCATTTCTGAGGTTGGATATAGTAAGTTTCACTAAGCTTCCAGAACGCAATAAAATCATTCCCTAGTGTTAGAGATATATGAAGATTCGTTGTAAAAGGAAATGGCTTTTTTTTGTCCTATTTTTTGGGGCAATTCTATATGCGTCAACAAGTTATTCCCAGGTTGTTATTGGCACAGTAGATCCAGGGCCATTTACACCAGGCAGCACCATTGCTGTACCTTTCACTGTACCTGCAACCTGTATATCGCAGGGTAATATCTTTCAGTTATACTTATCCGATCAAAATGGAAATTTCGGTGCAGAAACACTCATTGGAAGTTATAACGGATTTTACAGTACTTATATCAATGGGAAGCTTCCGGCAGGGCTTACCGCAGGAACTGGATACAGGGTAAGGGTAAAATCTACCAATCCAGCATCAGTGAGTGCAGCTTCTACCGCATTTGAAGTAAAGGCAGGAACGGCAGTTGAAGCGAAATTAACTTCAACATTATTAAATGCCACAAGCGACGAAACTTTCGGTACCTGTATCGGCAGGGCCAACAACTCATTTTCACTCACAAACGAATCTACGGCAAATAGCACCGTTACCGCTTCCATCAGTGATGAAGTAAACGGTGGCGCACCATCACAATTGAGCTTTACTACCGCAATACAGAGTTTTACCGCGCAACAGGTACATTATACCATTTATACCAAAGCAGTAATGCCGAATGGTACTGTGGCTACAAAGGCTTATTTGCTGATCAATAATAAAGCGATAACCGCATTTGCCAACACAGGAAATACCGTATTGTGTTTACCATCGGCCAACTTTAACTTTAACGTAGATGTAACGTCAGTTTCGGGTATTCAAAACAACTTTCCCGGAGATATTTATACCATTACATGGGGTGATCAGTCTACAACAACCCATACGCTTTGCGAAATTATTGCAAACGGAGGTAAGGTAACGCATGCTTACACCAAATCATCGTGCGGAAGTGTTTCTACATCAAGTGCGGGCACAATTTATAATGCTTTTGATGTATCTATCAGGGTATCGAATGCTTTTTGCAGCACAATGGGTACGCCTGTTTCTTCATCTGCTAAAGTGGTGGTAAAGCCGATAAATTCATTTACCTATAACAACCCGGGCTGTACCGGTGCAAATATTACCTTTGTTAATACTTCTGTTTTAGGCGAAAATCCAAACACCAACACACCAGCCTGTACCCCAAATAATATAACTTATGATTGGTATGTTGATGGGGTAATTAAAGCGGCTGATAAACCAAAATCGTACAATTTTGTTTATAGTTTTCCAACTCACGGTGAGCATAAAATAAAGCTGGTTTCTAAAAATATTACCGGAGAGTGTGATGCTGATCCGGTGGAAATGACAATCTGTATCCAGGATCCACCAAAACCCGCCTTTAGCATTACACCGAGTACAATCTGCTCTGGAACTACATTAAAACCCACTGATCTTTCAATTTTAGATAATACCTGTAACGCAGCCAATAGCTATTCTTGGTCGGTTACCCCGGCAGTGGGTTTTACAGGAGGAACAAGCGCAACAAGCCGGGAGCCGATATTTAATTTTACTAATCCAGGCACTTATAGGGTTACTTTAAGCATCAGTACACCATCTTGCGGCGTAATTATTAGCGCACCGCAAACTGTTGTGGTTAATCAGAGTCCTGTAGCAACACTTTCGCCTGATATTACGCTTTGCAATTTAGCCACTTACGATTTCAATAACACCACAACGGGCCCAACCAAAACTTCAATCTCAGGTACAACACTTGATTTAGCCGATACTTACACATGGACAGTTACCCCTACCGGAACCGGCACATATAGTTTTACAGGAGGCACAACAGCGAATTCAAAATATCCATCTATAAAATTTGATAGCTACGATACTTATACAATCAAAGTTATCCATAAAAATAATTGCGGTACCGCAGAAGATACGCAAGTATTAACATTTAGCACAGCTCCTGTAGTTAACGCCGGAGCAGATCAAAGTATCTGTTTCAACGACCCGAGTTTTACACTCAGCGCAACAATAACAGGTACTACTTCAACTCAAACTTGGGTTGGCGGTCAGGGAATTTTTACACCCAACAGAAACGATTTAAACGCAGTTTATACACCTACTGCAGCCGAAAAAACCGCAGGAACCGTTACTTTACAACTTCGCGTAACAACGGCACTGGCAGCACCCTGCAACCAGATTAATGATGATATCATCTTAAAAATTAAACCGGATATCAGTTTAACAAGCGCAGCCAGTAAAACCATTTGTACAGGTAATAATGTAGGGTATACGCCCACATCAGCCGTGGCGGGCGTTACATACACCTGGACGGCCACCGGAACTGCTATTGGCTACACTGCAAATGGTACTGGCAATATTGGCGATGTGCTCACCAATTCAGATCCTACCACTGATGCGAACGTTACCTATACTATTATACCACATTTAGATGGTTGTGATGGAACACCATTCTCTTTCGTGGTAACCGTAAAACCTAACCCAATAGTATCGGCAACGGCACCTGGTACAATCTGTAATGCAACTTCATCAGCCATCACCCTATCAGCTAACCTGGCGAATGTAAACTACACCTATACCAGCACGGTAACGGGCGCTATAACCGGCAACAGCAACAGAACTGTAGCTGCTGCAGGCACACAGATAAATGATATTTTAACCAATTCTGGCACTACCGCAGGCTCAGTAAGTTATGTGGTTACACCAACATCAACAAACGGCTGCCCGGGTACGCCCATTACCATCACCATTACAGTTTTACCAAATGTAACCCTGGCAAATGCTGGTGCAGATGATGCAATTTGTAATGCTACCACTTATATTTTAAAAGGAAATGCTCCTGTAGTTGGCACGGGTAAATGGGCTGTTGTTTCTGCACCTACGGCCTTAACTTTTGCAGATGATACTCAAAGCAATACTACGGTTTCCGGATTGCAGGCAGGCAATACTTATACATTAAGGTGGACAATCAGCGATGCAAATTGCGCTGCATCCAGCGATGATGTGGTGATTACGGTAAATCCCCTTAGTATTGGAGGAACAACAGCGGGTGATGTAGATGTATGTGCAGGAGCAAATGGAGGAAACATTACCTTAAGCGGGCAGGTTGGAAACGTAATCCGCTGGGAAAAATCGATTGATAATGGTGTAACCTGGTCTACCATTACTTCTACAGCAAATCCATATGTATTTTCTAACCTTGCCATCACCACAAAATACCGTGCGGTGGTACAAAGTGGCAGCTGCGCAGAAGCCATATCAACAGTAACCACTATTACAGTAAACCCAGGCACAGTAGCCGCAAATGCAGGTGCAGATCAAAGCTTATGTAGTGGAAATGGCATTACCTTAAACGGAAACAATCCTGCGCCAAACACGGGTTTATGGACACTGGTTTCTTCACAAACGGGTATCGTTATCACCAATCCTACGCTATATAACACCACTGTAACGGGCTTGGTGCCTGGCCAAACCTATACTTTCAGGTGGACAATTTCTGGTTTTAACGGCTGTCCGCCTTCTGTAGATGAAGTTACAATTGTTTACTACCCACCGGTTACCAATAACATCAATCCTTTAGCTGGAGCAACTTGCTCGGGGCAGAGCATTACCATAACAGGAGATACACCGACAGGTGGAACAGGTACATTTGCTTATCAATGGCAAAGCAGCGCTGACGGAAATACATGGATAAATGTTCCATCGGCAACAAATAAGGATTTAACTTTGGTAGTAAGCCTATCTACTTATTTCAGGCGATTGGTGAACAGTACCATTTGTACCTCCATCAGCAATTCGATCCAGGTTACCGTTTTGCCAGGTTTAACCAATAATACGATTTCTGCAGATCAAAATATTTGTACCGGATCGGCAGCTGCACAATTAACAGGCAGCACGCCAAGTGGAGGCAGTGGTACTTATGCTTATCAATGGCAATCGAGCACTAACGGAACCATATGGACAGATGTATTGGGTGCAACCGGAATAAGTTTTACCCCGCAAACACCTGCTGCAACTATCTATTACAGACGAGCTGTAAGTGGCGGTGCGTGTAGCAACAATATTAGCAACCAGATAAAAATAACGGTAAATCTGCCTGCCAAAGCAGAAATCACTTACAATAATAATGTGGGCTGTGCGCCTTTTATTCTTGATGCAAACAATATTGCTGCAACTTTATATCCAGACAGGAACAACATTTATACCTGGTTTGCCAATAATGTACAAATTGGAACGGGACCAACTTTTCCTGGTTACACCATTTTAAACGGAAATGAAAATGTAACCATCAAACTTGTTGTAACCAGTGGTTTAGGCTGTAATAGCGATGAAAAAAGTGAAATATTTACCAGCCTTCCTGTAATTAACCCTTCATTTACAGCAAGTACAACTGATGGCTGTGGGCCACTTAATGTAACGTTCACCAATACCACAACCCCAATTAATGGCGCAACCTATAAATGGAATTTCGACAATGGTACAACTTCAAATCTGGCTCAGCCACCAGCAATCACTTTTCAGGCAGATCCGACCGGTAAAGATGCTGTATACAATGTTACCTTAGAAACCACTGTTCCCTGCGGACCTCCAATTATAAAAACAGTAACGGTTACGGTGCATGCAAAACCTATTTCGGTATTTTCTCCGGATAAAACCATAGGGTGTTCGGATCTGCTCGTTAATTTTAACAATACTTCTCCAGAAAGTACAGGTACTACCTATACCTACGATTTTGGTGATGGCAGTACCCCTGAAATCTATCCTGACAGAAGAAAAGTAAGCCATACCTTTAGTACGCTTGTGGTTAAAGATTTTATAGTAACCATGACCGCGAAAAACAGCTGTGGTACCAGTACATCCAGCAATACCATTGTAGTTTCGCCAAATAACGTAATTGCAGAACTGGTTGTTAACGGAAACGAGAAAAAAGGCTGTGCACCATGGAAAGTAAATTTCGTAAACAATTCAAGCGGTGCCAATCGGTTTATTTACACCTTTACCAACGAAGATACTGGCGAAATTATTCAACTCCCTTCTAACACCACGGGCGTTTTCCCTTACACTTTTACCAAAGCAGGTAAATACACCATTAAACTGGATGCGGAAAATGATTGTTCAAAAAATTTCACTACCGAAACGGTAACTGTACTTGCCCAACCTACAGCAAGTTTCAGTGCCGATAAAACAACAGGTTGTACCAACCTTGCCGTTAAATTTAAAAACACGAGTGTTGGCGCCATCAGTTACAGCTGGGATTTTGGTGATGGTTCACCAATTTCGAATGAGTTTGAGCCTCAGCATACCTATACAGGATCAAATGCAAATTACGCCGTAACCTTAACCACTACAAATAGTTTAACCTGTACCAATAGTACCACAATAGCCGATTTTATTCATATTGTTGCCCCGCCGGTAGCCACATTTACCGTTACACCCGGTAATGAAACTTCCATTCCAAATTATACATTTGGCTTTAAAGATGTAAGCCCGAATGCGGTAAGCTGGCAATGGACATTTGGCGATGGATCGGGATCTACCTTACAAAATCCAACCCATACCTATGCAAACGAGGGCACTTACAATGTAACCCTCAAAGTGCTCAATAAAGAAGGTTGTTCTTCTACTACATTCCAATCCGTAAGAATTATCGGTGTACCCGGGTTTTTGAACATTCCGAATTCATTTATGCCTGCAAGTGCGAAGAACGAGATCAAAATTTTTAAAGCCAAGGGCCGTGG
>Ga0308165_1004068_pt1 | contig 14891 bp, 15 predicted proteins | sample PhyWR2_FD_201032 | JGI IMG/M metagenome (GOLD analysis project Ga0308165, IMG submission 201032) | Phyllosphere microbial communities from UC Gill Tract Community Farm, Albany, California, United States - DLSLW.R2 | ecosystem: Host-associated > Plants > Phyllosphere > Unclassified | place: USA...
GAAAGCGCCAGCCCGATGCCACCTGCACCAGTTCCACCCCCCGGTGCGCCCAGTCCAGTTGCAGCTCCTGCAACAGCACCTTGAGCGTGTCCGTTCCCAGATCATCCGCAAACAATCCCCGCAGCTCACGCACGGTGATGGGCTGGGGCGCGCAGATCAGCGCAGTCTCCAGCACCCGTTTTGCTTCCAAAGTATGCATGCGATAAATCCCTGTTTTCACGCCAGCGCGCAGCTGCGTGTTGAGACAAAGGAATGCGTATCAAGAGGGCCGCGTTTGCATGGCCAAGATCACGGCGCAGGCATAAGCGCCCATAGCCGCCGGCACTGGGCGCCACCGATGCAGTGTGCAAACCGGGTGTTTGCGCTGGCTGAAAAACCAGACCTGCAGGGGCAGCGCTTAGGCCAATTCCGCCAAATTATACCGAAGATCCCAATTTTCCATCGCCGAGGTGATATCGGCGGGCGGCATCGCGAACCAGGACATGCTCTGGCCCGTGACCGGATGGACAAAGGCCAGCCGCAGCGCATGCAGGGCCTGACGCTCCATGCCAGCCGCCGGCGTGCCGCCATAGAGCGTGTCGGCCAGCAGTGGGTGCTGGAGCGAAGCCATATGCACGCGGATCTGGTGGGTGCGCCCGGTATGCAGGCTGCAGAACACCGCGCAACCTTGCTGGCCATTGACCAGCAGGCGGATATCGGTACGCGCCGGTTTGCCTGGGTGCTGGGCCAGATCGACCGCCGCCATGCGCAGGCGGTTGCGCGGATCGCGGCCAATGGGCAGGCTGACCGAGGTCTGCGCAGCGCCCTGCCAGGGCTTGTGGCCCAGCGCCAGGTAGTTGCGGCGCACATCGCGCGCAGCGATCAGCTTGACCAGCGCGTCCATCGTCTGGCGCTCTCGCGCGACCACCATCAGGCCGCTGGTGTCCTTGTCCAGCCGGTGCACAATGCCAGCGCGCGGCAGCTGGGCCGCCTTCGCGTCGTAGGCCAGCAGCGCATTGAGCAAGGTACCGCTCCAGTTGCCCGGCGCCGGGTGCACCACCATGCCGGCAGGCTTGTTGATGATGAGCAGGTGCTCATCCTGGTAGACCACGTCCAGCGGAATATCCTGCGGCAAGAACGCCTGGCTTTGCTGCGTGGGGCGCAGCTCGACCACCGCCTGGTCACCGGCCTTGACCTTGGCACTGGGCTTGAGACCGGATTTGCCATTGACCAGCACCGCGCCTTGCAGCAGCAGGGCCTGCAGGTAGCTGCGCGAGAACTCCGGCACCCACAGCGCCAGCGCCTTGTCCAGGCGCATGCCGTGCGCATCCACGCCAGCGGTGACCGTCCGGCTTTCCCAGGCCTGAGACTCGACCTCCGCCGGCTCTTCATCCCCTTCCGGCGACACCAGGGCGGTGTCCTCCAAATGGGAAAAGCCGACATCGTCGGCGGGCGGCGATGTCGGCTTCAATGAAGGACCTGGCATCAGCGGGAAGGCAGGTAGCGCGATGGATCGACCGGCTTGCCCTGGCGGCGCACCTCAAAGTGCAGCTTCACGCGGTCGGCGTCGGAGCTGCCCATCTCGGCAATCTTCTGGCCCTTCTTGACGACCTGGTCGTCCTTGACCAGCAAGGTTTGGTTGTGGGCGTAGGCGGTCAGGTAGGTGTTGTTGTGCTTGATCAGAATCAGGTTGCCGTAGCCGCGCAGGCCCGCCCCCGAGTAGATCACACGGCCATCGGCGGCTGCCACGACGGGGTCACCCGCCTTGCCACCGATGTCCAGACCCTTGTTGCGCGCGTCGTCAAAGCCCGCAATCACGGCGCCCGACGAGGGCCAGATAAAGCCCAGGTTGCCATCGGCTGCAGCGGGTGCAGACGCTGCAGCAGCAGGCGCCGGGGCCGGTGCAGGCGTCGCCCCTGGCGTGTTGGCGCCGGTTACCGCAGGTGCAGTAGCTGCCGGGGCAGCGGTGGCGGTGGCCGTGACCGGTGGCACCACGCGCAGCACCTGACCCACTTCGATGACATTCGGATTTTCCAGATTGCTCCAGCGCGCGATGTCACGCCAGTTCTGGCCGTTGTCGGCGGCAATGCGCATCAAGGTCTCGCCGGGCTTGACGGTGTAGTAACCAGGCTTGCCCGCGTTTTCGGCACCCGGCAGGGTTGCTGGATCAATGCGGTTCGGGGTGGCCGTGGTCGACGTCGGTGCGCGACCTGCCGACAAGCCCCGATCTTCCACGGGCGCCTGGTTCAGCGATGTACTACCGCATCCTGCCAGCACCATGGCTGCCACCACACTGGCACCCCACGTCAAAACACCACGTGAATCCAACATACCTATCCTTCTTAACCAAGCCCCGATTTTAGGGGCACGAAATGAACATGCTCCAGAACCGTGCGCTGAAACCCATCAGCACTGCGGTCCACGACGAGCAAAACCTGTTGCTGGCCCGGTCCCTTCACCGGGGCCACGAGCCGGCCACCTTCCGCCAGCTGGTCGCACCATGCCTGCGGGACGGAATCCCCACCAGCCGCTGCGATGATCCCGGCGTAAGGCGCACCCTTCTCAAAACCCAGCATGCCATCGCCCAGGATCAGGTGCACATTGGCCAGCCGCAAAGGCCGCAGGTTGACCCGCGCCTTTTCATGCAACGCACGCAGCCGCTCAATGGTATACACCTCCTTGGCCATCAGGCTCAAAACCGCCGCCTGGTAGCCGCAGCCGGTGCCAATCTCCAAAATGCGCCCCAGCCCCATTTTGCCTGCCGGAGATTGCAGCAGCAGCTCGCACATCCGTGCCACCACGCTGGGCTTGGAGATGGTCTGCCCCAATCCTATAGGCAAACTGGTGTCCTCATAGGCTTGAACGGCCAGTGCACTGTCAACAAACTGGTGGCGCAGCACCGAATTCATCACCTTCAGCACCCGGGTGTGCTCCACCCCCGATGCGGCCAGGCGCTGCACCATGCGCAAACGCGCCGATGTGAAATCCACGCTTTCGGGGCCGAGCGATTCACGCACGGCCATCGGCACCGGTGACAGCTCCGCCGGCAGCCTGGCCCATTGCCGGTGCACGCTGCTCGCCTGGGGCTTGGTGCTCACAGGCAGGGCACCACGGGCAGGAAAGCCGGGCTTGCGCAAGGTCACCCTGGCACCTCCAGGTCGTTGCTGCGCAAGGTGGTGGCCGTCTGCGCCCAATAGGCCAGGCTCTCATGGTCGGTCAAATCCACCTTCAGCGGTGTCACCGCCATATGGCCCGCAGCCGTCGCGTGGAAGTCGGTGCCCTCTGCGTCATCCATGGCCAGGCCGGCATTGCCGATCCAGTACATGGTCTCGCCCCGGGGGCTGGTCTGGGTGATGACTTTCTCTGCCGCATGCCTGCGCCCCAGGCGGCACAGCTTGAGGGGCTTGATCTGCGCAAACGGCAGATTGGGAATATTGATATTGAGCAGCCAGGGCTTGAGCGTGACGAGCTTGGAGGCCTCGAACTGCTGCACCAGCTCGCAGGCCTTTTTGGCGGCTGACTCCAGCTCGCCCCAACCCTTGTCGATCTGGGAGAAGGCCATCGCCGGGATGCCGAACAGATAGCCTTCCATCGCAGCGCCCACGGTGCCCGAGTAGATGGTGTCATCGCCCATATTGGCACCGTTATTGATGCCGGAGATGACCAGATCAGGCCTATAACCCAGCAGCCCCGTCAGCGCGATATGCACGCAATCCGCCGGCGTACCATTGACGTAGCGAAAGCCATTGGCGGCACGCTGCACGTACAACGGCGAATGCAGGGTCAGTGCATTGGATTTGGCACTGTTGTTGTGTTCTGGTGCGACCACCTCGACATCGGCCACTGCCTGCAATGCATCATGCAACGCCACGATGCCGGGCGCTTGATAACCATCGTCGTTACAAAGCAGTATCTTCATGTCATTGAACCAGTTGCACTGCATTGTAGGGGTGCCAACACAGAACCCGAGCGGAGTGTGGCAGCAAAGCGACCTGCAGGCCCTTCGGCGCCCGCAGCCCATGGCGCGCAAGGGCGCCTTGTCAAGCCTCCGCATTGTAGTGAGCGCGGCGGCACTGACTCCGTGCAGCAGTGCATTTGCTACACAAATTTACGATGAAGCGCCTAGGCCAGCGGCTCACCTGCAGCATTCGCAGCCAGTTCGGCCTTTTTGCACACTTGAGTGGCCAGCTCATGCAGCACAGCAGCCGTGCAGCGCAGCAACGGTGTGGCCTTGCGCTTGGCCGATTGGGCCATGAACAGAGGGATCATCACCGCAGGCGTCTCGATCGGTGCCACGACGAGTTGGTCACCCACTTCATGCCCGTCAAGGGCGCTGCGCGTCAACGCAGCAAACCCATAGCCGCCGCGCACCAGGTCCAAAATGGCAGGAACACTGGACACCTCCCAGACAACATTGAGTTTGACCTGGGAGAGCCTGGCCTGTGCTTCCATCAGCTTGCGGAAGATTTGGCCGTACTGGGGCATGATCAGCGGAAACGCAGACAGTCCCTCAAAGCCCAGCGTCCCCAGCCCTCCCAGCGCGGAGGCGGGGCCCACCAAACACAGCCGCTCCTGAAGCACTGGCGTGGTTTCAATATGAGGATGGGGTTCGGGTGCATAGACCAGACCCAGATCCATGCGCCCGGAGGCCAGCCATTCGGCCATCTGCACCGAGAACCCTTCGACGATGGCGATGCGCGCCTTGGGCATCGTGCAGCTGAAGGCATCGATCAGTGGCAAGGTCAAACGCCGGGCCAGGCTTGGGGGCAGGCCCACGACGATGCGGCCTACCGGTTCATTGCGCTCGCAACCCAGATCCTCCTTGGCTTGGGCCACATGCTGCAAGATCGCATGGCTATGTTCCAGCAACCGGCGCCCTGCCTCCGTCAAGGTCACACCCCGCCCGGTACGGATCAGCAGCGTCTCGCGCAGTTCCATCTCGAGCGCCCGCACCTGCCGGCTCAGTGCCGGCTGCGCTGAATCGGACAACATCGCCGCTTTGCTGAAACTGCCGGTCTCGGCAACAGCGACAAAAGTTTCGATTTGCTGCAAATTCATAGCCACCCTCTTTAGTGCATTGAATATTAATAATTTTTAGCTATTATTATGCCATTTTGCTATAGCTGCTAGCTATACGGGCACCTAGGTCGTTGGGGACATCTTCCACAGAATGAAGTTTCACATCCCCCACACATAGAGCCAAGGAGACCCTGCATGCCGTTCCCCCCCACCACCGCCTGGCCAGGCATTGCGTCTCCGCGCTGTCTCAGTCGGAGTTGGACGCGCAAACCTGACAGACACCCCTCCCCCAGACAGTGACGGCAGCGTCTTCGGCTGCCCTGCCCCCCGCTCTCCGGTGACCTTCATCAGTCCGGGCTGCATCCGCTTGGCGCCATCGCCAGCCTTGCCCTCTTTCCATTTCCTATTCCGCTATTCAAGGAGCACAACCATGGTCGAAAAAGCCAGCAGCGAGTTTTGGCAAAGCCTCAGCCCCATCGCCAACCCCTTCATGCCCGATGCACTGCCAGAGGTGTACACCCCCAACGCCGTGCCCGAAGACGAACGCCTGTATGTGCCGTTCACCGACACCGTGTTCTCGCGGCCTCTCTGGATCTCGCCATCCCAGAACAAGTGGTGCGACATCCTGATGGCCAAGCAAGCCGGCCTGGTCAACCGCCACTACCACCCCCATGAAGTCTTTGCCTACACGATCTCCGGCAAATGGGGCTATCTGGAGCATGACTGGACAGCGACCAAGGGCGACTTCGTCTACGAGACCCCCGGAGAAGGCCATACCTTGGTGGCGTTCGACCATCCCGAACCCATGCGGGCCTTCTTCATCGTCAAGGGTCCGCTGATCTGGCTGGACGAGCAGGGCAAACCGGACGGCTACTTTGATGTCCATTCCTACATCGCCATGTGCAAGGCCCATTACGAAAAAGTGGGTCTGGGCGCCGAGGCCGTGGAAAAGCTCTTCCGCTAACGGCCACCGACTCTGGAGAACACCATGCACCCAACCCCCTCTCGCTCCTTGTGGACCTACGAGAATCGGCTGTTGCTGATCCTCTTCCTGACCTTTGGCTTTGTCTTCTTTGACCGCCTGGCCCTGTCGTTTCTGTTCCCGTTCATGCAGGATGAGCTCGACCTGAGCCAAACCCAGCTGGGCATGATCTCATCGGCCCTGGCGCTGACTTGGGCCATCTCCGGGGCCATCGCAGGTGCCTGGTCCGATTCGCGCTCCAAGCGCAAGGCGCTGCTGGTGGTGTCCGTGCTGGGGTTTTCCATCTGCTCGGCCATGTCCGGGCTGGTGGGCGGCTTCGTCAGCCTGCTGGTGTTCCGCGCGCTGATGGGCCTGGCTGAAGGGCCGGTGCTGCCCATTGCCCAGTCTTTGATGATCCAAAGCTCCACCCCAGCGCGGCGCGGCCTGAATATGGGTCTGCTGCAAGGCTCGTCTGCAGGTCTGATCGGCGCAATGATTGGGCCGCCCGTCGTCATTGGTCTGGCAACGAATTTCGGCTGGCGCGTTGCCTTCTATGTCACCGTCATCCCCGGCATTCTGATTGCCCTGGCCATCTGGCGCTGGGTGCATGAGCACCCCGGTCAGGCCCCAGCAGTTGCGCAGGCCAAGCCAGCACCCATCAACCGCTGGGCCCTGCTGCGCGAGCGCAATGTGCTGCTGTGCATGCTGATCAGCTGCTTTTTCCTCACCTGGTTCATCATCATCATCTCGTTTGCACCCACCTTCCTCGTCAAGTACCGCGAGTTCTCGGCCGCCGACATGGGCTTTGTGATGAGCTGCCTGGGCGCCGCCTGGGTATTCTGGGGCTTTGCGGTGCCAGCCATCTCAGACCGCATCGGACGCAAACCCACCCTGGTCATCTTTGCGCCGATTGCGGCACTGTGCCCCATCGCCTTGATCTACGGTGACTCCGTCCTCGCACTGGGTATGGTGGTGTTCTTCACCTATACCGGCCTGGGCTGCTTCACGCTCTTCATGGCCACCGTCCCCGCAGAAACCGTTCCGCCCCAAGTGCTGACGGGCGCGCTCGGTCTCATCATGGGCGCGGGCGAACTGGTAGGCGGCTTCCTCGCCCCCACCATAGCGGGCTTTGCGGCAGACCATTACGGCCTGCCCGTCGCAATGTGGATGTCGGCAGGCGGCGCATTGATCGCCGGTGCGCTTGCGCTGGGTTTGAAGGAAACCGCACCGCTGGTGCTGCAACGCCGTGCGGCGGCAGGAGCAACGCCATGATGCGCGCACTGCGCTGGCACAGCGCCCAGGACCTGCGCGTGGAGCAGATCCCGACCCCGAAACCCGGACCTCAGGAAGTACGCATCGCCGTGCAATACTGCGGCATCTGCGGCAGCGATCTGCACGAATACGAATCGGGGCCGCATGCCATCCCCGTTGGCACCCCCCACGCGGTCTCAGGCCGTACCGCGCCACTGACCTTGGGCCACGAGTTCTGTGGCACGGTGGTCGAGCTGGGGAGTGCGGTCAGCAGCCTGCAGGTGGGCGACCGCGTCGCGGTGGAACCCGAATACCGCTGCAGCCACTGCGCCTACTGCCGCAGCGGCGCCTACAACCTCTGCGCCGATATGGGCTTCGCCGGGCTGATGGGCGATGGCGGCATGGCCGACTTTGCCGTGGTGCCCAGTTATATGCTGCACCGCCTGCCCGAAGGGGTAAGCCTGGAGCAGGCTGCCGTGATGGAGCCCGCCGCCGTCGCACTGCATGCGCTGCGCCGCAGCCAGCTGCCGGCTGGCGGCAGCTGCGCCATCTTTGGGCTGGGCCCCATCGGATTGCTGCTGGTCCAGCTCGCCAAACTGCAGGGAGCAGGCACCATCATTGCGGTGGATGTATCGCCGCAGCGCCTAGAAATGGCACGACAGGCTGGTGCCAGCCTGGTCATCGACGGCAAGGGCCTCACTCCTCGCGCGTTGCGGCACACCATTGCCTCGGCCACCGACGGCTTGGGCGTGGACACCAGCTTTGAGGCCGCAGGTCTGCAAGCCACCTTTGAAGGGGCGTTGCGCGCACTGCGCAAAGGCGGAAACATGGTCATGGTCGGCCTGATGTCCGAGGCCCGCCTCGACGCATTCGACGCTGTCAACCGCGAGTTGAGCCTGGTCGCCAGCGTCGGTTACCGCGATGTCTACCAAGAGCTGATGGGCCTCATCGAAGCGGGCCGCTTCGACCCCACCTCGATCATCACGAAGACAGTTCCGCTGGAGCACGCAGTCAGCGAAGGCTTTGCAGCACTGGTGCAGGACCGTTCGCAGATCAAGATTCTGGTCAGCCCGCCGATGGGCCGCAACCACAAGCGTTAGGACACCGCAATGAACAACTCCCAGGAACAAAGAACCATCCTCGTAACTGGAGGCACCTCCGGCATCGGCGCAAGCACGGCGCTGCATTTTGCCGAGGCCGGCGCGTCCGTGCTTGCGCTGGGGCTGGATGCGCAGGGGCGGCATGCCCCGCGCCATCCCCGCATCCGGTGCATCGAGCTGGATGTCTGCGACAGCGGCCAACTGCAGCAGACCATCGCCGCGCTACCCCGACTCGATGCGCTGATCAACGCAGCAGGCATCAGCCGGCATGCGCAGGAGTACGAACCGGAGGCCTTCCTGCAAGTGCTGCACACCAACCTCACTGCGGTCATGCGGGCATCGATGGCCGCAGCCCCACACCTGTTGCAAAGCAGCGGCTGCATTGTCAACGTGGCCTCGATGTACAGCTATTTCGGCAGCAAGGACCGCCCCGCTTACAGCGCCAGCAAGGGTGGCATCATGCAACTGACGCGTTCCCTTGCACAAACCTGGGCGCATGAAGGCGTGCGCGTCAATGCGGTAGCGCCCGGCTGGATCGCTACGCCGCTGAGCGAGGGGCAGATGGCCGACCCAGCCGCCTCGGCAACGATTCTGTCCCGCACACCGCTGCAGCGCTGGGGCCAGGCCGCCGAAGTGGCGGCAGTCATCGGGTTTCTGTGCTCGCCAGCGGCATCTTTTGTCAACGGTGCCGTCATCCCCGTCGATGGTGGTTATCTGACCGTGTAACAGCAGTCCAGGATGGGCTACAGGCAGCCAAAGATAGCAGAGCCTGCAGGCAGCGTGATCTGCCTCAGGCTCTGCGTACGCTACCAGCCGTCTATCAGCCTGGCATCAGCGCTGCTCAAACGCGTATTTCTCGGTATCCACCTCGCGCTGCGAGGCCAGCGCATAGCGGTCACCACGGATCGCCTCGGGTGCAAACAGCGCGTCAAGCTCGGCCAGCAACGCATCATCCAAGGCCACCTGGCCACCGCGCAGGTTCTCATGCAGGTGATCGATACGGGTGGTGCCTGGCAATGCCACCACATGCTCGCCCTGGTGCAGCACCCAGGCAATGGCCAGTTCGGCCAGGCTGCAGTCTGCGCGCTCCGCAATGGCTTGCATGGGGGCCAGCAGCCGCAGATTCGCTGCATAGGCCTCGGGCTGAAAGCGTGGCATGCCGGCACGGATGTCACCTGGCACCCAGGTAGTGCCGGCGGGCAATTTGCCCGACAGAAAAGCCCGGCCCATCGGACTGAAGGCCACATAGGCAATGCCCAGTTCGCGGCTGGCCTGCAAGGTTCCCAGCTCGGCATTGCGCGACCACAGCGAATACTCGCTCTGCAAGGCTGCAATCGGGTAAGTGGCATGGGCACGGCGCAAGGTGTCGACACCGACTTCTGACACACCCAGCGCCCGCACCTTCCCCTCTTCCACCAGGCGTGACATTTCACCGACCGACTCCTCGATCGGCACCCGGGGATCCCAGCGGTGCAGGTAATACAGGTCGATGACATCGGTTCCCAGGCGCTTCAGGCTGTCTTCGCAGTTGCGGCGCAATGTTCTGGGATGGCCATCGATCACGCGGCGCATGACGCCATCGTCACCCCGCACGCCTGCCATGCCGCCCTTGCTGGCCAGCGTGATCCGGCTGCGGTGGGGCCTGAGGATCGGCCCCACCAACGACTCATTGGCGCCAAAGCCATACAGCGCTGCGGTATCGAACAGGTCGACGCCAGCATCCAGCGCTGCATGCAGCAGCGCCTGGGATTGCTCGGCCGTGGCCGGGTGGCCATAGGCATGGCTCAGGTTCATGCATCCCAGCGCGACGGGACCAACCTGGAAGGGGCCTATAGAACGCTCACTCATCATCTCTCCTCAAAAACCAAACCGCCCGCTGAAACGTGTGCGGGCGGTCAGCGGCGGCTTGGGTGGATATTACTGCAGCTGCTGCTCCAATGCATGCAGAACCTGGTAGCAAGGCAGTACCTGGGAGATGCTCGAGCGCGGTTGGCGGCCCTCCCGGATCGCCGCAAAAAACTCACGGTCCTGCAGTTCAATGCCATTCATCGATACATCCACCCCGGATACATCGATGGCCTCATCCTTGCCATTGACCAGCCCATCGTAGCGGGCCACATAGGTCCCTGTATCGCCGATATAGCGAAAGAAGGTTCCCAAAGGACCATCGTTGTTGAACGACAGGCTCAACGTGCAGATGGCGCCGTTGGCGGCTTTGAGCACGATGCCCATGTCCATCGCAATGCCCAGCTCCGGGTGCAGCGGCCCCTGCACCGCATGGGCCTGGACAATGGGACTGCCTGCCTGGTGGGCGAACAGATCCACGGTGTGGGCCGCATGGTGCCAAAGCAGATGGTCCGTCCAGCTGCGCGGCTGGCCCAACGCATTCATATTGCTGCGCCGGAAGAAGTAGGTCTGCACATCCAATTGCTGGAGCTTGAACCTGCCCGCCTGCACCCGTTGCTGAACCCACTGGTGGCTGGGGTTGAAGCGGCGGGTGTGCCCGCACATGGCCACCAATCCACTGGATTTTTGCAGGGCCACCACGGCCAGCGCATCCTCGAGCCGGTCGGCTAGCGGAATTTCGACCTGCACATGCTTGCCGGCCAGCAGACACTGGCGGGCCTGGCTGGCGTGCATCTGCGTGGGCGTGCACAGAATGACCGCATCCACCTCCGGTCGCGCCAGGCTGTCCTGCAGATTGGTGGCCACATGCCCAATCCCATACTGCTCGGCCAGCTCGCGCGCCTTAGACAGATCCGGGTCGACGAGGGAGACGACTTCCGCCCCGGGGATCTGGCGGATGCCCTCAAGGTGTTTGAGGCCGAAGGCGCCCGCTCCTGCGAGCGCCACTTTGAGCTTGCGAAGTGTCATGACATCCTCCAGAAAGTCCGGGTGCCCCAGAGAGCGCTGGGGCGATACATACCGAAAATCAGCGACATAAGTGTTTTTCAACCGTTCTCTAAAATCAGGTGACCCACAGCGGTGTTGGAGGCCGGCACGTGGTAGAAGCGGTGTTTGACCGTCGGCGTTCTCGCCGGGTCATCGACATCCGCCATGGCACCCCGCGCAATCAGCCACATGACCAGCTCGATGCCTTCCGAGCCAGCTTCACGTACATAGTCGATATGGGGTACCTTGGCCAAGGTCGCTGGGTGATGGACGAGCTGGTCCAGAAAGCAGTTGTCCCATTCCTGGTTGATCAGCCCCGCGCGTGCACCTTGCAGTTGGTGGCTCATGCCCCCCGTCCCCCAGATCTGGACATTGAGGTCCTCGTCAAAGCTCTCCACGGCTTTTCGGATCGAACGGCCCAGGTTAAAGCAGCGTTGGCCCGACGGCACCGGATACTGCACCACATTCACCGCAAAGGGAATCACCGGACAAGGCCAGGCTCCGTCCACAGGCTGCTCTCCGCACATCAAAGACAGAGGAACCGTCAGCCCATGGTCCACGTCCAGTTGGTTGACGATGGTCAGGTCAAAGTCCTGCTGGATCACCGACTGCGCAATATGGGATGCCAACTGCGGATGCCCCACCACCTTGGGCACGCGGCGCGGCCCCCAGCCTTCATCGGCGGGGAAGTACTCGGCCCCGGTACCTATCGCAAAAGTGGGAATGAGATCCAGGCTGAAAGCCGTGGCGTGGTCGTTGTAAATCAGAAAAATGACATCGGGCCGGTTATCGCGCATCCACTGGCGCGAGTATTCATAGCCTTTGAAGAGCGGCTGCCAATAAGCCTCCTGGGTCTTGCCCTGGTCGATGGCCACACCAATGGCGGGCACGTGCGACGTAAATACCGATGCGCTGATGCGTGCCATGTCAGACCCCCTCCTTGCCGGCGCCTGCGCCTGTGGGCTGGGCGGGTGTGCCCGCTGCCTCATGCATGAACCGGTTCCCCTCCACCGACCGGCCACCGGCCACCATCATCGCGCGGTAGGCCTCCTCGCTCATCCCCGTCATGGATCCGGCCATCTGCTGAAAGCTCTTGCCGTCGGTGGCGCCAATCTTGGCGAGGAAATAGATATTGCCCCCGGTGCGTATGCACCAGTTCAGGTCGCGGGCCATCACTGCCTGCCTTTGCTCCTCGCTCATCTCCCATTCGTCCAGATAGGCGCGCTCATCCGCTTTGAAACGCGCACGGTTCTCAGGCTTCATCAAGGACATGCAAAACTGGTTGAGCCAGTACCCTTTGCGTGACTGGTCGGCATCAAAAATAACGGTACCGGGCACATCGAGATAGGGTTTTTCCAATGCCATATTTATCTTTCCAAGTTTGATATTGATTCCTGGCCTGCACGGAGGCAGTCAACCAGAGACAATTGCATCTCTGGATCTACGCGTCCTCGGGCCAATACAAGCGCAGCGGGTTGTCCACCAGCAACTGCTGCCGCAGGGCGGGCGTGGGGGCGATCTGGCTGATGAAATCCACCAGCAGACCGTCATCGGGCATGTGGTCCTTCAGGTTGGGATGGGGCCAGTCCGTGCCCCAAAGCACGCGGGTGGGAAAGGCCTCGACCACCCGGCGCGCAAAAGGCACGACATCCTGGTAGGCGCGCTGTTCACCCTGCAGCGCCTGCGGGCCCGTCAGCGACAGCCGCTCCGGGCAGCTGACCTTGCACCAGACGTTGTCATGCGCCTGCATCAGTTGCAGAAACAGACCGAACTCGGGCCCATGCGCGGGCTTGCTGACATCGGGCCGCCCCATGTGATCGACCACCACAGGGGTGGGCAGGCGGCTGAAGAAATGCCACAAATCTGGCAGGTCTTCCGCTTCAAAATAGACCACCACATGCCAGCCCAGGTCAGCGATGCGCTCGGCAATCTCCTGCAACTCATCTTGCGGCGTCACGTCCACCAGCCTTTTGACAAAATTGAAGCGCACGCCCCGCACGCCAGCCAGGTGCAGCGCTTCCAGCTCCCGGTCGCTGACGTTTCGCCTTACCGTGGCCACGCCCCGGGCCCTGCCTTCCGAGGCCTTGCAGGCATCGACCATCGCCCGGTTGTCCGCACCATGGCAGGTGGCTTGCACGATCACATTGCGCGAGAAGCCCAGATGGTCGCGCAACGCAAAGAGCTGCTGCTTGCTCGCGTCGCAAGGGGTGTACTTGCGCTCTGCGGCAAAGGGGAACTCTGCCGCCGGGCCAAACACATGGCAATGCGCATCCACCGCACCTGGCGGCAATACCAAGCGCGGCTTCGCGGGCTTGGGATGCCAGTCCAGCCAGCCGGGGGTTTTAGGGGGGAGTGACTGCATGCTGCGCTCCTCAGTCGATGTAGCGCAAGCCGGAGCCGGCCAGCGGGCCGCGCATCTGGTACAGGTCCAGACCCAGTACCCCGGCAGCGAGCTGGGCCCGTTTGCTGCGCTCGAGCCGCTCACGCTCCAAACCGGTCTCCAACGTGGTAACGGCCCTGTCCGCAGGGACGCAGACCACCCCATCGTCATCGGCCACGATCACATCCCCAGGGGTCACCCACATGCCGGCACACACAATCGGGATATTGACGGAGCCTAACGTCGCCTTGATCGTGCCCTTGGACGACACGGTGCGGCTCCAAACAGGAAAGCCCATGTCCTGCAAGGTCTTGGTATCGCGCACCCCCGCGTCAATGACCAGGCCCCGCGCGCCGCGCGCCTGGAAGCTGGTGGCCAGCAGATCGCCAAAATAGCCATCGCTGCACGGCGAGGTCACCGCCGCCACGACGATGTCGCCAGGCTGGATTTGCTCGGCGGCGACATGCAGCATCCAGTTGTCGCCCGGCTGCAGCAACACGGTGACGGCCGTCCCGGAAACTTGCTGACCCGTTGCGATGGGGCGCAGCGCTGGCTGCAGCAGCCCCACCCGCCCCAAGGCCTCGTGCACGGTAGCCGATCCCAAACAGGCCAGCCCGTCGGCAGCCGCACGATCCGCACGCTGGATATGGCGGTACACAACGCCGAGTTCATACATAAGCATTTCCTTGTCTGTGGGCGGGCGCTTTACCGCCCTTGGTTGCGAAGTACGGCATCCAGACGCGGAAACACGCGGCGCGCGTTGCCCTCGTACACCTGGCGGCGCTCTTCCTCACTGAGGTAAGGCGTAGCCTCGATATAGCGTTTGGTGTCGTCGAAGTAGTGGCCGGTCAGCGGATCCATGCCCCGCACCGCGCCGACCATCTCGCTGGCAAACAAGATGTTCTTCGTCGGAATGACACGGGTCAGCAGGTCAATGCCGGCCTGGTGGTAAACGCAGGTATCGAAAAACAGGTTGTTCAGCAGATGGGTCTCCAGCGGTGGCGTGTTCAGCGCCTGCGCCAAACCCCGAAACCGCCCCCAGTGGTAGGGCACGGCCCCGCCGCCATGGGGAATCACGAACCGCAGCGTCGGAAAGTCTTGGAACAATGCGCTGTTCAGGCACTGCATGAAAGCCGTGGTGTCGGCATTCAGGTAATGGGCGCCAGTGGTGTGAAAGCAGGCGTTGCAACTGGTGGAGACATGCACCATCGCGGGAATGTCGTACTCCACCATCTTTTCGTAGATTGGGTACCAGAAGCGGTCGGACAGCGGCGGGGCTGTCCAGTGCCCGCCGGAGGGATCAGGGTTC
>Ga0308165_1004069_pt1 | contig 14890 bp, 11 predicted proteins | sample PhyWR2_FD_201032 | JGI IMG/M metagenome (GOLD analysis project Ga0308165, IMG submission 201032) | Phyllosphere microbial communities from UC Gill Tract Community Farm, Albany, California, United States - DLSLW.R2 | ecosystem: Host-associated > Plants > Phyllosphere > Unclassified | place: USA...
ACTGCCCGCCCTGGTCGGTGATGGCGATCACATCACCCGGCTTGATCGACTTGTCCATCAGCAGGATGATGCCCGCGATCAGGTTGCCGAAGGTCTTTTGCAGGCCGAAGCCGATGGCGAGGCCGAAGGCGCCGGAAAACACCGTCAGCGCGGTCAGGTCGATGCCCAGTACGTCGATACCGACAAGGATCGCCAGGCCCCAGATGAACAGGCTGACCATTTTTTCGGTCAGCAGTCGCTGCGTAAGATCAAGGCTGCTGGCGCGCGCAAGGATACGGCTAGACAGGCGGCTGGCGGCCCAGGCAGCCGAGATCAGCAGTGCCAGCACGGCCAGTACGACGAACAGGTCCCATACCGAGAAGCGCGTCGCGCCCACCTGCACAGCCAGCTTGTCGAGCGTGTTGACCACATCGCCAATGGCATCGCTGCGCGAGGTGACCGCGTCCTTGATACCGTCGGCGCCGGACATCGGTTGCGCCGGGATCACTCCCGCCGCGGCGGTGGGCGCGGGGGCCGCAGTCGCCGTCGCGGCGCGGGTAGTCGCGGCGAGGGCGGCTGGAGTTGTCATCCCTCCCGCCAGGCGGCGAGCGCCTGTTCGATGTCGGCGATAAGGTCGCCTGCATCTTCCAGCCCTATGGCAAGTCGTACGCCGTGGCTGTCGCCGGCGTCGTGCGGCTGCGGCGGCCAAGCCATGCGGCTGCGGCAGGTGGAGGGATCGATCGGCACCACCAGGCTCTCGAACCCGCCCCAGGAATAGCCGATGCCGAACAGGGTGAGGGCATCGACGAAGCGGTTGCGCGCGGCTGCGGTGCCGCCCTTGAAAGTGAAGCTGAACAGGCCGCAACCGCCGGAGAAATCGCGGCTCCAGATGTCATGTCCCGGCGCGCCGGGCAGCATCGGGCACAGCACTTGCGCTACTTCCGGCCTTTCGTTCAGCCACTCGGCAATGGCCAGCGCGCTATCAGCTTCGTGGCGCAGGCGGAGGTGCAGGGTGCGCAGGCCGCGCAGGGTGAGCGCGGCGTCGTCGGGTGAAACTACGGTGCCCAGCTGCTGCGCACGCTGGCGCAGCTTGGCGTAGAGTTCCGGCCCGGCGCTCGCGCTGCCCATCATCACGTCGGAATGGCCGCCAACATGCTTGGTGAGGGCCATCAGCGTAATATCGATGCCGCGTTCCAGCGCGGGAAAGCCCAGCGGACCGGCCCAGGTATTGTCGAGCACCGAGACCGCCCCTTTTTCGCGAGAGATCCGGGCGAGTTCGGGCAGGTCGCACATTTCCATGGAGAGGCTGCCCGGCGCTTCCAGTAGCACGGCGCGGGTCCGTTCGCAGAAAAGGCTTTCGTAGCCGGCGATGTCCAGCGGGTCGAAGAAGCGCGGCTCGATGCCGAAATCGGTCAGCAGGCCAGTGCCCATGGCGCGGGTCGGGTCATAGGCATTGTCGCTGATGAGCACGACGTCGCCCGGCCGCAGCAGGGTCAGCATGACCCCGGCGATGGCGGCGAGGCCCGAAGGGTAGAGGACGGTGCCCGCCGCTCCGGGCTCGATCGCGGTCAGCGCATCTGCCAGTGCCCACTGCGTGGGAGCGCCGCGCCGGCCGTAGAAGAAGCGGCCGTCTTCGTTCGTGCGGGGGCCTTGAGCAAGCGCGGCGGTATCGGGGTAAAGATGCGTGCTGGCGCGCCAGACGGGCGGGTTGACCACCGGCCCGGTCCATTCGCTGCGCCGTCCGGCGCCGACGATCCGGGTCGCCGGGGCCTGAGGCAGTTTGGAAAGCTCGTGGAGGCGCTTGCTGGTGTCCAATGTCATCTCCGTGTGTCGGTAGGCAGACCCTAGGACATTTTGACGAGGCTGGGAATCGCCCGATATTCCGGGAGGTTGTCAGCCAGCGGCGCGGTGATGTTCGCCGGGCTGTAGCGGGTAGGCCCGCGCGCCTTCTACTTCGCGGGCGGCGAGTTCGCGATGCTCGCGCGGGCCGGTGTCGAGGCGCAGCGGGGACAGGCCCGCACCGCCGCCCTCAATACCTACGGTGTAGACGCGGCGCAGTGCGACGGCTTCGTTGATGAGATACATGCGCACCAGTGGTACGAAGAACGAGGCGGTGCCCTGCTGCAGGGGCCGGATGGCGGTCAGGGGCAACTGTATTTCGCCGGTCAGTGTCACGCTTTCGCCGGCGGCGATGGGCGGGACGGACTTCAGGGCGGTCAGGACTTCCACGGGAGGGGCAAGCTGCTCTTCGGGCGACATCGAGCCATGGGCGCCGATCATGTCTCCAAGCAACTGGCCGGCCGGCAGGTCGGTCGCTGCGGCTATGGTGAGGCGGTATTGGAGCGTCGCGTAGACCAGCGAAAGGCGCAGGCCTGCAGGCTCGAACGAAACTTCGATCCCTGCCGGTTCGACGGCAGGCGCAGGCGAAGTGAACGCCGGCTGAGGTGCGGCAGGCGCGGTCTTTGCCGGTGCTGCAGCGATTTCGGGCTTCCGAGCCGGAGCCGCAGCCGGAGCAATGGCAGCGGGTGAAGGGGCGACCTGTTCGGGTTCCTCCCATTCCTGTGCGTCAGGCCGGGCACGGCCACGGCGCAGGAGGAAGGCAAGTGCGCCCAGAACCAGGAGGGCCAGCGGCGCGGCCCACCACCAGAACGGCCAGCTTTCCTGCGCGGCCAGTGGCGCTGCAGCCGGCGCTTGCTCGGCCGCAGTGGGCTCGGCGGTCGGAGCGGCCACCGGGGCCTCGGGCGTAGCGGAGGCGGTCGGCGTGACGAGAGCCGCATCGGCGGTGGCGGCGGCCTCCGGCGTCGGCTGCGCCGTAGGCTCTGCGGAAGGCGCAGCGGCGCTGGGCGCCGGGCGAGGGCGAGCCGAAGGCTGCGCAGTGGGCGCGGGCGTGACGCGAACGGCGGGCGGGGCAGGCGGGGTGATCGTGGGTACGGCGCTGGGTGCCGGTTGCGGCTGGCTTTGCGGTCGGCCGGCGCGCTCGCCCGGCCGCACTACCGGGTTCGCGCCGTCGACCGGACCCTGCTCGCGCGAGGCGGTGGGCGCCGCCGTCGGCTCGGGCAAGCTCCAGGTACTGGCCGATTGCGCCAGTGCAGGCGATATTGCGGGCGCGGCCGTGAATACGGTCGCCGAAAGCACGGCTGCCGTAGCCGCGCGCGAAATGGTTCTGCTGTTGCCCCTCATGACCCTGCTACCGTCGCCCAATTCGCTGTGAACCGCGTGTTAATGCCCATGCTCACACGCGGCGAGCCGTTGCAAGCCCCCGTTGATCTAAAGCCGGGGGCGGCAAAGCATGCTTGTCTTGTCGATGGCTTGGCGGCATGGCTCTGGAATGAGCGATACACTTCCCCCCTCGACGCCGCCCGCTTCCATGCCGATGCATCTTGGCCAGCAGAGCGCCCTGCCTGCATCGCCGGAACACGCAGTGCTGGATTACGTGCCGAACCCGCGCGTCGGCAGTCTTTATCTTGTACGATTTGCCGCGCCTGAGTTCACATCGCTGTGTCCGGTCACCGGCCAGCCCGATTTCGCCCACCTGGTGCTGGACTATGCACCGGGCGAGACGATCGTGGAATCCAAAAGCCTCAAGCTGTTTCTCGGCTCGTTCCGCAATCATTGCGGCTTCCACGAAGATGTTACGGTCGGCATCGGCCAGCGCCTGTTCGACGAAATGAAGCCCAGGTGGCTACGTATCGGCGGCTACTGGTACCCGCGTGGCGGCATCCCGATCGACGTGTTCTGGCAGTCTAGCGCCGCGCCTGAAGGCCTTTGGGTGCCGGATCAGGGCGTGCAGAGCTATCGCGGCAGGGGCTGACTAACGCGATAAGGGCTGATTAAAACCCTGCGCTGGCGAACCTGGCGCCGTTGACCCGCGTGAGGTCGATCACGCCGCTGCCGATAGAGGCCATCTGGCGATTGCTCAGGCACTGGGCATAGACGGTGGGCGCTTCGGCGCGGCGTGCCGCGTCCGTTTCAAGCGCGGCGTCAATGCCGGCAGCGCATTGCTCGCGCGATTGATAAGTCTGGGCCGGAACGGCGGAAATGCGCTCGCAGGCCGTGCCATCGTCCGAACAGGCGAACAGGGCGAGGGCGAAGAGGGTTGCGCTCATGGTGAGTTCTCCTTCCTTGCAGAGAGAACGGACACGGGCACTCATGTATCCCGGTTTGGCTCGAAATTTTTCCCGTCTGGCAGGATTTCTTGCTGGCCAAGGGCGATAACGGACTGGAACCGCACGGCCTGCCGCGCGTATTAGCCCCACTCATGGATCAGACCAAAGCCAAGCTCATCATCCGCCAGGCCACCGTCGCGGATGCCCCGGCCATCGCCCGCCTTTCAGTCAAAGTATACGGCAAGGCCGATGCCTTCACCCGTGCCGAGATTCGCGGCCAGCTCATCAATTTCCCCGAAGGCCAGTTCGTCGCCGAATATGAAGGCAAGGTGGCGGGCCACTGTGCGACGATGATCGTCACCGCCGACCTCGCCTTCAAGCCGCACACCTGGGAAGAGATCAGCAATGGCGGCTATGGCCGTCCGCCCGCACCCGAAGGCGACGTGCTTTATGGTTTCGAGGTTTGCGTCGATCCCGATTACCGCCGTCTGCGGATCGGCCAGCGCCTGTACCGCAAGCGTAAGGAAGTCTGCCAGTATTTCGAGTTGAAGGGCATCGCCTTCGCGGGCCGCATGCCCGGCTACTCGCGCCGCAAGCGCCAGTACCCCGATCCGGCCGATTACGTGCAGGCCGTGCGCGACAAGAAGATCCGCGATCAGGTCATCAACTTCCAGATCAACGAGGGCTACGAGCCGCGCGGGATTCTACCCGATTATATCCCCACCGACCGCGAGAGCGGCGGGAACGCGGTCATGATGTACTGGGTCAATCCGCTTGCCCCGCGCGATACGGGCAAGGCAGTCCCGGGCCTGAAGGAACGCGTGCCTTCGAGCGTGCGCGTGGCCACCGTCCAGTTCCAGATGCGCAAGATCGACACCATCGATCAGTTCGAGGAACAGGTAGAATACTGGATCGACGTCGCGGCCGACTACGAGAGCGATTTCGTTGTTTTCCCGGAACTGTTCACCCTCGAACTGCTCTCGATCGAAAATACGAAGCTGGAGCCGGTGGAAGCGATCGAGAAGGTCGCGACTTATACCGACCGCTTCGTCGAATTCATGCAGCGCATGGCGGTCAGCTACAATATTAACATCATCGGCGGCTCGCACCCCACCCGCGTCAAGCTGGGCGGCGGCAAGAGCGAGATTCGCAACATTGCCTACACCTTCCTGCGCGACGGCGCGGTGCACGAGACGCAGAAGCTGCACCCCACTCCATCCGAACGGCGCTGGTGGAACGTGCGCGGCGGCTACGGCGCCAACGTCATCCCGACCGACTGCGGACCGATCGGCGTCATGATCTGCTACGACAGCGAGTTCCCCGAACTGGCTCGCCATCTCGTCAACCAGGGCGCGCTGATGCTGTTCGTACCGTTCTGCACCGACGAACGGCGCGGTTACCTGCGGGTGCGCTACTGCGCGCAGGCCCGCGCGGTGGAGAACCAGTGCTACGTCGTGACCTCGGGCGTGGTGGGCAACCTGCCCAACGTCGAGAACATGGACGTTCACTATGCGGAAAGCGCCATCCTCACCCCGTCCGACTTCCCCTTCGCCCGCGACGGGGTGGCGGCGGACACCGCGCCCAATACCGAGACGATCGCCATCGCCGACCTCAGCCTCGATGCGCTGCTGACGGCGCGGCAATCGGGCGCCGTGCAGAACCTCAAGGACCGCCGTTTCGACCTTTACCGCGTGGAGTGGACCCAAACCCCGGGCGATTGATCGTCGGCGATATCGTTGGCCCGGCGCATTCGCGATTTGGCGCGGAAGGCGCCGTGGTCTATGCGCGATCGTATACCACCTGATGGAATGCCCATGACAAAAGATCCGTCCTCCAGCGCATTGCACGGCGTTGCCAGCCAGCGCGTCGCCGACATTCTCGCCGAGCGCATCCTGTCGGGCGAACTCGTTCCGGGCGCGCGGATCAAGCAGGACGAACTGGCGGAGGAACTGGCCACCAGTCGCATTCCGGTGCGCGACGCCCTGCGCATCTTGGAGGCAAGGGGCCTGGTCATCATAAGGGCCAATGCCGGTGCGCGTGTCACGACCCTGACACGCCGCGATCTGGAGGTCTCTTACGAGATCCGCGAGCGCATCGAACCGCTGCTGCTGGCTGACAGCATGCCGCATCTGACTGGTGAAGATCTGGCCGATTTGCGCAAGGTGATGGAGCGTAACCAGAGCGCTGCCGACGTCGACGACGCGATTGCACTGGAGCGCGCGTTTCACTGGATCACCTATCGCCGGCATTCCACGCCGCTGCTTGCGCAGATCGTGGAACGGGTCTGGGATACCACGCAGAGCTACCGGCGGGCTTACATGAAGCTGGCGATGGAAAATACCACGGCGGGGGCGGGCCGCACGCATGATATCGAGCAGCAACTGCTCTACGATGCCGTGGCCAACAAGGAGGTCGAGACCGCGCAGGCGGTACTCGTCATGCACATACGCCGCACCCGTGCCGGGCTCGGGCGGCATGGCGGCTAATCCCGGTTCAGGCGCTCTGAACGAAGCGGGATAGGCCTGCGTTCGTATACATTGAGTAACTAGGCGGTGTAGTCGTCGTAGTCTGCGGGCAGGGGCATGGCCCTTGACCCGCTGGCGGGGACTGACCGCCTGCGCGTCACACGCCCAGTACGAGAACGTCGTCAGGCCTGGGCGGCTGCGCCTCGTAGGACGACAGGGGCGTGAAATTCTCGTCGATCAGTTCGAGCGTGGCCAAGCCTGCCAGCTTGAACTGGCCAAGTTGCTTTTCGTCTTCCGACCGCCAGTTTTTGCTCAGGTTCAGCGCGCTGAGAAACAAGTCTCCATGCCGCTGGAAAAGCAGGTGAGGGGCCAGCCTGATGGTGGCGCCATTATAGGACGCCGCGACGATTTTCTTGTGGGCGATAGCCTCCAACAGCTTAAGGCGCGGGTCGCTCATCAGGGTTACCTAAGTATAGTCATATAGATTGTGCGTTGCAGCATAATCTGCTCCCGCGCGCGAAAATGCAAGTGCCTTTGCGATTTTGGGTCCTCCGCTGCGCCCTAGCGCTGCAGTTTGCGGGCTGGTCGTTCATATCGAGGGCTGGTCCATACACTCAGGCCGTTTTTTTGGCTCTGCGCCCGGCGAGACTTCAATTCGTCATCCTCCGGCGAATTTCTTGCGGCACTGCACAATGGCACTTGCCGCCCCGTAACCCTGTGCTAGCCATGATGCGGAAGAGTGGGAGAGGGGGGAGGTCGCCCCCTGACCTGGCGATAACCGGCGTCGTCACGGCGCGCCGAAAACGGCGCTTGTGGCGGCCTGTCAAGGAGAGCTTTCGTGGCCAGCGAACCCGTGTCCGACACCAAGCCAGCAGCGCCGTCCGATTTCGACAAGCACATCATGCGCGTGCTGCGCAACCGTGTCGGCAAGGACGAACGTGCGGCAAAGCAGCATGACTGGTACAGGGCCGCGATCTACGCCCTCCGCGACGAGATCATCGACCCCTGGTTCGAATCCACGCGCCGTACTTACGATGCCGGTGACAAGCGGGTCTACTATCTTTCGATGGAGTTCCTGATCGGCCGCTTGCTGCGCGATGCCTTGTCCAACATGGGCATGACGCGCGAGATGGAAAAGGCGCTTGCCGCACATGGTCTCGACCTTGCCGAACTGGAAGAGATGGAGCCGGATGCGGCGCTGGGCAACGGCGGCCTCGGGCGGCTGGCGGCCTGCTTCATGGAGAGCCTCGCCACCCTCGACATCCCGGCTTACGGCTACGGCATCCGTTATGTGAACGGCATGTTCCGCCAGCGTATCGAGGATGGCTGGCAGGTCGAACTGCCCGAAACCTGGCTGGCTCACGGCAATCCCTGGGAGTTCGAGCGGGTGGAGAGCACCTATCTCGTCGGCTTCGGCGGCGAAGTGGCCGCGCAGGGCGACGGCGTGATCTGGAACCCGTCCGAGAAGGTGGAAGCCACCGCCGTCGACACCCCCGTCGTCGGCTGGAAGGGCAAGCGCGTGAACACGCTGCGCCTGTGGACCGCGAACCCGATCGACCCGCTCAAGCTGGATGCTTTCAACGCCGGCGACCACCTCGGCGCGCTGGCCGAGCAGATGCGCGCCGAAAGCCTCGTGCGCGTGCTTTATCCCGCCGACTCCAGCCCGTCCGGCCAGGAACTGCGCCTGCGGCAGGAGTATTTCTTCACCGCCGCATCGATCCAGGACATCGTGCGCCGCCATGTCCAGTACGCCGGCGATATCCGCACCTTGCCGGACAAGGCCGCGATCCAGCTCAACGATACGCACCCCTCGGTAGCGGTGGCGGAACTGATGCGCCTGATGGTCGACGTCCACGGGCTTGAGTTCGGCGAGGCCTGGGAGGTGTGCAAGAAGACCATCTCCTACACCAACCACACCCTGCTTCCCGAGGCGCTGGAAACCTGGCCGCTGCCGCTGTTCGAACGGCTGCTGCCGCGCCACATGCAGATCATCTACGCGATCAACAGCCGCGTCCTGCGCGAGGCCCGCAAGGCCGGCCTGACGGACGCACAGATCGCCGCGATCTCGCTCATCGACGAGAGCGGGGAGCGCCGTGTACGCATGGCGAACCTTGCCTTCGTCGGCGCGCACTCGATCAACGGCGTGGCCGCGCTGCACACCGACCTGATGAAGGAGACGGTGTTCGCCGATCTCCACGCGCTGTATCCCACCCGTATCAACAACAAGACCAACGGCGTCACCCCGCGCCGCTGGCTGCAGCAGTGCAATCCGGGCCTTACCAACGTCATCAAGGACGCCATCGGCCCGGAATTTCTCGATGACGCGGCCAGGCTGACAGACCTCAACGCGCTGGCGGAAGACGCCGCGCTGGGCGAGCGTATCGGCGAAGTGAAGCGCGCCAACAAAGTCGCGCTGGCGGAGCATATCCGCAAGACCATGGGCATCCGCCTCGATCCCGATGCGATGTTCGACGTGCAGATCAAGCGCATCCACGAATACAAGCGCCAGCTGCTCAACCTCATCGAGACGGTCGCCCTCTACGACCAGATCCGCAGTCACCCCGAACAGGACTGGGTGCCGCGCGTGAAGATCTTCGGCGGCAAGGCGGCGCCCAGCTATCACAATGCCAAGCTCATCATCAAACTGGCGAACGACATCGCCCGGCGCGTGAATTCCGATCCTTCGGTCGGCGGGCTGCTCAAAGTCGTCTACGTGCCCAACTACAATGTCAGCTTGGCCGAGCGGATCATCCCCGCGGCCGACCTGTCGGAGCAGATTTCCACGGCAGGCATGGAAGCCTCGGGCACGGGCAACATGAAGTTCGCCATGAACGGCGCGCTTACCATCGGCACGCTCGACGGTGCCAACGTCGAGATCAAGGATCACGTCGGCGACGACAACATCGTGATCTTCGGCCTTACTGCCGAGCAAGTCGCCGCCAAGCGCGCCGAAGGTTACAACCCGCGCGAAGTCATCGAAGGGTCGCGCGAACTGGCGCAGGCGCTTTCCGCCATCTCGTCCGGGGTGTTCTCGCCCGACGATCCGAGCCGTTACGAAGGGCTGGTGAACGGTCTCTACGACCATGACTGGTTCATGTGCGCGGCCGATTTCGACGCCTACGCCGCCGCGCAGCGCCAGGTCGACGCGCGATGGGTGGACACCGCGGGCTGGCGCACCTCGGCGATCAGGAACATTGCCAACGTCGGGTGGTTCTCATCAGACCGGACTATCGGTGAATATGCCAAGGACATCTGGAAAGTTCTGTGAAGCCATCTGAAAACGCCATCGAATCCCTGCTTCAAGGAACCAACGCAGACCCGTTCTCGCTTCTCGGCACCCATCCCGGACCAAGTGGCACCACCTTGCGCGCGATCCTGCCGGGCGCGGAGACGGTCGAGGCGTTCAGCCTCGACGGTCACCGCCTCGGCACTCTCGACAAGGTGGACGATCGCTTCCTGTTCGAGGCACGCCTGCCTGTAAAACCGCAGCCGATCCGCTACCGCTGCGCCGCGCGCGGCAGCGACTGGCTGGTTACCGATCCGTACACCTTTGGTCCGGTCCTCGGCCCCGTAGACGACCTGCTGATCGCGCAAGGCATGCATTTCCGCCTGTTCGACAAGCTGGGTGCGCACTTGATCGATCATGAGGGCGCATCGGGCGTCCACTTCGCCGTCTGGGCGCCCAACGCCGTGCTGGTCAGCGTGGTGGGCGATTTCAACGACTGGGACGCGGGGCGCCATGTCATGCGCAGCCGCACGGACATCGGCGTCTGGGAAATCTTCATTCCCGATATCGCCGATTACCGCGCTTACAAGTATCATGTGGTCGGCGCCGATGGCTCGGTGCAGCCGCTGAAGGCCGATCCGTTCGCTTTCATGGCGGAGATCCGGCCGAACAACGCCTCGATGACCGCCGTGCCCGCAAAGCTCGATTGGGGCGACGAAGGCCACCGCGCGCACTGGGCCTCGGTCGATGCGCGCAAGGTGCCGATCTCGATCTACGAGGTCCACGCCGGATCGTGGCGCCGCGATCGCTGGAACTGGTTTCTCGACTGGGACGCGATGGCCGATCAGCTCATCCCCTATGTCGTCGAGATGGGTTTCACCCATATCGAGTTCATGCCGATCAGCGAGCATCCCTACGACCCGTCGTGGGGTTATCAGGCGACGGGCCTGTTCGCTCCGTCCTCGCGGTTTGGCGAACCCGCCGGATTCGCCCGCTTCGTGGACGGCGCTCACCGTGCCGGCATCGGCGTGCTGCTCGACTGGGTGCCCGCGCACTTCCCGAAAGACGATCACGGGCTTGTCCGTTTCGATGGCACCGCGCTGTACGAACACGAAGACCCGCGCCTTGGCTTCCAGCCCGACTGGAATACGCTGATCTACAACTTCGGACGCCGCGAAGTGCAGAGTTTCCTGCTCAACAACGCGCTGTTCTGGGCAGAACGCTACCATGTCGACGGCCTGCGCGTGGATGCGGTCGCCTCGATGCTCTACCGCGATTATTCGCGTAAGGCGGGTGAGTGGATCCCCAACCAGGAAGGCGGGCGCGAAAACTGGGAGGCGGTGGAATTCCTGCGCGCCACCAACCGCGCGCTTTACGGCCAGCACCCCGGCTTCATGACCATGGCAGAGGAATCCACCTCGTGGCCGGGTGTCACCCAACCCGCCTATGAAGGCGACGGCAAGGGCAAGGAGACCGCGCTGGGCTTTGGCTTCAAGTGGAACATGGGCTTCATGCACGACACGCTGCGCTACATGTCGCGCGATGCAGTGCACCGGCGCTATCACCATGACGACCTGACGTTCGGGCTGGTCTACGCTTTTTCGGAAAATTACGTCCTGCCGCTCAGTCATGACGAAGTGGTGCACGGCAAGGGCTCCCTGCTCGGCAAGATGAGCGGCGATGATTGGCAAAAGTTTGCGAACCTTCGCGCCTATTACGCATTCATGTGGGGGTATCCCGGCAAGAAGCTGCTGTTCATGGGGCAGGAGTTCGCACAGCGCCGCGAATGGAGCGAGGAGCGCGCGCTGGACTGGGACTTGCTTGGCGCTCCGGCCCACGAAGGTGTTCGTAACCTGGTAAAGGATTTGAACCGTCTTTACCGGACAAAGCCGGCACTTCACGCGGGAGACTGCGAAGGCGATGGCTTCGAATGGCTTGTGGTCGACGATTCCGAGAATTCGGTTTTCGCCTGGCTGCGCAAGGCTCCGGGCGTGAAGCCGGTCGCGGTGATCGCCAACATGACGCCGACGATGCGCACGGACTACAGCGTGCCGTTGCCGTTGGCGGGCAAGTGGAACGAGATCCTGAACAGCGATTCCGTGCATTACGGGGGCACTGGCAAAGGCAATCTCGGACAAGTGAAATCGGTGGATGGGCGCGCGGCGGTCACGCTGCCGCCACTTGCGACGATAATGCTCGAATTCGCCGATTGAAAACCGGCACAAGATGACTGCAACAATCAAACGGCAAGCGCGGCCAATGGAGAGCGAACGATGAGAACACCGTCTGGGCCGCTGGCGCGCGATGCCATGGCCTACGTCCTCGCCGGCGGGCGCGGTAGCCGCCTCAAGGAATTGACCGACAACCGCGCGAAGCCTGCGGTCTATTTCGGCGGCAAGGCGCGCATCATCGACTTCGCGCTGTCGAACGCCATCAACTCGGGTATTCGCCGCATCGGCGTCGCCACGCAGTACAAGGCACATAGCCTTATCCGGCACATGCAGCGTGCGTGGAATTTCATGCGCCCCGAGCGTAACGAGAGCTTCGACATCCTGCCGGCCAGCCAGCGCATTTCCGAACTGCTATGGTACGAAGGCACGGCGGATGCGGTCTACCAGAACATCGATATCATCGCGGTCCACGATCCCAAGTACATGGTGATCCTGGCGGGCGACCACGTCTACAAGATGGACTACGAGCTGATGCTGCAACAGCACGTCAACTCGGGTGCGGACGTGACGGTGGGCTGCCTAGTGGTGCCGCGCATGGAGGCGACCGAGTTCGGCGTCATGCACGTCGACAATGCCGACCGGATCACCGCATTCGTCGAAAAGCCCGCAAATCCGCCGGGCATTCCGGGGCAAGAGGACATGGCGCTCGCGTCGATGGGCATCTATGTCTTCAACACGGATTTCCTGTTCGACCAGCTCCGCCGCGACGCCGCCGACCCCGACAGCAAGCGCGACTTCGGCAGCGATCTCATTCCCTACATCGTCAAGCACGGCAAGGCGCAGGCCCACCGCTTCACCGACAGCTGCATCCGCGCGGCCGAGGAGATCGGCGAATACTGGCGCGATGCGGGCACGCTGGATGCCTATTTCGATTCCAACCTTGACCTGACCGACACCGTGCCGCAGCTCGACATGTACGACCGCGAATGGCCGATCTGGTCAGACGCGGTGGTCGCCGCACCCGCCAAGTTCGTCCATGACGAGGAAGGCCGGCGCGGCCATGCGATCTCCTCGCTGATCTCCAACGACTGCATCGTGTCCGGCGCGCTCGCCCGGCGTTCGCTGCTGATGACGGGGGTGAAGATGGGCAGCTTCTCCTGCGTGGATGAGGCCGTGATCCTGCCTTACAGCAACATCGGTCGCAGCGCGCGTTTGAGCCGTGTCATCATCGATTCCGGCGTGCGCATCCCTGAAGGACTGGTGGTGGGCGAAGACCCCGAGCTTGACGCCCGCCGCTTTCGCCGCACGGACAACGGCGTGTGCCTCATCACCAAGCCAATGATCGAGCGACTGGGACTGTGATCGCCGCATGACGATCAAGGTCCTTTCGGTCGCTTCCGAAGCGGTTCCGTTGGTCAAGACGGGCGGGCTCGCAGACGTCGTTGGGGCGCTTCCCGGTGCGCTCGCCCCGCATGGGGTGGAAACGACGACGCTGCTGCCGGGCTATGCCTCTGTACTTGCAGCGCTTAATCGGCCGAGGGCGGTCCACGCCTGGGACTCGCTGGTGGGAACCCCTGCGCGCTTGCTCTCCGGCACGCTGGAAGGCGGCCACCCGCTGTTGGTGCTCGATGCCCCGGCGCTCTACGCCCGTGAAGGCGCTCCCTACACGGATGCGGCGGGCCGCGATTGGGGCGACAACTGGCAGCGTTTCGCGGCTCTTGGCCGCGCCGCAGCTGACATCGCAGGCGGCGCCGTGGTCAAGCGGGGCAAGCAGCAGAGTTTCGACCTCGTCCATGCGCACGATTGGCAGGCTGCGCTGGCCCCCGCCTATCTGCGCTTCGCACCTTTCGGCGCGGTCCGTACACCTTCTGTCATCACCATTCACAACATGGCTTTTCAAGGCTGGTCCGGCCCCGAGGTGTTCCCTCAGCTGGGCCTCCCGCCTGAGGCCTGGGCTCTCGACGGCGTCGAGTACCATGGCGGTGTAGGCATGTTGAAGGCAGGCCTTGCCAGCGCCGATGCGATCACCACCGTCAGCCCGACTTATGCGCGCGAAATCCGCTCAGCCACCTTCGGCATGGGCCTCGAAGGCGTGATCGTGGAGCGCGGCGGCGCGGTTCACGGTATCCTCAACGGGATCGATGCCGAAGTGTGGGATCCGGCCTCCGATCCGTCGCTGGCCGTTCGCTACAGCCACCGCTCGCTCGACAAGCGCCGCGCGAACAAGCGCGCGCTTGAGGCTGAGTTTGGTTTGGATGCAGGGGATGGACCAGTGTTCATCGTCGTCACCCGTCTGACCTGGCAGAAGGGCATGGACGTGCTGCCTGAGGTGATCGACCACCTCGTCGGCATCGGCGGGCGGTTGGCGCTGCTCGGCTCGGGCGATGCCGCGATCGAGCGCGACCTTTTCGAGGCCGCCGCCCGTCATCCTGGCCGCATCGGTATCCGCGTGGGATATGACGAAGCGCTGTCGCATCGGATGCAGGCAGGCGGCGATGCGATTCTCATCCCTTCACGTTTCGAACCTTGCGGGCTGACGCAGCTTTACGGCCTTGCCTATGGCTGCCTGCCCGTGGTTGCGCGCACCGGCGGTCTTGCCGACACGGTGATCGACGCCAATCCCGCCGCTCTCGCTGCTGGCTGCGCGACAGGCGTGCAGTTCGACGGCGTCAGCTATGACGGCCTCGCCGCTGCGCTTACCCGAACCGTAGCGCTTTATCGCCAGCCAGAGGTATGGGGGCGCCTTCAGAAAAACGCGATGAAGTGCGACTTCTCGTGGAAGGCCAGTGGGAAGGCTTACGCGGACCTTTACGCCGCGCTGATCGCATGACCATGCTTGGCGCGCATGTCGAAGGGGGGCGGACCCACTTCGCGGTGCGCTCGCCTCATGCGGACATGGTCTGGCTTTGCCGCTTTGAGGGAGAGGTGGAAACCCGTCACCTG
>Ga0308165_1004070_pt1 | contig 14887 bp, 9 predicted proteins | sample PhyWR2_FD_201032 | JGI IMG/M metagenome (GOLD analysis project Ga0308165, IMG submission 201032) | Phyllosphere microbial communities from UC Gill Tract Community Farm, Albany, California, United States - DLSLW.R2 | ecosystem: Host-associated > Plants > Phyllosphere > Unclassified | place: USA...
TGACCCGCATGCCGCCCCGCACCAACGTCGCCGGAGGGCGCGTCGCCGCCTCGCGCGGCGTTGCCTTTTCTGCCAGCCCGGTCTTGCAGGTCAAGATGCCGGCCTGGCGTTCGCGCGTGGTGCTGTTTGTGCTGTTCATGGCATTCCTGACGCTGGCCGGCCGCGCCTTGTGGCTGCAGGGCATGTCCACCGATTTCCTGCAGAAGCAGGGCGCGTCGCGCTACGCGCGCACGCTCGAGTTGCCGGCCACGCGCGGCAAGATTACCGACCGCAACGGCCAGGTGTTGGCTTCGTCGGTGCCGGTCAAGGCGATCTGGGCGATTCCCGACGACGTCCAGGAAGCGCCCAAGGACAAGCTGCGCGAGCTGGCCAAATTGCTCGGCATGAGCGACGCCGAGCTGCGCAAGAAACTCGATTCCGACCGCAACTTCGTCTATCTGAAACGTCAGGTGGAACAGGACACCGCCGACAAGATCGTCAAGCTCGGCATCGCCGGCATCGAGACGCGCAAGGAGTACAAGCGCTTTTATCCCGAGGGCGAAGTCATGGCCCACGTGGTCGGCTTCACCAACGTCGAAGACACCGGGCAGGACGGCATGGAGCTCGGCTCGCAGAAAACCCTGGCCGGCGTGACCGGCAGCCGCCGGGTGATCAAGGATCGCCTCGGCCGCATCGTCGAGGACATCGAAGCCGTGCGCGAGCCGCACGACGGCAAGGACCTGACCCTGTCGATCGACAGCAAGATCCAGTACATCGCCTTCACGCAGCTGAAAGAAGCGGTCGAAAAGAACAAGGCCAAGGCCGGCGGCATCATCGTCGTCGATGCGCGCACCGGCGAAGTGCTGGCGCTGGCCAACCTGCCGACCTACAACCCCAACGACCGCTCGGTGCTGACCGGTGCGCAGCTGCGCAACCGCGTGCTGACCGATACCTTCGAGCCGGGCTCCACGCTGAAGCCGTTTACCGTGGCGCTGGCGCTGGATACGCATCGCGTCACGCCGTCGACGGTGTTCCAGACGTCACCAGGCAAGATGACCATCGGTACCGCGACCATCGGCGACTCGCATGCGCACGGACCGCTGACGGTCGCGCAGATCATCGAGAAATCCTCCAACATTGGTACCGCCAAGATCGCACTGGAAATGCCGGCGCAGGAAATGTGGGAAATGTTCACCAACGTCGGCCTCGGCCAGCAACCGAAGTTCGGTTTCCCCGGCGCGGTGGCGGGCCGGGTGCGTCCTTATAAAGCGTGGCGTCCGATCGAACAGGCCACCATGAGTTACGGCCACGGCATTTCGGTATCGCTGATTCAACTGGCGCATGCCTACACGATCTTTGCCCGCAACGGCGATCTGATTCCTTTGTCGTTCACCAAGGTCAACGACTCGCCGATCGGCCAGCGCGTGATTTCCGAAAACACCGCACTGCAAATGCGCCGCATGCTGGAAACGGTGGTGGCGCCGGGCGGCACCGCGCCGCAGGCCCAGGTGCCCGGCTATCGTGTCGGTGGCAAGACCGGCACCGCCTACAAGATCGAGGGCGGCAAGTACGTGAAAAAATACGTATCGTCCTTCGTTGGCATTGCGCCGATGTCCGATCCGCGCCTGATCATCGCCGTGATGCTGGATGAGCCCAGCGCCGGCAGTCACTTCGGCGGCACCGTCGCCGGTCCCGTCTTCGCCAGCGTGACGGCCAACGCCTTGCGTGCGCTCAATGTCGCACCGGATTCCAGCGTGACCAACATCATCATTCCAAAAGACGCCTTAGAGGAGAGCATGTAATGCCTGCGAACATGCTTCCCGCGCAAAAAATCGTGACCTGGCTGCAGGGAATCGCCGTCGCCGGCGCGAATTTGACTGCGGACTCGCGTCGTGTGCAGGCCGGCGACATCTTCTTCGCCTATCCCGGCGACAGCGCCGACGGACGCCGCTACATTGCCGACGCCGTCGAGCGCGGCGCTGCTGCGGTGGTGTATGAAGAGGCCGGTTACGATTGGGACGAGATGCAAGGCGTCAAGCCGGATGACGTACCCCATCTGGGCGTGAGCGGACTCAAGCATCTGGCCGGCTTTGCCGCCAATGCCTACTACGAACAGCCGGACAAGGAAATGTTCACCGTCGCCGTGACCGGCACCAACGGCAAGACATCGTGCTCGTACTGGCTCGGCATGGCGCTATCACGCCTGCAGGGTTCGGCCGCGCCGGCAGCCGTGGTCGGCACGCTCGGCGTGGGCATGTTCCAGGACGGCAAGCCGCACGCTTTCGACGTTACCGGCTACACCACGCCGGACGCGGTGCTGCTGCAGCGCAAGTTGTCCGATCTGCGCGCGGCGCGCGCATCGGTGCTGGCGATCGAAGCATCGTCGATCGGTCTCGATCAGGGCCGCATGAACGGCCTGCACGTCGACGTCGCGCTGTTCACCAATTTCACGCGCGACCACCTGGATTACCACGGCGACATGATCGCCTACGAAGCAGCCAAGATTCAGTTGTTCGATTCGCCCGGCTTGCAGCACGCCGTCATCAATCTGGACGACCAGATGGGGCAGCGCCTGATTCCTTATGTGCAGGCCAAGAGTGTGCCGATCATCGGCTATTCGCTGGGCGACGCCGCCGTGGACGAGGGGCTGGAAGATGTGCCCGTGTTGCGCGCTTCGGCGATCCGCAGCACCAATGCCGGCACCAGTTTCCATATCGAGTCGCCATTCGGCGCCGGCCAGGTCAAGACGCAGCTGGTGGGAAAATTCAATGTCAGCAACGTGCTCGGCATTCTTGGCGTGATGCTGGCCAAGGGCACCGGCTGGGATGCCGCACTGGCGGTAATCGCTACGCTCACGGCAGTGCCTGGACGCATGCAGCAATTCGGCGGCCAGGAAGTGCCGCTGATCGTGATCGACTATGCCCATACGCCGGATGCGCTCGAGAAGACCTTGCTGGCGCTGCGCCAGGTCGCCAATCAGCGCGGCGGCGAATTGTGGTGCGTGTTCGGTTGCGGCGGCGATCGCGATCCGGGCAAGCGTCCGCAAATGGGAGCCGTCTCCGAGCTGGCCGATCACGTGATCCTGACCAGCGACAATCCGCGCACCGAAGATCCTGCCGTCATCATTTCGCATATCAAGAGCGGCATGACCCGGCTGACGCCGCATGTGCTGGCGGACCGCGCCGGCGCGATCCTGTGGGCCGTACGCCACGCCGTCAAGCAGGACGTCGTGCTGCTGGCCGGCAAGGGCCACGAGACCTACCAGGAAATCGCCGGAAAGAAATATCCCTTCCTTGACGCCGACCACGTTGCGCTGGCCCTGGCCGCGCGCGCCACGATGATGGGGGGCGCATCATGAGCAATACGATGCAGACGACGTTTGAACAATTGAAGCAGTGGCTGGATGGGGCGGAGGTGCACAACGATACCGGCGCATCGGGGCCGCGGTCCATTCGGGGCGCCACCACAGACAGCCGCGCGGTCGTACCCGGCAACCTCTTCATCGCCTTGCGCGGCGAGCGTTTCGACGCGCATGATTTCCTCGACGCGGTAGCGGCTCAAGGTGCTGCAGCGGTCGTGGTCGAGCGTGTTCCCGCCGGACTGACTCTTCCCGTCATCGTCGTGCCGGACACCCGCGTCGCGCTGGGGCAGATTGCACGCCATTGGCGCCAGCAATTCAAGTTGCCGCTGATTGCCGTGACCGGCAGCAACGGCAAGACGACGGTCAAGGAAATGATCGCTTCCATCCTCGCCGCCGATTTCGGCGAGGACCGCTGCATGGCCACGCGCGGCAATTTCAACAATGAAATCGGCGTGCCGCTGACGCTGTTCCGTTTGCAGCCGCAACACCAGGCGGCAGTGGTCGAGCTCGGCATGAACCATCCCGGCGAGATCGCCGTGTTGGCCGAGATCGCACGGCCGACGCTGGCGTTGGTCAACAACGCCCAGCGCGAGCATCAGGAATTCATGGCGACCGTCGAAGCTGTGGCGCGCGAGAACGGCGCCGTGTTCGCCGCCTTGCCGGCCGACGGTGTCGCGGTGTTCCCGGCAGAAGACGACCACGCCTGGGTCTGGCGCGAGATCGCCGGTACGCGTCCGGTCATCAGCTTCGGACTCAATCCGGATGCGGACGTCAGCGCAACGTATCAGATCCGCGAATTCGGCAGCGCCATCGCCGTCAATGCAAAAGTCGGCGGCCGTTCGCAACAATTCGGCATCAAGCTCGCCGCCGTCGGCGAGCACAATGTCCGCAACGCGCTGGCGGCGACCGCTTGCGCGCTGGGTGCGGGCATTTCCGCCGCCGCCATCGTACGCGGACTGGAAGCCTTTGCGCCGGTCAACGGCCGCCTGCAGCGCAAGACCGCTGTCAGTGGCGCACTGGTGATCGACGACACCTACAACGCCAATCCGGATTCGGTGCGCGCCGCCATCGACGTGCTGGCGCAAACAGCCGCACCGCGTGTGCTGGCGCTGGGCGACATGGGTGAGGTCGGCAACGAAGGTCCCAAATTCCACCGCGAAATCGGCGCCTATGCGCGCGAACGCGGCATCGAGCATTTCTTCGGTCTCGGCGACGCCATGCGCGACGCCATCGAGGCATACAACAGCGTGCCGGGAGCAGCATTCCCGGCGCGCCATTTCGACACCGTCGACGCCATCGGCGCTGCAGCCCAGGAGGTTGCCGTCGCCGCCGCAACGGTGTTGGTAAAAGGTTCGCGTTTCATGAAGATGGAACGCGTTGTGCAGCATTTGGTCGGGGCGCAGCTGCAGACCGGGGCGCCACTTCACCAGGAGACTCATTAACATGCTGCTTTGGCTGGCTCAGAATTTTCAGCAGGATTTCAGTTTCCTGCGCGTCTTCAACTTCATCACCTTCCGCGCCGTGTTTGCGACGCTGACGGCGCTGCTGATCGGCCTGGTCGCCGGTCCGGCGGTGATCCGCATGCTGACCTTGCTCAAGGTGGGCCAGGCAGTGCGCACGGACGGTCCGCAAACGCATCTGATCAAATCCGGCACGCCCACCATGGGCGGTGTGCTGATCCTGATCGGCATCGGTATTTCGACGCTGCTGTGGGCGGATCTCAGCAACCGCTTCGTCTGGATCGTGCTGATCGTCACGCTCGGCTTCGGCACGGTCGGCTGGGTCGACGACTATCGCAAGGTGGTCTACAAGGATCCGAACGGCATGCGTTCGCGTGAAAAGTATTTCTGGCAATCGCTGATCGGCCTGGTGGCGGCGTTTTACCTGGCTTTCTCGGTGTCCGAAGTCAGCAACATGAAGGTGCTGGATCTGTTCTTCGCCTGGGTGCAGTCGGGCTTCAATCTCGACCTACCGCCGAAGGCCGACCTGATCGTGCCGTTCTTCAAGACCGTCAGCTATCCCCTGGGCGTGTGGGGCTTCATCGCACTGACCTATTTCGTCATCGTCGGGACCAGCAATGCGGTCAACCTGACCGATGGCCTGGACGGCCTGGCGATCATGCCGACCGTGCTGGTCGGCGGTGCGCTGGGCATCTTTGCCTACCTGACCGGCAGCGCCAGCTACGCCAAATATCTGTTCATTCCGCACATCCCGGGCGCCGGCGAATTGCTGATTTTCTGCGGCGCGATGGCCGGCGCGGGTCTGGCTTTCCTCTGGTACAACGCGTATCCGGCGCAGGTGTTCATGGGCGATGTCGGCGCGCTGGCGCTGGGCGGCGCGCTCGGCACCATCGCCGTGATCGTGCGCCAGGAAATCGTGCTGTTCATCATGGGCGGCATCTTCGTGGTCGAGACGCTGTCGGTGATGATCCAGGTGGCGTATTTCAAGTTCACCAAGAAGCGCTACGGGGTTGGCAAACGAATTCTGTTGATGGCGCCTTTGCATCATCACTATGAGCAAAAAGGATGGAAAGAAACACAGGTCGTGGTGCGCTTCTGGATCATCACGATGATGCTGGTGCTGTTCGGTCTGTCGACGCTGAAGTTGCGTTGATCAGATCTCATTGGAAAGACTCAGGTATTAAAGAATGAATTACGTCGAGAAACACGCTCTGGTGCTCGGACTCGGTGAATCCGGTCTGGCGATGGCGCAATGGCTGGTCCATTGCGGCGCGCGCGTGCGTGTGGCCGACACCCGCGACGAGCAGGCCGTGACTGAGCGCCTGGCGGCATTGCGCGCGGCGTCCGGCGATATCGAATTTGTCGGCGGCCGGGCCTTGTCGGCCGACTTGCTGGATGGCGTCGACTTCGTCGCCGTCAGTCCCGGCCTGGCTCCCGGGCGCGAACTGGCGGCCGTGTCCGCCGCCGCGAACGAACGCAACATCCCGCTGTGGGGTGAAATGGAATTGTTCGCGCAAGCCCTGGCGGCGTTGCGCGAAGAACGAGCTTATGCACCGAAAGTGTTGGCGATCACCGGCACCAACGGCAAGACTACAGTCACCAGCCTGACCGGCATGCTGTGCCGCCGCGCAGGCCTGACCACCAAGGTCGCCGGCAATATCAGCCCGGCCGTGCTGGACGTTTTGCGTCAGGCGCTGATCGATGACGATGCGCACGCCAAGGTAGTTGCCGAACAAGCGCGGATCGAGCAGGAAGTCGCAGCCTTGCAAGCCGAGGCCGATGCGGTGGAAGCTGAAAAGCTTGCTGCGGAGGCTGCGCGACAAGCCGCCATCGAAGCAGCCGATGTTGCACGGAAGGCGGCGGAAGAAGCCGAACTCGCCGCAGCAGCTGCAGCAGCCGCAGCCCAGCTGGCATTGCGTGAACAGGAAGAAGCCGCTGAACTGCAGGCCGCCATCAACGAAGCTGCGAATGAGTTGAAGGAAGCCGGTACGTCGGCGCCCCAGGCCGTCCGGATGGAAGGCGATGCGATGCTGAGTGTCGACGCCTCGGCAGAGCCGGAGGCTGAATCAGACGCAGAATCAGACGTAGAATCGGACGTAGAATCGGACGCTGAAGCTGCCGCGATCGTTGGCGAAGTAGCGCCGGAGATCGATGCGCAAGCGCAGGCAGAGCAGGGTGACCCAGCAGGAGAAACCGAACCGCCTCAAGCCGGACCCTCGGAGGAAGAAGACACGAGCCCGTTGCAGCTCGAACTGCCGCCGCCCGAACCCGAAAAAGTCTACACCGGCATCCTGCCGCAAGCCTGGGTGCTGGAGCTGTCGAGCTTCCAGCTGCACTCGACGCACAGCCTGCAGCCAAGCGCCGCGACCGTGCTCAACGTCACGCAGGATCATCTCGACTGGCACGGCGACATGGAAGCCTACGCCGCCGACAAGGCGAAGATTTTTGGCGACAACACCGTGCGCGTGCTCAACCGCGACGATCCGCTGGTCATGCAGATGACCAAGCCGGGCGCGAACATATCTAGTTTTGGCATGAGTGAGCCGACCAAGGCCGGCGACTTCGGCCTGGTCGATGAAAACGGCATGCTGTGGCTGGCCAACGCCGTGGCCATCGAAGACGAAGAAAAACCCGAAGGCCGCCGCCGCAAGAAGGATCCCAAGGAAGTGGCCGAGCAGCCGTTCCAGCTTAAGCGCCTGATGCCCGCCGACGCCTTGCGCATTCGCGGCTTGCACAATGCGCTCAACGGCCTGGCCGCGCTGGCGCTGTGCCGCGCCGTCGACCTGCCGTTGGCGCCGCTGCTGCACGGCCTGCGCGAATATACCGGCGAACCGCACCGTGTCGAGCTGGTCACGACCATCCAGGACGTGGAATATTATGACGACAGCAAGGGCACCAATGTCGGCGCCACCGTGGCCGCGCTCAATGGCCTCGGTCATGGCGGCACGCCGAATCGCCTGCTGTTGATTGCCGGCGGTGAAGGCAAGGGACAGGATTTCGCGCCGCTGGCCGAACCGCTATCGAAGTACGGTCGCGCCGTGTTCCTGATTGGCCGCGATGCCGGCGCAATTCGCAGCGCCGTGGCCGATAGCGGCGTCGAACTGATTGACTGCGCGACGCTGGAAGAAGCCGTCGAAAAAGCCGGCGCCATGGCGCGCGGCGGCGATGCCGTGCTGCTGTCGCCGGCGTGCGCCAGTTTCGACATGTTCCGCAACTATGCGCATCGCGCCGAAGTTTTCGTTAATGCCGTGCGTGAGTTGGCCTTGTCGCGCGGTGAGGTAATGTGATGAAACTGACGCTGCCCTCGATCACCGGCTGGTTCGGCGCCAAGGATGAACCTGGCGTGCGCGGCAGTGCGCGCTCGGGCAGCAGCAGCGGCAGCCTGAAAGGCATCAGCGGCATCGAGCAGCGTTCGCGCATGATGGAATATGACCAGCCGCTGGTATGGGTGGTGTTGCTGCTCATGCTGTTCGGCATGGTCATGGTGTATTCGGCGTCGATCGCCTTGCCCGACTCGCCCAAGTACGCCAATTACAAGACGGCGCATTTCCTGATCCGCCAGGCCATGTTCATCGGCGTCTCGCTGCTGGCCGGCCTGCTGGTGTTCCGCATCAAGATCGAGACCTGGCAAAAGCTGGCGCCGTATCTGTTCGTCGGCACGCTGATCCTGCTGGCGATGGTACTGATCCCGGGCATCGGCAAGGGCGTCAACGGCGCCAAGCGCTGGCTGTCGTTCAAGGTATTCAATCTGCAGCCGTCGGAGTTGATGAAGCTGTTCATCGTGCTGTACGCCGCCGACTATACGGTGCGCAAGCAGGAAGTGATGCACAAGCTGACCAAGGGCTTCATGCCGATGACGCTGGCGGTGGGCGTGGTCGGTTTGCTGCTGCTGCTGGAGCCCGATCTCGGTGCATTCGGCGTGATCGTCTGCATCGCCATGGGAATCCTGTTCCTGGGCGGCATCAACGGCATCTGGTTCGGCGGCATCGGCGCCACGCTGGTGGGAATCTTTTCGCTGGTGATCATTTTGTCGCCATGGCGGCGCGAGCGGATTTTTGCGTATATGAATCCATGGGTGGAAGAGAACGCGCTCGGCAAGGCCTATCAGCTGTCGCACTCGCTGATTGCTTTCGGCCGCGGCGAGCTGTTCGGTGTCGGCCTCGGCGGCAGCGTGGAAAAATTGCATTACCTGCCGGAAGCGCACACCGACTTCCTGCTGGCCGTGATCGGCGAAGAACTCGGCTTTGCCGGCGTGCTGGTGGTGGTGCTGCTGTTCTACTGGCTGATCAAGCACTCTTTCGAAATCGGACGCCAGGCGATTGCGTTGGACCTGACGTTCGCCGGCCTGGTGGCCAAGGGCATCGGCATCTGGATCGGCGTGCAGACCTTCATCAACATGGGCGTGAACCTCGGCTTGCTGCCGACCAAGGGGCTGACCTTGCCGCTGATGAGTTATGGCGGATCGGGCGTGCTGATCAATTGCGTCGGCCTGGCGATTTTGCTGCGCATCGACTACGAAAATCGCGTGCTGATGCGGGGAGGACGGCTATGACGAAGCGTCTTCTGATCATGGCGGCCGGCACGGGCGGGCATATTTTCCCCGGCCTGGCGATCGCCGACACCATGCGCGCGCGCGGCTGGCAGGTTTCCTGGCTGGGTACGACGCACGGCATGGAGCGCGATCTGGTGCCGAAGCATGGCGTCGAGATGGACTCCATCGTCTTTGCCGGCCTGCGCGGCAAAGGACTGATGCATACGCTCAAGGGCGTGTGGCGAATGATGGCAAGCTTCGGCGCCTGCTACGGGATCATCGGCAAGCGCCGCCCCGACGTGGTGCTGGGCATGGGCGGTTACGTGACGGTGCCGGGCGGCGCGATGGCGCGGTTGCGCGGCGTGCCGCTGGCGCTGGTGAACGCCGACGCGGCCCTGCTGCTGTCGAACAAGACGCTGGCGCCACTGGCGGACAAGGTGCTGTTCGGTTTTCCTGCCGATTTCGGCAAGGCCGCCGCCAAGGCTGAAGTCACCGGCAATCCGGTGCGCAAGGAAATCCTGGCGCTGCCGCTGCCGGCGACGCGCTATGCGGGTCACGACGGCCCGCTGCGCATCCTGGTGGTGGGCGGCAGCCTGGGGGCAAAAGTATTGAATGAATGCGTGCCGGCCGCGCTGGCCAGGTTGCCGGCGGATCGGCGTCCGCTGGTGACGCATCAATCGGGCAAACAGCATATCGAGGCCTTGCGTGCGGCGTACGCGCAGGCGGGCGTGCAGGCGGAAGTGGTGGATTTCATCGACGACATGCCGCGCCGCTACTCCGACGCCGATCTGGTGATCTGCCGCGCCGGCGCCATCACGGTGTCGGAATTGACCGCGGCAGGCGTGGCCAGCGTGCTGGTGCCGCTGGTGGCGTCGACCACTTCGCATCAGCGCGACAACGCCAAATGGATGGCGCAGAACAAGGCGGCAGTGCATTTGCCGCAGACCGGGCTGACGCCGGACAGCCTGGCGGCATTGCTGCAAAAAATGGATCGGCCTGCCTGCCTGCAAATGGCGCTGGCGGCATATGAACAAGGCAGGCGCAACGCCAATGAGGCGATTGCGCAGGTGCTGGAAAGATTGGTAAAGCAATGAAACATCGGGTTAAAAATATTCACTTCGTCGGTATCGGCGGGTCAGGCATGAGCGGCATCGCCGAGGTCCTGCTCAACCTGGGTTACGGCGTATCCGGCTCGGATCTGGGCAGCAACGCGGCCACGCAGCGCCTGGCGCAACTGGGCGCGCGCATCCTGTACGGCCATGCGGCCGAGAACATTGAAAACGCCGACGCCATCGTTACGTCGACCGCTGTCAAGGGCGACAATCCGGAAGTGGTCGCGGCGCGCAAGAAACATATTCCCATCGTCCCGCGCGCGGTGATGCTGGGCGAACTGATGCGCCTGAAGCAGGGCATTGCGATTGCCGGCACCCACGGCAAGACCACCACCACCAGCCTGGTGGCGAGCGTGCTGGCGCAGGGCGGACTCGATCCGACCTTCGTGATCGGCGGCCGCCTGACCAGCGCCGGCGCCAACGCCAAGCTTGGCTCGGGCGACTTCATCGTGGCCGAGGCTGATGAATCGGATGCGTCGTTCCTGAACCTGACGCCGGTGATCGAAGTCATCACGAACATCGATGCCGATCACATGGAAACCTACAACCACGATTTCGCCAAGCTCAAGCAGGCTTTCGTCGAGTTCACCCAGCGCCTGCCGTTCTACGGCGTCGCGGTGGTGTGCCTGGACGATCCGCACGTGCGCGAAATCATGCCGATGATCTCCAAGCCCATCCTGACCTACGGCTTCCACGAAGACGCCGACATCCGCGCCGTCGATGCCCGGGCGGTCGACGGCAAGATGGAATTCACCGTGATCCAGGACGGCTACGCGCCGATGCAAGTGAGCCTGAACCAGCCCGGCATGCACAACGTGCAGAATGCCTGCGCCGCCGTCGCCATCGCACGCGAACTCGACGTCGCCGATGCCGACACGCAAAAGGCGCTGACCGAATTCAACGGCGTCGGCCGCCGCTTCACGCGTTACGGCGACGTGCAGCTGCAGGACGCCGCCGGCAAACCTGCCGGTTCGTTCACGCTGGTGGACGACTATGGCCACCATCCGGTCGAGACCGCGGCCACCATTTCCGCAGCGCGTGGCGCTTATCCCGGCCGCCGTCTGGTGCTGGCGTTCCAGCCGCATCGCTACACCCGTACGCGCGACCTGTTCGAAGACTTCGTCAAGGTGCTGTCGACGACCGACGTGCTGGTGCTGGCCGAAGTCTATGCCGCCGGCGAGCAGCCGATTGTCGCCGCCGACGGTCGCGCGCTGGCGCACGCCTTGCGCGTGGCGGGCAAGGTCGAACCGGTGTTCGTCGAAGACATCGCCGACATGCCGGCAACGATACTGAATGTGGTGCGCGACGGCGACGTCGTCATGACCATGGGCGCTGGCTCCATCAGCGGCGTGCCGGCCAAGCTGGCGGCGCAAGGACAGGGGGCATGATGAACCAGATCAATCAAGCTGCCGGATTCGGCAAAGTCGGCGTGCTGTTCGGCGGCCGTTCCGCCGAGCGCGAAGTGTCGCTGATGTCCGGCGCGGGCGTACTCAAGGCGCTGCGCAGCAAGGGCGTCGACGCGCATCCCTTCGATCCGGCCGAGCGCAGCCTGGCGGAACTGGCGGCCGAGAAATTCGACCGCGTGTTCATCGCGCTGCACGGCCGTTACGGCGAAGACGGCACGCTGCAAGGCGCGCTGGAGCAACTCGGCATTCCTTACACCGGCCCCGGCGTGATGGCGTCTTCGATTGCCATGGACAAGGTCATGACCAAGCGCATCTGGCTGGGTTACGACTTGCCGACGCCGCGCTTCGTGGTGCTCGACAGCGCCGCGACGCCGCGTGAAGAATTGCGCCAGGTGCCCGACGTGCTGGGTCTGCCGCTGATGCTGAAGGCGCCGCACGAAGGTTCGACCATCGGCATCGCCAAGGTGGCGGGTTATTCCGACATGCAGGAAGGTTTCGACCTGTGCGCGCAATACGACGCGGTGGTGCTGGCCGAAGAATTCGTCACCGGCCGTGAACTGACCGTGCCGGTGATGGGCAAGGGCACGAGCGGGGACAACAAGGCGAAAGCCTTCCCGGTCATCGAGATCCGCGCGCCGGAAGGCAACTACGACTATCAGCACAAGTATTTCACCGACGACACCAAGTACCTGTGTCCGGCGCCGCTCGACGAAGCGCTGACGCAGCGCGTACAGGAACTCGCGGTGAAGGCCTACAACGCGCTCGGCTGCCGCGGCTGGTCGCGCGTCGACTTCATGCTGCGCGCCTCGGACAACGAGCCGTTCCTGCTGGAGATCAACACCTCGCCAGGCATGACCGGACACTCGCTGGTGCCGATGTCGGCCCGCCAGGCAGGAATGACTTACGAAGACCTGTGCTACGAGATTCTGAAATTCGCGGCACTCGACCTGAAGCCGTCCGATGCGTGGAAATCACCCGCAGCGGCGAATGCCGGTGATGCCGACGTTTCGGATAAAGGATAAGGCGCGACCATGTGGCAAGACGTCAAGATGCTCAACGCAACCACCAACGCCCTGCTGGCGCTGGTGGCGTTGGCATTGCTGGCGTCCGGACTGTGGTGGCTGGCGCAGCGGCCGATGTTTACGCTCAGGACGATACGCGTCGAGGGCGTGGCCGAAGAACCGTTGCGTCGCGTGAATCCGCTGACGATACGCGCCAGCGCGGTGCCGCGCATCAAGGGCAATTTTTTTACCGCCGACCTCGATGCGGTGCGTGCCGCCTTCGAGTCGGTGCCGTGGGTGCGCAAGGCGATGGTGCGGCGTGAATGGCCGAACAAGCTGATCGTGACGCTGGAAGAGCATCGCGCGCTCGGCACCTGGGGCGACGACGGTCGCTTGCTGTCGGTCAAGGGCGACGTATTCACCGCCAACCTGGCGGAGGCGGAAGACGACGGCGATCTGCTGGAGTTCGACGGGCCGGCCGGCAGCGAGAAGGAAGTGGTGGCGCGCTTCGACCAGTTCCGCAACTGGTTCGCGCCGATCAAGCTGGAGCCGGAATCGGTGGCACTGTCCAATCGTTACGCGTGGACCGTCAAGCTGGACAACGGTCTCACGGTGGAACTGGGGCGCGCCGAAAGCGACGCCACGCTGAAGGAAAGAATTGCCAGGCTGGTCTCGGTTTATCCACAACTGGTGGATCGCCTGCAGGGGAAGAAGATTGAAAATGTCGACATGCGTTACCCGAACGGTCTGGCGCTGAAGGCGGATGGACTGGTACTGGCTGCATTGAACGGAAAGAAAAAATAAGCGGAACGATATGACAAAAGACGCAAAAAACCTGATCGTCGGTCTCGACATCGGCACCTCCAAAGTGGTGGCCGTGGTGGCGGAAGTATTGCAGGACGGACGTCACGAGGTGATCGGCCTGGGCCAGTCCGAATCCAAGGGGCTGAAAAAGGGCGTGGTGGTCAACATCGAAGCCACGGTCGAGTCGATCCAGCGCGCGCTGGAAGAGGCCGAGCTGATGGCCGACTGCAAGATCCGCAATGTCTACACCGGCATCGCGGGCAGCCACATCCGCAGCTTCAATTCGAGCGGCATGGTGGCGATCAAGGACAAGGAAGTCAGCGCCGCGGACGTGTCGCGCGTTATCGAAACCGCCAAGGCCGTCAACATCCCGACCGACCAGCAATTGCTGCATACCGTGCCGCAGGAATTTATTGTCGACAACCAGGAAGATGTGCGTGAACCAATCGGCATGAGCGGCATCCGACTCGAAGTGAAAGTGCACATCGTGACCGGCGCGGTGTCGGCGGTGCAGAACATTGTCAAGTGTGTACGCCGCTGCGGTCTGGAAGTATCCGACCTGATCCTGCAACCGATGGCCTCGGCCGATTCCGTACTGACGCCGGACGAACGTGAATTGGGCGTGGTGCTGGTCGACATCGGCGGCGGCACCACCGACGTGGCGGTGTTTACCGAAGGTGCGATCCGCCACACCGCAGTGATCCCGATCGCCGGCGACCAGATCACCAACGACATCGCGATGGCCTTGCGTACGCCGACCCTGGAAGCGGAAGAGATCAAGCTGCGCTACGGCGTGGCCAAGCAGATCCTGGCGGATCCGACCGAGACGCTGGAAGTGCCGGGCCTGGGTGACCGCAATCCGCGCACCCTGTCGCGCCAGGCGCTGGCGGCGGTGATCGAGCCGCGCGTCGAAGAGTTGTTTGCATTGGTGCATCAGGTGGTGCGCGAGTCGGGTTACGAAGAGGTGCTGTCGTCGGGCATCGTCCTCACCGGCGGCTCAGCGATGATGCCGGGAATGATTGAGCTGGCGGAGGACATCTTCCTCAAGCCGGCCCGCCTGGGGACGCCGGAATACAGCGGCCAGTTGGCCGACGTGGTGCGCAGTCCACGATATTCCACCGTATTGGGGTTGTTGTTGGAAGCGAAAAAGCAGTATCTGCGCGGGTACATCGTGACCCGCCAGGAAGGTTCGGTAAAGGCAATCTGGCAGCGTATGAAGGAATGGTTTTTAGG
>Ga0308165_1004073_pt1 | contig 14878 bp, 11 predicted proteins | sample PhyWR2_FD_201032 | JGI IMG/M metagenome (GOLD analysis project Ga0308165, IMG submission 201032) | Phyllosphere microbial communities from UC Gill Tract Community Farm, Albany, California, United States - DLSLW.R2 | ecosystem: Host-associated > Plants > Phyllosphere > Unclassified | place: USA...
GCCCGGAGGATAACCTTGCTGGCAGTGACCGACCTTTAACCAACGAAGGGACTGTGTTAAACCTTCGCCGCGTAAGAGCCCGCTTAAGGAAACTTAAGCGGGCTTTTTGCTTTCTTTTTTACTGTCCTGTGGCCACTAACGGCGTCTCAAGTGCCCCAAAGCCGATATTCACCGGCATCCCCGATCTCCGCTCCAGCGCCCCGTCAACCCGCACGGTATCCACACCTGCCCCTTTCAGCTGCGCGCGCAGCGCAGGCGTTATCGGCAACGGTACTTTATTGCTGGACTCAAATTCCGTGCGATTGCGGGACAGCGGCTCGTGCACTTCCACCCAGCGGCTGCCGTCCGGTTCGATGGTCGTTTTTACGGGCTGATCGATCAGCTGGACGCGCGTCCCGACCGGGACATTATCAAACAGGTATTTGATATCGTCGTCGCGCAGGCGAATACAGCCCTGACTGACGCGCAGGCCAATGCCAAAATTCGCATTGGTGCCATGAATGGCATACAGCCTGCCAATATAAATAGCATACAGCCCCATCGGGTTGTCCGGCCCGGCAGGCACAAAGGCGGGTAGCGTTTTCCCCTCTTTGGCATAGGCACGACGCGTGTTTGGCGTCGGTGACCAGGTCGGCCCCTCCTGTTTACGCTGTACCGTTGTGACCCAGTTGCGCGGCGTTTCACGTCCGGCCTCGCCAATACCGATCGGCAGGATCTCCACGGTGTTGCTGCCTTGCGGATAATAGTAAAGACGCATTTCCGCCACATTCACCACAATGCCCTCACGCACCGTCTCAGGCAAAATGACCTGCTGTGGAACAATCAGCTGTGAACCGGATTGGGGTAAAAACAGATCTGTTCCCGGATTGGCCTCCAGCATGTTGCTCAGGCCCTGGCTGTACTGCGCCGCAAACGCTTCGAGCGGCAGGGTGTTGCCCTGCGGAACGGTGATGACCAGCGGGTTCCCCACCAGGCGACTCCCTTCAGGCGGCAAGGGATAACTCACCGCCAGCGCGCTCTGACTGACCAATAAAGCAGCTAAATAACCTAACAAATTAATACGACGCATAATTCCCTTCCTCTGTCGCTCCGCGCGTCCGATAAGCATAGCCTCGATGAAAGAGGCCGCGCCCCGATCTCCTGACTTTTGTTTCACATACAGGTGACATACTATCGAATAACGCCGCACACCTGTATTAAGGAGACAGAGATGAATAATAAGGGCTCCAGCCTGACCCCGACTCAGGCACTGGACACGCTAAATACGATGTATGAGCAAGCAGTTAACGCGCTGCGCGGCGCTATCAGTCGCTATATTGAAGACGGAACGCTTCCCGATGCAGAGGCCCGGTTGAAGGGCCTTTTTGTCTATCCCTCGCTTTCCGTAACCTGGGATGGCAGCGCCACCAATCTGCCGAAAACCCGCGCCTATGCGCGCTTTACGCATCCAGGCTGTTACTCCACCACCATCACCCGCCCTCAGCTGTTTCGTCCGTATCTCGAAGAACAGCTGACGCTGCTGTACCAGGATTATAATGCCCACATTACCGTGGAGCCGTCGCGCCACGAGATCCCTTATCCGTACGTTATTGACGGCTCAGAGCTGACGCTCGACCGCTCCATGAGCGCCGGGCTGACGCGTCACTTCCCGACCACCGAGCTGTCGCAAATTGGCGATGAAACTGCCGACGGGATCTACCATCCGGCGGAGTTTTCTCCTCTGTCGCACTTCGACGCCCGCCGCGTCGATTTTTCACTGGCGCGCCTGCGTCACTACACCGGCACCCCAGCGGAACATTTTCAGCCGTTTGTGCTGTTCACCAACTACACCCGCTATGTGGATGAGTTCGTCCGCTGGGGTTGCAGCCAGATCCTCGATCCCGACAGCCCTTATATCGCGCTGTCCTGCGCGGGCGGGATCTGGATCACCGCAGAAACCGAAGCGCCGGAGCAGGCCATTTCCGATCTGGCATGGAAAAAACACCAGATGCCAGCCTGGCACCTGATCACCGCCGATGGCCAGGGCATCACGCTGATTAACATTGGCGTCGGCCCGTCGAATGCCAAAACCATCTGCGATCACCTCGCGGTGCTGCGCCCGGATGTCTGGCTGATGATTGGCCACTGCGGCGGTCTGCGTGAAAGCCAGCTGATTGGCGATTACGTGCTGGCACACGCCTATCTGCGCGACGATCACGTGCTGGATGCGGTGCTGCCGCCGGACATTCCGATCCCGAGCATTGCCGAAGTGCAGCGCGCGCTGTACGACGCCACCAAGGAGGTGAGCGGGATGCCGGGTGAAGAGGTTAAACAGCGTCTGCGTACCGGTACGGTGGTTACCACCGACGACCGCAACTGGGAGCTGCGCTACTCGGCTTCGGCGCTGCGCTTTAACTTAAGCCGCGCGGTGGCGATCGATATGGAGAGCGCCACCATCGCCGCGCAAGGTTATCGCTTCCGCGTACCTTACGGCACCCTGCTGTGCGTCTCTGATAAGCCGCTGCACGGTGAAATTAAGCTCCCCGGCCAGGCAAACCGTTTCTACGAAGGGGCGATCTCCGAGCATCTGCAAATTGGCATTCGCGCTATCGATCGGCTGCGGGCCGAGGGCGATAAATTACACTCGCGTAAACTGCGGACCTTTAACGAGCCGCCGTTCCGCTAATCATAAAAAAGGAAAGTTATGCAAACCACATCACCGCTCTCCGCGCTGCGCCAGTGGCTGGCATCACAGGGACTGGACGGGATTATCGTCCCGCGTGCCGATGCCTTTCAGAGCGAATACTGCCACCCCCATGCTGATGTGCTGGCCTGGCTGACCGGCTTTGACGGTTCGGCGGGCCACGCCCTGATCCTGCACGATCGCGCCGTGCTGTTTGTCGACGGTCGTTATCAGGTTCAGGCCCGCCAGCAGGTTGATCTGGCCGACGTTGAGATCCTGCATCTGCACAACGATCCGCTGCCAGCATGGCTGACGCAGCACGTTGCAGCCGGCGCCCGTATCGCCTTCGAAGCCCTGCTGATGACCAATGCCCAGTACGAGGGGCTGAATGCCAGCCATTGCGACCTTATCCCGCTGAACGACTCGCCGTTTGATGTTCTCTGGCAGGATCGCCCTGCGCCACCGACAGGTGCGATCCGTGAAATGCCTGTTGAGATCAGCGGAGAAAGCAGCGCCGATAAGCGTCAGCGCGTTGCTGCCCTGCTGGACGAGCAGCAGGTTGATTATCTGGCGATTACCCAGCCGGATAATATTGCCTGGCTGCTCAACGTGCGCGGCAGCGATATCCCGATGAGCCCGGTTCCGAACTCGTTTGCCCTGCTGGGCCGCGACGGCGCGGTGGAGTGGTTTGTCGCCCCCGAGAAAACGCAGACACTCCCGGCCTCGCTGCTGGAGAGCCTGGTCCTGTCGCCTGAGTCTGCTTTTCTGACACGCAGCCAGCAGCTTTGCGCCGGTAAGCGCGTAATGGTGGATGGCGATTGCGCCCCCGTTGCCCTGCGCTTTGCCGTCGAGCCTCAGGGCGAGATCGTCTGGCAGGCCGAACCGATTACTGTGCTGAAAGCGCACAAAAATCCCACCGAGCTGGCCGGCTATCGCGACAGCCATCATCAGGACGGTGCGGCATGGGTCAACTTCCTGGCCTGGCTGGCGCACGAGGTACCCCGTCGTGAAGCCGCCGGCAATCCGCTCACGGAACTGGAAGCGCAGGCTAAACAGCTGGCGTTTCGCCAGCAGCAGCCCGGATTTATCGAGCAGAGTTTTGCCACCATTTCCGCGTCGGCCAGTAATGCGGCAATGTGCCATTACCACTCCAGCGAGCAAACCAACACCGCCATTACCCGCCACCATTTTTATCTGAATGATTCCGGCGGTCAGTACCACAACGGCACCACCGATGCCACGCGCACGCTGGCCTTCGGCACGCTGAGCGCGCAGTGTCGCCTGCACTACACCGCAGTACTGAAAGGCTTTTTATCGCTGATTACGCTGCAGTTCCCGTCCGGGACCTGCGGGCATCAGATCGACGCTTTCGCGCGGCGTGGGCTGTGGGAGCTAGGGCTGGATTTTGATCACGGGACCGGACACGGCGTAGGCCATCAGTTGCTGATCCACGAAAACCCGCAGCGTATCGCGAAGAAAGTGAATCCATGGCCGCTGGTAGCAGGTAATATCATCACCATCGAGCCGGGGTATTATCTGGCGGATCAATACGGAATTCGTATTGAAAATCAGGTGGAGATTGTCGACAGCATTCCGGGGTTCTGCCGCTTTGCCTCGCTGACGCTGGCACCGATCGACCTGAGTCAGGTGGAGCTGCACCTGCTGAGCGACAAAGAGAAGCAGTGGCTGGACGACTACCACCAGCAGGTTCGCGAGGCGCTTTCCTCGCGTATCGACAGCGCGGCGCGCCCGTGGCTGATTGCGGCTACGGCGCCGATTCGCGTCAACCGATGACGTGATGACGGTAACCTTCGGGTTACCGTCTTACTTTCTCCGGACGCAGAAAAGCAAAAAGCCTGCTTTAAAAGCAGGCTTTTCTAATTTGGCTCCTCTGACTGGACTCGAACCAGTGACATACGGATTAACAGTCCGCCGTTCTACCGACTGAACTACAGAGGAATCGTGTGAACGGGGCGAATATTAGCGATGCCACCTGGTGTTGTCAAAGGCAGAATGCATAATTTGCATCGTTTGCCGATTTATTCTCCACTTTGCGCATCTGGCAACCGTTCTGCACCACTCTGGAGGGTATGGTCGCGTTTTTGCCGCGGGTATTTCCACAGCCAGCGCCCGCTGACCATCCGCCAGTAGAACAACGCGCCGCGTACCGCCCAGTCGAGGAACATCCCCAGCCAGACGCCCACCACGCCCATTCCGAGCATGATCCCCAGCGTATAACCTGCCACCACGCGACAACCCCACATCCCGAGCATCGATACCCACATGGCAAAGCGGGCATCACGTGCCCCTTTGAGCCCGGCAGGCAGAACCCACGAGGCGGCCCAGATCGGCATAAAGGCCGCGTTCAGCCAGACGAGGATCACCACCACGTCTTTAACGTCCTGCTCCTGGGTATAGAACGATGCCAGCAGGCTGGCAAACGGTGCGGTTCCCCATGCAATCGCGGTCAGGCCAATGGTGGAGAGCCAGAATACATGGCGCAGCTGGCGCTCCGCCTGCCCTATCTGCCCTTTCCCCAGCCGTTTGCCGGTGATAATGGTAGAAGCTGAACCGAGGGCGTTCCCCGGCAGGTTGATCAAGGCTGCGATGGAGAAGGCGATAAAGTTCCCGGCGATAACATCGGTACCCATCCCGGCGACAAACATCTGGGTCAGCAGCTTGCCGCTGTTAAACAGCACCGACTCAATACTGGCCGGCACGCCGATGCCCATCACTTCCCAGATAATGGCGAAGTTTAGCGGCTTGAAATAGCTTTTTAAGCTGATGCGCAGCGCCGGGTTAAAGCCCACCGCCAGCACCGCGATAATAGCCACTGCGCCCACATAGCGGGAGATGGTCAGCCCCAGGCCCGCGCCGATAAAGCCGAGCCCGTCCCAGGAGAAGATGCCATAAATCAGCACGCTGCTGATCATGATATTGAGGATGTTCATCCCGCCGTTAATCAGCAGCGGAATTTTAGTATTGCCCGCCCCGCGCAGCGCCCCGCTGCCAATCAGCGCAATCGCCGCGGCCGGGTAGCTCAGAACCGTCATTTCGAGATACGACAGCGCCATCGCTTTTACTTCAGGGTTAGCCTCCCCGGCGACGACATTAATGATCTCTTCGCCAAAGTAATGGATCACCGCCGCCAGCACGATGGAGAACAACGTCATGATCACCAGCGACTGTCTGGCCGCCGCGCGCGCGCGCCGTGGATCGCGTTTGCCGAGACTAAAGGCCACCACCACTGTGGTACCGAGATCGATAGCGGCAAAGAACGAAATGATCACCATGTTGAAGCTGTCGGCCAGGCCTACGCCCGCCATCGCCTCTTTTCCGAGCCAGCTCACCAGGAAGGTACTGAGCACGCCCATCATCAGGACACAGGTATTTTCCAGAAAGATAGGCACGGCAAGGGGGGTGATTTCACGCCAGAACAGAACTTTGTAACTCTTACGTTTGGCATACCAGGGCGTGCGTTTCACAGCCTGGCGTAAAGCGGAGGTGACGTTCAAAATGGACCTTAGCGAGAGAAAGTTGAAACTCCTTTTCAAATAATGAGGGAGAATAGACGATCCTGCAAAGTATTTCCCACAAAAATATGTTGGGATTTACGTCGAACTGTCGACAGAATCAGCAGTTGATTACGATTGACTAAGATCAGGTTTGACAAAACTTTTTTCGCCGTTAAGATAGCACTCCACACCGATTCCTCTGTAGTTCAGTCGGTAGAACGGCGGACTGTTAATCCGTATGTCACTGGTTCGAGTCCAGTCAGAGGAGCCAAATTTAAGAAGCCTGCTTACGAGCAGGCTTTTTGCTTTTCGGCCGCCGGGCGGTTTATGCCTTCAAAAACTGAATGAACGTCTGCGATGCGCCGGTAAGTACCCCGAAGTGGCTGTAAATATAAAAATCCCGGACAAAAACGGTATTTTCAATCGCCAGCGGTTTAATCAGCCCCGACTCAGCCTCCAGTTGATAGATCGGTGCTGGCATCGAGGTCAATAAATCGCTGTTGCAGATAAGTGATTTTATCGCCGATGACGACGAGCACTCGATGACCGGTTCCGGCGGTGGCATCTTATTGGTCTGATAGACCTCCGCTAAAATCTTCATCGGCGTGCTATCCATAGGCGGCATGATCCAGCCGTAGGCATTCAGCTCCTGCAGGCTGAGATGTTCTCTTTTTTGTAGCGGATGGCCGCTACGCGAAATGATGTGAATACTGTCCTGAAAATTGATCTTGCCCCGCGTCAGGACTTTCTCGTCAGGCGGCAACGGGCCGCAGATGGCGATATCAATATCATGAATCAATAACAGCTTAAAAAGTTCAGAATCGATCCTGTCGACGATTTTAATATGCACATCGGGGTACGCCTGATGAAAGTCATTTACCCTCTCAATAAAATGACTCGACAGGAAGCTGGAGACACACCCTACTCTTACCACCCCCTTCCCCGAGCCGTTAAGCAGATCTAACTCCTGTCGTGCCTTACGTTCGGTATTTATCAGCGTCAGTGCATGGGGTAGAAATGCGCTTCCCAGCGCGCTTAATGACACGCCGTGCTTATGCCGTTCAAATAAAATAGCATCCAGATCGGACTCCAGCCCTGCTAACAAGCGGCTAAGACCCGATTGTGTTATTCCCAGTTTCCGCGCAGCCACAGTGAGATTCCCTTCCGAGGAAACCATAATAAACGCCTGTATTTGCTTCATTTTCATAGGCATGTCATTTACTCATTAAACAGGACGTTTCCGCATTATATTTCATTTTAATTTTACATTACTCTGCCAGTGATTATCTCGACGGCATCATAAAAACGAGATTATGGGCAAACGCCAGATTATTTATTCATGAAATGTATCAATCAAGGATAGAGAGGGATTCAGGAGAAATGAATACAATATCAAATAACAACTTACTCTTAATATTCGGGGCCATTCTACCCGTTATCATTACCGTCATTCTGGGCTACATCAGCGGCAAACGGAAAGATTTTACCTGGGAACACGCAGGTGCCATTAATAAACTGGTGATGTTATATGCCTTACCCTTAAGTATTTTCAGTAATATGGTGATGACGCCCCGTCGCGTGGTGATGGATATGGGGCCAGTGGCCGCGGCCATTATCATCGCCCTGATCGTCAGCTTTGTCATTCCTCTTCTTATTGCGCGGTATCTGTTCAAACGTGACTTATCATTAAGTACCCTACAGGCACTGGCCATCGGGTCACCCGCGGTACCGTTTATCGGCACTTCGGTGCTGGCCTTTTTATTTGGAACGGTTAGCGCCTCTCTTATTACGGTATCCAGCATTACGCAAAATGTGTTTCAGCTACCGCTGGTGATGATTTTAATGTCTTACGCCGCAGGTGATAAAAATAATACGTCTTTTGTTTCAAGCGTCGTGAATGCTATTAAACAACCCGTCGTCTGGTCGCCAGTGCTCGCCCTGATTCTGGTGATCGCGGATATTCATATTCCTGAAACGGTCGCGATGTCGTTAGGCCTGCTGGGCAAAGCCACCGGCGGACTGGCGCTGTTCTCGGCCGGTATTGTGCTCTATTCACGCAGTATTGTTATCACCGTACCGACCATCGTGACGGTAATCGCCAGAAACATTATCGTCCCCGGCGTCTGTTTTATCGCGCTTGCCAGCCTTGGCTTTTCAATGGAGCAAATAAAACAGGTCGTATTAACGATGGCTATTCCGGTCGGGTCGATCGCGATCATTATTGCCATGCAATATAGCACAGGTGAGCAGGAAATGGCCTCGACCATGGCGCTGAGTATTATTGCCTCAATCCTGACCATGGGCGGTTTTATTTTATTGACCTTCTAACCCTTCAATAATAAGCAAGGTGAGAATATGCAACCAATAACAGTTTCAGCAGCCGAAATGATATTGTATCGTTTACAGGCGCTTGGCGTTGACTTCATCTTTATTAATTCAGGAACCGACTATCCGCCGATGGTCGAGGCTTACTCTCGGGCTAAAAGTGAGGGACAGTCAGTGCCTGAGCTGATCGTCTGCCCGCATGAAAATGCGGCGATAGGCATGGCGCATGGGTATTACCTCGCCAGCGGAAACGTCCAGGCCGTCATGGTGCATACCAATGTGGGATTAGCCAATGCCGCGTGCGCAATCATTAACCTCGCCAACAGTCATATCCCGGTGCTGATTTTCGGTGGGCGTACCCCGATCAGTGAACATACGCATTTTGGCTGCCGCAATACCCCTATCGGCTACGGCCAGGAAATGCGCGATCAGGCAGCGCTGGTGCGCGAATCGGTTAAATGGGATTTTGAGTTGCGCCTTGCTGACCAGGCGGGAGAACTCGTCGATCGCGCGTGGGCCATCGCCAGTTCCCTGCCAAAAGGCCCGGTGTATTTAAGTTTGCCCCGCGAACCCTTGTGCGACACCTTCAGCACCACGCCGTCTGCGCTGCTGCAAAGCCCGTCCCAGCAACCGGTCGCCTACTCGCCGACCCAGGCGTCACTCTCTGCCGCAGCGGCGCTGATCGCCAATGCCAGACAGCCGGTACTCTTTGCCCAACGTGGTGCCCGAAACCGTCGGGCGTTCGATCTTATCAGCCGCTTCGTCGAGGCGTGGGCCATTCCGGTGGTGGAATATTGGGCCACGGAGGTGACGCTCTCGGCCGATCACCCGATGTATGCCGGCGATGACCCCGAGTACTGGTTATCCCACGCGGATGTTGTGCTGGTCCTTGATTCGCAGGCACCGTGGATGATGGACAAGATTAACGTTCGCCCGGACTGTAAGGTCATTCAAATGGGGCCCGATCCGCTCTTTGCACGCTATCCCGTCCGGGGTTATCAGGCGGATATTAACCTGGCAGGTGAGGCGGATACACTTTTCAGCTTGCTCAATGATGCCTTAACCCCCTGTCTGGCGCAGAAAAACAATATGGCACGGGAGCGCTATTCACAGGTGGTTGCGCACAATAACGCGGAAAAAGACAAAAGGGACCGCCTTATTCAGGCCAAAAAATCAGGCCCGATCGGTAAACCCTGGCTAAGCCATTGCCTGGGTGCGCTGGCCAATAAATACAACGCCAAAGTCACCTCCGAACTGACCACGTTACCGCAATACGCGCATTTCACCCAGCCCGACAGTTATTACCAGGAGGCACTCTCCGGCGGATTGGGTGAAGCCTTCCCTCTGGCGCTGGGATTACAGCTGGCGAATCGCGATCAACTCATCATTGCTGCAGTCGGGGACGGATCTTACCTGTTTTCCAACCCTGCGGTATGCCATCACATTGCAGAGGTGATGAAACTTCCGGTTCTGGTTGTGATCGGCAACAACGCCGGATGGGGTGCTGTCGCAGGCGGAACGTTGGCGCTCTATCCGGACGGTTACGCCGCCAGAATGGGGCAAATCCCGGCGACATCCTTTACGGCATCGCCAGACATGTCGGCGATTGCGGCGTCAGGCCGCGCCTTCTCGCTGAAGGTAGACCGCGCCGAGGCCCTGCCCGATATCCTCGAAGAGGCGGTCAACATTATACGGACGCAGAAGCGTTCAGTACTGGTTGATGTGGTACTCGGAAATTAACCCGCTTTGCTTAAGGAGAGAATATGTCTGGAAATAACGCACTCCCCCGCACCTTTCAGGCCGCCGTCGTTCGCCACCCCGGTGGTCCCTTTGAACAGGAAACGGTCTGCTTACATTCGCTGCAGCCACATGAGGTCGTTGTCCGGATTGTGGCGACGGGCATGTGCCATACCGACATGGTTGCACGGGATCGTTTGTATCCCGTTCCGCAACCTATCGTGCTGGGGCACGAAGGTGCTGGCGTGATTACCGCTACAGGGGCAGACGTACAGAAAGTGGCCGCGGGGGATCACGTAGTGCTGACGTTTTTATCCTGCGGCGTCTGTCGGCCTTGCCTGGAGGGTGCCCCGGCCAGCTGCCAGAATTTTAATGCCCTGAATTTTTCCGGCCAGCGTCCTGACGGCAGCCATGCGCTGTGCAGCCATGACAGCGAGCGGCTCCATGATCGCTTTTTTGGTCAGTCATCTTTTGCAGAATTCGCGGTCGTGGATCAGCGCAACGTGGTTAAAGTTCACCCTGATGCGCCACTCGAACTGCTGGGACCGCTGGGCTGTGGGATCCAGACAGGTGCCGGTGCGGTACTGAATGCGTTAAAGGTGCAGGCAGGCCGTTCCTTTGCCGCCTTTGGCGGCGGGACCGTCGGGCTGAGTGCGATAATGGCCGCCCGGGTCGCCGGGGCCACCACCATTATCGCCATTGACGTGGTGGCAGAACGGCTGGCATTAGCCCGCGAGCTGGGCGCGACGCATGTGATTAACAGCAGAGAACAGGATCCCGTTCAGGCGATTCGCGACATCACCACAGAGGGCGTCGATTTTAGTCTGGACTCTACCGGGCGTCCTGAAATTGTCCGCGCCGCCGTTGAAGCACTTCGCCCACGCGGGACCTGTGGGATTGTCGGCGCGTCGAAAATGGGCACCACTTTTGCGCTGGATATGAACGATATGATGCAGAACTGCAAAGTGCTACGGGGCATCGTGGAAGGCGACAGTATTCCTGATATCTTTATTCCGCAGCTGGTGGAGCTGTACATGCAGGGACGTTTCCCGATCGATAAACTGATCCGTTTTTACCCCTTCCATCAGATTAATCAGGCAGCGCAGGACAGTGAACAGGGCATAACCATCAAACCGGTCATTCGCATCGGCTGAGCAATCAGCAGCCCAATAAAAAAGGCCCTCTGCGATGCAGAGAGCCTTTTTTTACAGCCTGCAGCGATTACTCGCTTTTTGCTTCGCCGTTTTTGATTTCGCCAATCACTTTCAGCTTTTTGGAGATGTCGCGACGTTCTTTCGACAGCTCAGCATTTTTGATGATGTAGTCGTCTACGCGATCTTCGTAGTCGGTTTTCATGCTGGCAATGATGCCCTGAATCGCTTCTACGCTCATGCCTGGCTTGATGTAGTCGCTCAGGTTGTCCAGCAGCAGGACGCGCTTCTGGTTGTCACGGATCTTTTTCTCAACGTCCTGAATTTCACGTTGCAGTTTGTTCTTGCGGCGGAACAGACGGACAAATTCCAGAACGTCCTGGAACGAAGGCTTGGTAGTTTCCATTTTTACACCCCTGATAATGTGAGATTCGGATTCGTTTAAACAACCGCGATGGCGTTAACCTTACTGACAGCGATTGCTGATGACAATAATTTTTCCTTTGTCCCTATCATAACCTCAATTTCTGCTGAATCGAAGCAGCAGGCTTCATAACTGCGCATGTCCGCTTTTTATTTGCGCAATGCCCGGCAGATAAGATGAGACAGCAGCTCCAGCTGGCGAGCCAGCTCCATGCTCAACCATACATAGCCGTGAATAGGCGTTTCCGCCACGTTTTCACCGCGCTGATCGTTGATCAGCTGGCGCAGCTCGGCCACGATTTCGTTCAGCCGCTCGGTATTGGCCAGAATTGGCTGCGGATTACCTTCGTACAACGCATGGGCGATGGTGAGCAGCGTTTGCTGTGTCATCTGCTGCGTCTCTTTCAGCGTCCGGGCATTAAGCATAACAAAATGGCTGGCCCGGGAGGCCCAGTGCGCATTGATTTGCAGCTCCAGAATGCAGACCAGATTGCGGCTGACGGTCTGAATCGCTTCGAAGATGGATTTCTGGATATGGGTCTCTTTGCTGGCCGGAGTAATCAGGCTGCGCATTTTGACCACGTCGTTAAGGATAGTTTGCAGGTGTTTCTCGAGCCGCGGGCGCTCGACCAGATTGGGGGAAAAACCCGCCTGATAGACCCGGTTAAACGCGGTGACGTAGTTCGCCATCTGAATACGCCAGTGCAAAAATGCCCGCTGCGGCCAGATCCCGGTAAACAGCATCGCCAGCAGAGAGCCGAGGATCACGTCGCCGCTTCGCCACAGGGCGGTGTGCATGTCTCCCGTCGGTGCACCGATCACTACCGCGAGGGTGATGCCAATCAGCAGCGCCTGATAGGGCCGTTTGCCCAGCGCCAGCCAGCCGCACAGGAACATGGCGACCGCGCACCACACCAGCATCAGCGGCAGCGAGAAGAGCTCCAGCTTCAGGGCAATCAGTCCCAGAATCGAGCCAAAAATAGTGCCGCCAATCCGCTCAAAGGCGCGTGGAACGACATTGCCCCAAAAGGAGATCGGCCCCATGATCACCACCAGCGTGATCAGCGGCCATGTCCCTTCCGGCACGTGCAGCAGACGCACCAGTAAAAAGGTGAGAATAAACGCGAGCGCAATACGGCATCCGTGAACCGTGCGGTAGTGGCGATACAGGCGAATTTCAAAAGGCGTTAGTGATTTGTCGGGGCGCACACACGCTCTCCAGCATTACGGCAAACCCTGATTGTACTGTGTTTTCTGCCGAAGGAGTGTCCCCCGGCAGAAAAACCCGACAAAGCGTGGGTAGTGTTGACCGCTTAGCCCACCTTACTCTGGACAGGGATAAACATCTCGATATCCCAGTAGCCGTCTGCATTGCCGTCATTCAGATAACGTTCGAAGCAGGGTTTTGGTGCAATCTGGTATTTGCCGTCTTCAAGCAGGCTATCGAAGAAATGATTCCAGGGGGTGGCGAAGTCGTGATTTTCAACCCGGGCAGTCGCGGCGGCGTAATCGCCTTCTGCCACTTCGGTGAGGATCACCCCTTCGCTGTTGGCGGGGATCGTAAAATCATCCGGCACGGTGATAACCGTGTCACAGCGTAGCTTTTCAGCCGGCACTTCGTCTGGGTTGTCATAATAGACCGCCACCCACTCCAGCGGCTGGATCTGCTGGCCGTTTACCCACATCATCAGTTGTTCAAAACCCTGCTTAACGGTCTGCTCCCAGGGGCCAACCAGATGAAAACCGGCGATTTTACGTTTGTTCTGGTGCGTGATGCTGTAGTCCATGCTGCCTCCGTTTGATTACTGTATATACATACACTATAAAGCAGAGAAAAGCGGTTTAACAATTGTACTGTGTTTATTATGTGAGCAGACTCGCAGCCTCGCCAGCCTGCTCCCTGCCGGGTCAGGCTTTGTGGTGCAGATAGTCGCTCAGACGGGAGAACATTCCTCCCTTGCCGACGCTTTCCAGCGTCACCAGCGGCCAGTGGGCCACCACTTTATCGCGATCGTACAGCTCAATCTCCCCTACCCGCTGGTGCGCAGCGATGGGGGCTTCGAGCTCTTTTTTATCCAGCACATATTTGGCTTTGATATTCGGCACCTCTGACTTCGGCAGCGCCAGCCAGAAGTCCTGGTCGGTACCGAGGGAGATCTTCTCTTTGTCGCCGTACCAGATGCGTTCGCTGCCGACCTGCTTGCCGTTATGCAGGATCTGCACGGTATCGAAATTCTGTTGCCCCCAGTGCAGCAGCTTGCGGGCCTGATCCTCGCGACCTTTCGGGCTCTCTGCCCCCATGATAACGGCAATCAGGCGGCGCTGGCCGTCAACGGCAGAGGCGATCAGGTTAAATCCGGCGCCAGAGGTGTGGCCGGTTTTCAGACCGTCGACGCTGAGCGATTTGTCCCACAGCAGGCCGTTGCGATTCTGCTGGGTGATACCGTTCCAGGTCAGGCTCTTCTCGCTGTACATATGATAAAAATCAGGCTCGCCGTGAATGATGGCGCGCGAGAGCACCGCCAGATCGAACGCAGAGCTGTGCTGGCCCGGGGCATCCAGGCCGTGAACCGTCTCAAAATGGGTATCGTGCAAATTCAGTTTTTGCACATAGTCGTTCATCATCTTGACGAACTGGGGCTGTCCCCCCGCCACATAGTCGGCCAGCGCCACGCAGGCGTCATTCCCGGAGTCGACAATCAGGCCACGGCTCAGATCATGCACCGATACCCGCTCGCCCGCCTTCAAAAACATCAGCGAGGAGCCGTCAAACACCGGATTGCCCTTTGCCCAGGCATCCTGGCCGACGGTCACCATATCGTCCGGCGTGATGCGATGGCTGTCGATCGCGCGATCGACCACGTAGCCGGTCATCAGCTTGGTCAGACTGGCCGGATTACGCTGCTGATGTTCATTGCCCGCCGTTAAAATCTGCCCCGTCGTGTAGTCCATTAGCACCCACGATCCCGCCTGGATAGCAGGCGGCTGCGGCGCATAATTTATAGGATCGGCAGCCAGCGCGGATGAGATGCTCAAAGTGAGTAAAGAAACAGCAATAAACAGAC
>Ga0308165_1004074_pt1 | contig 14854 bp, 8 predicted proteins | sample PhyWR2_FD_201032 | JGI IMG/M metagenome (GOLD analysis project Ga0308165, IMG submission 201032) | Phyllosphere microbial communities from UC Gill Tract Community Farm, Albany, California, United States - DLSLW.R2 | ecosystem: Host-associated > Plants > Phyllosphere > Unclassified | place: USA...
ATCTAATTTTATGAACTGGTTGGCTCCAGTACTTATTAATGCCGAAAACGGTACATTGATCTGCAAATATATCATCCGCAAGGAGATGACCAACCCATATCAAATTTTACATGGTGGCGTAACTGCCGGAATAATCGACGACCTGATCGGGGCAACGGTGTTTACTATGGGCCTCAACAGCAAATACACAACGGTTAACAATTATATCGATTATTTTGCCCCGGCTTCAGAAGGGGATGAGATTGTGGCCGAAACTTCAATCGTTAAGAAAGGACGAACCATACTAAACCTGCAATGCGAAGTATTTTTGCCAGCAAAAAAACGATTGATAGCCAGAGGATATTCGAACATGTTAAATATAGGTTAAGCGTTTTCGGCTGGCTTAAGAAAAATTTGTTAATTCCTTTAAATTAGCAAAACATTCTCATTGCTACATTGTTGTAGATTTGACCGAAAATATAATGAGCCATGTTAGAAAACTATTCCACCCTGCAATTTATTGTGAGAGGCAAGATCTTTAAGGGGTTTTGCATGCGTATTCAAGATGACTTTCATGAAACTTATGCCGTAGTTTTAGATGGCTACCACTCTTTTTGTATTTGGCTAGATAACAAAAACGAAAGATGGTGTGCATCAAAGAACGTAACGATCGATCCGGATGCTATTGACGAGATTATCAACAGAATTTCATTACCGGCACAGGTTTCTTAAAGTCAGGTTCATTTAACCTAATGCTCATAAAAAAAAATCCCTGCGAGAAAAATTTTCTCGCAGGGATTTTTTTGTCTTATATCATGCTAACAAGCAGCATAGCACAAATTAGCATGTCAGGCTGCATCAACATTAAGGCATTGAGCAAATGGGCCTTATTAAAAGTTCAGCCTTAGCCGTCACTACTACGGCATGGGTTAAACTGGTAATGCTCAGTATCGCTACCCAAAAAACAAATAGCAGATTCCAATTGCGGTACAAACGCCAACCAAATCGGCCAGCAGCATGGCGCCGATGGCGTATCGGGTATTTTTTATTTGTACGGAACCAAAATAAACGGCTACAACGTAAAACGTAGTGTCTGAGGCACCTTGAAATATGCCCGACAATTTGCTGGCGAAAGAGTCGGGTCCGTACGCTTCCATGGTGCTCACCATCATGCCTCTTGCAGCGCCACCACTTAACGGCCTGATTAATGCTGTTGGTAAGCCCTCTACAAATCTCGTATCGGTTCCGAAATAAACAAAGACGCTTTTAATTCCGTTGATAACAACATCAAAAGTGCCACTTGTGCGAAGTAAACTGATGGCCACCAACATGCCCACCAGATAAGGAACTATGTTAATGGCGGTGTTAAAGCCGCCTTTTGCGCCATCTATAAAAGCATCGAAAACGTCGATTTTCTTATATAACGCACCCAATATAATTATCAGGAAAATCATTAAGATTAATCCGTTGCTAAGCACACCAGAAAAAGATTGGATGCCCGAAGCACTTAACGAATGTAAATAAAGTACAAGGGCGGCAATGATAACAGATAAGCTGAGCACCCAGCCGATTACAACGGGCTGAAAAAGATTAATTTTTTGTTTAAAAGAAACGATTAACATGGCAGCCATGGTGCCAAAAAAGGTTACAATAAGGCAGGGAATAAAAACATCGGTGGGGTTTGAGGCATTTTGCGATGCCCGGATTGCAATTACACTTACAGGAATGAGGCTCAAGCCTGCGGCATGTAAGCATAAAAACATGATCTGTGCATTTGATGCCACATCCTTGTTCTCATTCAATTCTTGCAGGCTTTCCATCGCCTTTAAACCGAATGGAGTTGCCGCGTTATCCAATCCAAGCAGATTAGCAGAGAAATTCATTATCATATGACCCATCGATGGGTGGCCTTTCGGGATATCGGGAAAGAGCTTCGAAAAGAATGGCGCAACAATTCGCGATAATAAGCGGATTCCGCCTGCTTTTTCGGCGATGCTCATCAGACCCATAAATAAAGCCAAAATACCGATCAGTTTTAGGCAGAGTTCAACAGCAACCCAGCAGGTTTCGATAATGCCATCTAATTTCAACGGATTTGCCGGATCGTCGGCCTTTCCAATAACCATCCAGTTGAAAATATCACTTTGCCCAAAAAAGAAACATTTTATACTGGCTACTACAATTGCAACAATAAAAAATGCGGACCAAATTCTGCTTAATGCCATTAGCGGTTTTCGTTTTAATTTAAAAGGATGAAATTAGGCTTTTATTTCAATAGTTTTATTTTTAGTCTGTAGTCTGTAGTCAATAGTCTGCAGTCCAAAGTCGGTAGTCGATAGTCTACAGTCTATAGTCGCCTGCTAAGACGCTTTTTACCAACATGTCAGGCCCTTTCTGAGTGTTTGCCCTTCGACTACGCTCAGGGTGACAATCGTGGCGTTTTGACTCGGGACTCAAGACTCCGGACTCTTAAGTCTGCAGTCCAAAGTCGGTAGTCTACAGTCTATAGACATGTTAGGCGCCATTCCGAATACTTGCCCTTCGACTACGCTCAGGGTGACAATCGTGGCCTTTTGACTCGGGACTTAAGACTCCGGACTTAGGACTCAGTACTCTTAAGTCTGCAGTCCAAAGTCGGTAGTCTACAGTCTATAGACATGTTAGGCGCCTTTCTGAGTGTTTGCCCTTCGACTACGCTCAGGGTGACAATCGTGGCCTTTTGACTCGGGACTTAAGACTCAATACTCTTAAGTCTGCAGTCCAAAGTCTGAAGTCGGTAGTCTACAGTCTATAGACATGTTAGGCGCCTTTCTGAGTGTTTGCTCTTCGACTACGCTCAAGGTGACAATCGTGGCGTTTGGACTACGGCCTTAAGACTATGGACTTGAGACTTCGGACTCCAGACTCCAGACTCCGGACTTCCCGACTTTCGGACTTAAGGTTTATCGTCAGTTAGTTCGAATCCCCAGGTTTTTCCTTTTTCAGTTGCAGGAACGCCAGCCGTCATCCAGGCTGGAGCTTTAGCGCCTTTCAAATAATAGTCGAAAAATTGCTGTTCGCGAATCTGGATGTCTTTGCGGTTTTGGCGTTGAACAAGATTGTGTGCTTCACCGTTGTAGTTTAGCAACCAAACAGGCTTGCCCAAGCGACGTAATCCCGTAAACATCTCGATACCCTGGTACCAAGGTACCGCTCCATCGGCATCATTCGCCATCACCACCACAGGTGTATTTACTTTTGGGAACATAAAGAGTGGCGAGTTTTCAATATAGAGTTCTGGTTTCTCCCAAAGCGTTGCACCGATTCTACTTTGTGTTTTTTCATATTGAAACTGGCGGTTCATACCTGTTTCCCAACGGATGCCACCATAGGCCGAAGTCATGTTGGCCACAGGCGCACCCGCCCAGGCCGCTGCATACATGTCGTTTTGTGTAATTAAATAAGCTACTTGATAGCCACCCCAGCTTTGACCCTGGATACCGATTTTTGTTCCATCAACCCAGCTGTTCTTTTTCAAGTGCTCAACACCAGAGTTGATAAATTCTACCGCCGATTGTCCCGGACGGCCAGTTTCGTAACTAATATCAGGTGCGAAAACCAAATAGCCATTACTCACAAAGAACGAAATGTTTAAACGCGATGGAGTAGGGGCTGGCGCCTGGTAACTATAAAGGCCATCAGAAAGTTTCTCATAAAAATAAGCGATCATCGGGTATTTTTTGTTTGGATCGAAATTTTCCGGCTTATATAAAATGCCTTCCGCGTTGAAGCCTTTCGGTGTGGTCCATTTTACCAATTCTGCCGTTCCCCAATTGTAATTCTGTTGTTGAGGGTTGGTATTCGTCAGCTTCGTTTCTGCTTTGAAATCGGCAGTTACATAAACATTTGGCGATTCGACGTAATTTCCCTTGTCATAAATAAAAATATCTTCGGCTTTTGAGGTTAGCAGGTCAGAGTACTTGTGTTTGCTCATTACCACTAATTCTGGCGCTTTAACCGATCCGACGTTCGTGCGGTAAAAACCATTTTCTTTGGTTACATTGTTAAAAGCCTCGAGCCAAACCAGCTGATTGGCCTTAACAAACTTGCTGTCTGCGTTTCTTTCGAAGCGATTCTCTTGCTGAAGCCTTTGGTAGCGGAAAGTGATTTTGTTGCTTTTCCCAAAACCGGCCGTAATGTTTTTGGGCTGCGACTTGCCATCGGGAGAGAACGACCAGATGTCATACCGATCATTCAATAAAACAGCTTTATCATCTTCCGTCCAGGTAGCTAAACCGTACGCGTTGGGCAAATCGGGAACATCATTTTCTTCGTTCACAAATTTTACGCTCATGCCTTCGGTCAAACTCGTTACCTTGCCAGATGCAATGGTGTAAGTAAACCAGTTTCCTGCCTTTCTGTCGAAGTACAAAACATACTTTCCAGCCGGCGAAGCCATGGCATAACCACTTAAACCTGAGATAATTTTTTTCCGTTGTCCATTTTTCGTGTCAACCAGGTAATAATCTTTTGAGGTGGAGCCGCTCCACTGCGATTCAACTCGATGACCGTAATCGGTTGTAGCCAGAACAAAGTCTGCATCGCCCCGAGCCACCAAATCTGCATCTGGCAAAGTGAAATCGGTTAAGGGAATAACTTTAGGATCGCTGCTAAATACGTCGATTACTGAAAGATAGCTTTTCTTACTATCACGATCAGCGTTCTTCAATTGCATCGGTTGCAAATAATCATCTTTGTAATTCCAGATGTCCACTTTAGCAACTTCAAAGTCAATTATCGTAGTATCTTTCGCCTTTTTGATAGGGGCGATACCAAAGAAGAGCTTCTTGCCATCTTTGCTAAAAGTTACTCTTCCATCGCCACTTACCGACCATTTTTCGGGCAATCCCGGCATGTCATAATCTACAATTACTTGCGCCGTATCTAGCGAGGTTGACGCATAATAAACGTTAAAGTTTTTCACTTCCTGCTTTTCGGGGTCTTGTTCGCCAACGAAGGCTAGGTGTTCGCTTTCTTCATCAAAAGTAAAGTTCTTAAAATTCCCCTTTCCGTTGATCAGCGTTTTTAGTGTTCCTTTCTCCGTGTTCAGCAAGAAAACACCTTTCTGAGCGCTTTTATCTTTTTTGGAGCCGCTACAGGCGAAAACCAGTTGTTTACCATCTTTGCTGAAGTAATAGTCGGTAACATATTTATACGTTTTGTCGGCTCCCGTTAACAGGTTCTTCACTACAAGATCAGTCCCCTCATCTGCTTTTCCTCTTCCGGCCGGTTCGTCGTCGGCGAAATCTTCATCACCATCCTTTTTACTAGATGGATTCGTTGTCTTTTTTGCCGTGTCGGGCTTTTCTGTAAGGTAGGCCATTACGTCAAGTCCGTTTTCAGGAAACTTGAACGATTTTACCCTGGCTACCTTAGTAATGGCATTTGTAGTGAGATTGGCAATTCCCAGCGAATCTTTCGGCGTTTCGTCAGCCTTTTTCTTTTTGATTTTTGCTAATCGGAGATCTTTGTAAAACGGGCGGATATTAAAGGCCGCGAATTTTGAGTCGTTGCTAAACTGGGCATTCATTCCCCGGGGAACGTTTAGTTTGGTTTTGGTTTTTAAGTTGGAAATATACAACTGCGCATCACCCTCTTGTTGTAGAATACTATACATGGCCCATTGTCCGTTGTTTGATAGCTGTTTGGAGCCTACCGATTCCCAGGTATCGTAAACCGAATGATCTAATGGTTTTTTTTGTGCGTAAGCAAAGCTGACAACGAAAAACAGGATAAATGTTAATCTCTTTTGCATCTTTATAAATAAGTTAATTTGTTGGTTGAATTTTGAGTTCCTAAAATTGGAATTTTTTAGCTCATTTAAAAGCTTGTACGGCAAATATTACAATTAAGCGTGTTTTTATTGTGGAAACGAGTAGTATGCAGGGGCATTTGTCATCCTGAGCATAGCGAAGGATCCCTAACCTATGTAAAGCTAACTTTATCAAAGCAGAGTCCCACATTGTTCAGCGCCCGTAGCGAACAGATTTCTCCGCTACGGTCGAAATGACGATCGGGATCAACTACATTAACGCTTCGGTTTTCATAGGAAACAGATTTCTCCTTCAAAGGAGCTCCTGTGGAGCGCTGGTCAAATCTGATAGCGATCGGATGACGATCTATTATTAAATGTATCGAGCTTGTCCGGTTCTAAACCCTGCTCTCCGGCATAGGAAATGATGGAAGGAGAAAGCGTTAAAGCTTCTGCACAAACTTTCATACAACAAAAACAAGGCAGCGCGTCTTCCCGACATTTTCTGTCGGGGCTTGCGCTGCCGCTATTAAAGCTTTGACGAATTTATCCAACATCAGATCCAAGCCTTGATTTTTGGTTACCTTTTTATCAAGAAAAAGGTAAGAGTCCTTCGGCGGCCAGCCGAGGCAAGGATGAGCGGACGGGCAGGGAGTCGAAGGATAGATATTTATTTTTATCGGATAGAAAAGGTCTTCGACTGAGTTTATCTTGAGCGAAGCCGAAAGGCTCAGACTGACAATTGATAAGCCTAACTCAATAGCATTGGGACAAGCAGGCAGTGAAGAACCGCTAACCTAGTAACACCCAATCTATCGTAACCGAAAGTCATCAATAATTATTCTCGTTTCGGAAGTGAACGCTCAGGGCATTGTGGCCGAATGCAGCCCTGCTTTTCGTTGTAGCTCCGATGAAAAATCGGAGGCTGCCACTTCAATCAGGCTTAAAAACGAAGGTGAGTCGGCACTTGTCACCCGATAGCTATCGGATGACGATCTATTAATAAATGTATCGAGCTCGCCCGGTTCTAAACCCTGCTCTCCGGCATAGGAAATGATGGAAAGAGAAAGCGTTAAAGCTTCTGCACAAACTTTCATACAACAAAAAACAAGGCAGCGCGTCTTCCCGACATTTTCTGTCGGGGCTTGCGCTGCCGCCATTAAATCTTTGACGAATTTATCCAACATCAGATCCAAGCCTTGATGTTATTCATCTGGGTTTATGTTTTAAGCGGTATTCATGAGCTCTCCCGATAAAAAATCGGTATCGGTTTGGTTACCTTTTTATCAAGAAAAAGGTAAGAGTCCTTCGGCGGCCAGCCGAGGCAAGGATAAGCGGCGGCACCCGTACTTAAAAGATTTCTCCTCCAAAGGAGCTCCTGTGGAGCGCTACGGTCGAATCCGATAGCTATCGGATGACGGGTGGTCTGTAAACATCCGAAATGACAAAACAAAAAGCCCCGGTTGCATCGCAATCGGGGCTTTTTTATAACTTTTCCAGTTATTTTTTTGCTTGCTGTTGTTGACGCATGTAATCGTCTAAACGCTGTTGAAATTTCGATTTTTTCTTTTTCTCATCAGCTGGTCGCGCTTTATTTTGTTGAATCAAGGCATGAATCTTATCATCATCAACCATTTTACGGATTAATATCTGCTGACCGAACGTCATTAAGTTGGCCAGGAAATAGTAATAGTTTAATCCCGCAGGGTAGCTATTCAACACACCTAAAAAGATCACAGGCATAATGTAACCAATGTATTTCATTTGTCCTGTAGCGCCAGAGGTCTGGTTGTTGAAATAGGTCATGATCAACGTTGAAATGGTCATCAATACGCACATCAAACTTAAGTGATCGCCAATAAATGGAATTTTAACGCCAAATTTGATAAACTCATCATAAGTTGAAAGGTCCTTCATCCACAAGAAACTCTCGCCGCGTAATTCGAACAAGTTAGGGAAGAAGAAGAAGAATGCCATTACCAACGGCAACTGTAAAACCATCGGTAAACAACCACCAAGTGGATTTACGCCGGCCTTTTTATACAGCTTTAAATATTCTTGTTGAACCAGGGTTGGGTTGTCTTCGCCAACTTTAGCTTTAATTTCATCCATTTCAGGTTTCAAAACCCTCATTTTCGCCATCGATAAGTACGATTTATAGGTAAGTGGCGACAGGGCGACCTTTAATAAAATGGTTAACACCAAAATGATCAGGCCGAAGTTCCATCCGAAATTATTTAGGAAGTTGAACACAGGCAACACAATGAAACGGTTGATGTACTTCAACGGCCAGTAACCTAAATCTACTTGTTTTTCTAAATCATATCCTTGTGCTTTCAGGGTAGAAAACTTATTGGTTCCGAAATAGAATTCCATGTCGTAGCTTTGGCTGGTTGTATGAGCGTATGGCAGTTGCATATTGGCATCGTAAAACTTGATCTGACCTGGTGCCGTAGGAATTTTAACTTCTAAACTACCTTTTTCAAATCCTTGTTTTGCGATTAATGTAGCCGAGAAAAAATGCTGCTTAAACGAAAACCATTGTATTTTACCTTTGGTTAATTCTTCTTTTTCATCTTTCGAAACACTTAGGTGATCAACATCTTCATTAACATATTTGTAATAAGGCGCAGAATAGCGGTGCTCGCTTTCAATTGATTTTTCTTGTTGTAACAACGTGGTTTGCCAGTTTAACCCAACTGTATTGCCGGCAATAACTTGCTGCAAACCAACCAAATTAACCTTAAAATCTACCTTATTGCTCGAGGGTTTTAGATCGTAAACGTATTCAACGTATGCGTCATTATTGTAATTTGCACGCATGGTTACGGTGTTTCCTGTCTTTGTAGGAATAAAGTACAGATCGTTCGTGTTTACTACTTTTCCGGCTGCGTTAAGGTTAAGTCCAAACTTAGTTTGATCTTCTTTAAACAGTATCAACGGTTTGCCAGTGAAGGTTTTCTGTCCCTTTACTTCTACCGATGCGATTTTACCACCTTTATTGCTTAAGGTAATAATCAAATTTTCGTTTTGCAGCACAACGTTCGCGGCTGTACCGGTTAATGCAGTGCCGAAGGGGCCTTTTACAGCCAAAGAATCAACAGCAGGGGATGTGCTTGCTACCTTAGCAGTATCTTTTTGTATTGGTGCAACACCAGCTTTTTTCAAAGAATCTAAACGCTCTGTTTCTTTGGCTTTTTTCATTTCAGCCTCGTTAGGCTTTAAGAAGTAGAATGATCCTGCCAAAATGATCATAATCAGGAACAGTCCTGTAAAGGTATTTCTATCCATTATTTATGTATGTACTGCTTTTTAATTCGTTTTCTTTTTCGCAAACTCCATCGCAGCGGCGACAAATTTAACAAAAAGTGGGTGAGGATTAGCTACTGTTGATTTTAATTCTGGGTGAAATTGGCCGCCAACAAAAAAGGGATGGTTTTTAAGCTCAACAATTTCTACCAGATTTGTTTGTGGATTGATACCCGAAGCAATCATTCCTGCTTCCTCGTATTGCTTTAAATAATCGTTGTTAAACTCGTAACGATGACGGTGGCGCTCGTTGATGTGCTGTTTGCCGTAAATACCAAATGCTTTAGTGCCTTTTTTGATATCGCAAGGATAGGAGCCCAAACGCATTGTTCCACCCATGTTTACGATGTTCTTCTGCTCTTCCATCATGTTAATAACAGGATTTGCAGCTTCCGGATCAATTTCGGTAGTATGCGCACCTTTTAAGCCCAACACATTGCGCCCAAACTCAATAACCGCACACTGCATGCCAAGGCAAATACCGAAGAAAGGGACGTTGTTTTCGCGTACATATTTAATGGTGTCGATTTTTCCCTCAATCCCGCGACTACCAAAGCCCGGGGCAACCAAAATGCCTTGTAAATGACCAAGTTTTTCTTTTACATTGTCAGGAAAAATCCCTTCCGAGTGGATGTATTCAACCCTTACCTTGCATTCATTTTTCGATCCGGCGTGTATAAACGATTCGATAATCGATTTGTACGCATCGGGCAATTCTACATATTTACCCACTAAACCGATTTTAACTTCGGCAGTCGGGTTTTTTAAGCGACCAAGAAAATCCTTCCAGCTTTCCATATCCGGATCGCTTTTGGTTGGCAACTTTAATTTCGATAACACCGTTTTGTCTAACTGTTCTTTCAACATCAACAAAGGCACATCGTAAATGGTCGATGCATCCATCGATTCGACAACCGCATTGATGTTAACGTTACAAAATAGTGCTATTTTTTTTCTCAAATCGGGCCCAAGGTGGTGCTCGGTTCTACAAACCAAAATATCTGGTTGAATTCCGTATTCCAATAATGCCTTAACCGAGTGTTGCGTTGGTTTCGTTTTTAATTCGCCTGCAGCAGCGAGATAGGGCACCAACGTTAAGTGAATCACAATGGCGTTAGAACTGCCTTCTTCCCACTTAAACTGACGAACTGCTTCGATAAACGGCAACGATTCGATATCGCCCACCGTACCACCAAGCTCCGTAATTACGATGTCGTAATCGCCACTTTCGCCCAATATTCGCATATTGCGTTTAATCTCGTCGGTAATATGCGGAACAACTTGTACAGTTTTGCCCAAATACTCGCCCTTACGCTCTTTGCTAATTACGTTTTGATAAATACGACCAGTGGTAATGTTATTTGCCTGCGATGTCGGAACGTTTAGGAAACGCTCGTAATGACCAAGATCCAAATCGGTTTCTGCACCATCTTCAGTAACAAAGCACTCGCCATGCTCGTACGGATTTAGAGTTCCCGGATCGATATTAATGTAAGGATCGAATTTTTGAATGGTTACACGATAGCCTCGTGCCTGCAAAAGTTTAGCTAAAGATGCGGAAATGATGCCCTTACCCAAAGAGGAAGTAACACCGCCCGTAACAAAAATATACTTAGTCATGTTTGTGATTTTTTACAGCAGATTGTATTAATTGCTGCTTTTTGTACGGGATACAAAGGTAGGAAAATTCCTTGTTTGAATAGATTTAAAATTGAGATATTTTAAAAATGATAATAACGTGTTTTTCAGAAAATTAGGTATTCGGAGAACGGATCTGATTAAAGGGAGGCTACTAATGTTGCTTAAAGCAGAAGATTGTAGATCTGTTTTTTTATGTCTTCTATCTTTGTAGGGTTCTTTTTATCATCGTAGCGGGTGTACAGGTCTACCATTTTTTGAAAATCTTTTTCACTGGTTGTTTTTTTGCCTTTTTCAGGAGGGGTAATGGCTAATACAGGAACATTTTTAGCCTCTATTTTAGTAGCAAACCACGTGGTGTTGTATCGTGGAATAGCAAGCCCTAATATCATTCCAGGTAAACCTGTAAAGCCCTCGGGGCCGCCTTTCAATAGCATTTCGTCGGTGTAAAACGCTACAACGGTAACGCTATCATTAATTACAGCTATTGCCTTGCGGCATTCGTAACCTGCAATAGTGCGTACATCGTGCATAATTTTCCAATGGAGCTGAGGTATCGTATCATTCAAAATAAAATCTTCCCCTCTAATGGTTTTTCGCAATATTCGGTTCTTCTTACCAAAGTTGGTATAAAGTTCATTGGTATTATCGTTCGAAAAAAAGAAGTTGTTGTCACTTAGCGTTTCTTTAGGCTTGGCTTTATAAATAGAGGTGCTATCGTTAAAAAAGTACTCCCAATTAGAAATCAGATATTTGTTCATCTTATCTTTAGCGTCATCTGGAATCCAGGTATTTGCGGCTAGCCGCTGTTTCTGGTTTATCTTTTTTTCAAAAGTGATTTTGGCGCTTTTTATAAAGACCGTTTGTGCCTCGACCATCGCAACTGTCAAACTCAGTATAATAAGCAATGTTAGTTGTTTCATCCCTTTATTTTTTGTCTTGTTTAGTAAAATTGCCCGTTAAGTTATAAGTAAGCCCAATTAAAACATAACGTGGAATAAAGCTATTTGTGCTTTCGCTAATGGTGTTTCCGCCCACATAGCGGTTATAGCCGATTTTTTCGGCCAGAATATCCGAAATCGATATTTTGAGCTCTAATTCTTGTGCTTTGAGCATCTTTTTTGATAGATAGGCATTCCACAATGCAATATTTACGGGCCTGCTAAAAGATGAGTTTGCCGGCTGGTAGGATAATGAAATCGAGGTATCGAATTCAAAATTGTACGGAAGCTGTATATTGCCCGAAATTTGGTGATCGTGATTAAAGTTTTTTCCATCATTTATAGATCCGATCGATGAGCTGCTGTTTGCAAACATAAACGTTGGACTATATTGTATCCGAACTTTATCTCCGTAATAACTAAAACGAGGGCTCAGGCGCAGGCTGCTTCTTTCCTGTTTATTCAGTTGGCTGTTCAAAATAGAAACCGACGTCGATTTGTTGTAACTGCCATTAAAACCAGTGCTGAAATGTAACTTACTGAAGGTTTTATTAATGCTTGCGCCAGCATAATAGCTGTTTGTGCCATCCAGATTGATATAACTGCTGGTGGTTTTATTCACATCGTCTACTATTCTCGAGCTCACGATTGCGTTCTTTGTAAAGTTGTAACCACCATAAAATGAAACAAATAGCTGCGATTTTTGCTGGTATGTATTCAGGTTAAAGTTAACGTTGTTATTAAAAGAGGGCTTTAAATTGGGGTTGCCCTTAATTTCGTAAAGCGGGTTATTAATTTGCCTGAGGGGCTGCAGCTGATCTAAGCTTGGTTGGCGGGTATTGCCGTAATAATTTATGTATGCGTTTGTATTTCTGCCAAGCTTATAGTTAAAGGTACTTTGGGGCGCCCAATTGATGTAATTGCGGTTAAACTTATTGTTTCTGTCTAAATCATTAAACTCAAAAGTAGTTTGTATGGCTTCTGTACCGCCAGAGAGGGTAAACTTTTTTGCCCTGAACTGTAATACCGCTTTGCCAATGTTCGAAAAATTATTGAAATCGAAGTTATTACTCAACGAATCAATCCGTTTGTTGTTCATCGATTTATCAAAAACCAACTTGCTGCTGTTTGAGGTTACGGTTTTAAAGCTGTAAGCAGTTTGCAAAGTAAACTGCTTGCTTAGAGGCTCGGTGTACGATATTTTGCTCGCTAACGAAGTTTCGCTGCCCGAGTTGTCGTTCAAAAAGTCTTGATTTACCGTCCTGTTGTTTACGCCATTTACATCGTAATAATTGGTAACACTTAAGCTGTTTCCGAAGCTGTTACCTCTTTTTGTCTCCGGTTGCAAATCGACAGACAGCGTTCTTCCCCGCTTTAAAAATTTCTTGGTGTAGTTTATATTGCCGTTGAACAGTTGATCATCATCATCGTTACGATTTACCTGCTTACTGTTGTTTACAAACTGGTCTGCCCCGTTTTTGGTTTCGTTATTGCTCGTAAAGTCGTTAAGGCTTCTGTTTTTACTTCCGGCGAATGATATTTTCAATGTAGATAACGAATCCAGGTTTAAATCGACACTTCCTTTAAGGCTTTGCCTTTGGCTTTTAACGTTACTGTTGGCATTGCTGGCGCTGAAAAAATTGGTTCCGTTAGGCAATAAAGACTGGCTGTTGGATGTCGTTCTATCTGTAATATCCTTGCTGTTGCCATTAAAATTCAGTTTTAAGCCGACTTTGTTTTCGTTCCATTTATCAGAAAAATGTGCGCCATAATTCGTTACATCGGGCAAGCCATTGCTGGGAGAAAAACTATCGTCATCTCTTCCACCATAACTGATCATCACCGTACTGCCGTCGTCGCCTACCTGAATAACATCATAATCATTGCCTTTCAGCTTGCTCATTGCCGCACTTGCTTTCGAGTTTTGGTTCGTATTCGAATTAAATCCAAATGCCGCTGCCTTGAGCTTCCCTTTGTAAATGCCCGCCATTCCACCAATATTTCTGAAATGCTTGAGATCACTGTTTGCGTCGATGGTGCTCAGGTAGCCGTTCTTGGCGTTATCCTTTAGCTTAATGTTCATTACCTTCTCTTTTGAGTCTCCGCTTTTTATACCCGTTAATTCTTCTTCTTTAGTTTTCTTATCGTAAACCTGTACTTCTTTAACGGCGTTGGCTTTTAAATATTTAGAGGCCAGGAGGGGATCATCTCCAAAAAACTCTTCACCATCAACCAAAAGTGTATTTACGTCTTTTCCACCGGCTTTAATTGCACCATCTCTATCAACTTCAATTCCGGGCAGGCGCCTCAGCAAATCCTGAACGTTGGCATGCGGTTTTACAGCAAAACTATCTGCCTGATAGGTTATCGTATCACCTTTCATGCTAATCGCCTGCTTTTGCGCCTTAATTACCACTTCGTTTAAAAGCGTTGCCCTACTATCCATAGCAATATTGCCGAGGTTAAATTTTGAGGTGTCTGATAACTGAATATCTCTTATATAATCCGCCATTTTAGGGAAGGTAATTAACAAGGTGTAGGTACCTTTTTGTAAGTTGGCGAGCTGAAACGTACCATTGGCACCGGCCCGAACATCTTTAACTAAAACCGAATCTTTACTCCTGATGAGTAATATGGAGCTGTTCTGTAGCTTCCTTTTCTCAACCGTATCTATTACCACACCTTTAATACTTGCTTTTTGTGCCAGGGCGGGAAGAAAAAATATAAACAAGAAAACAACAGTGAGTAATTGCTTGAGCATGCTTTGTTGAAGAAACGTTAATAAATAGTTTGTTTGGTTAAAGGAATGAATCTACAACTATTATATTAGTTAATCAAATAAAACGAGGTTTATTTTTTAAAAAGGTAAAGAAACAGAATAAGCTGGTATAGGTTAAATGGCCCACACTGTCATGCTGATTTCTAAACGTTTAGAAAAGCATCGATATTAGTAATTCAAAACAAGAAACCAACTTTTGCATGCAGAAGAAATCGGGAGGAGTTAGACAGTTCTTAAAAAAAACAAGGTCGGTGGGATGACACGTTTTTACGCTGTCATCCTGAGGGGTAATTATTGGAATAAAATCAATACGGCATGACGTAAAAAAACAACCACCCCTTGCCCCTCCTTGAAAAGAAGGAGGGGAGTTGGACAGTGCGAACTTTAATAGTTTTCGAGACCAAACGGTTGTGCAGT
>Ga0308165_1004075_pt1 | contig 14849 bp, 12 predicted proteins | sample PhyWR2_FD_201032 | JGI IMG/M metagenome (GOLD analysis project Ga0308165, IMG submission 201032) | Phyllosphere microbial communities from UC Gill Tract Community Farm, Albany, California, United States - DLSLW.R2 | ecosystem: Host-associated > Plants > Phyllosphere > Unclassified | place: USA...
GCTAGCGTGTGGTATTCGCGCTTCTCATCGATTGGCAATGGCATATAAAGCACTAAGTCCTCCAGCGGCATATAGCCGTTGGCGATCCACGTGCCATCGTCGTTTTGCTGGATATCATGGCGCGGGTCGATGTCTTCACCGGCAACAGGAAGATTACCGGCAATGGTCTCCATGACGTCTGTCAGCGTGACTACGCCCTCAACGGAACCAAACTCATCAACCACAAAGGCAAAGTGAGTCTGCGCCTGCCTGAACTGCTCTAAAGCCATCAACAACGACACGCCTTCAGGGAAAATCAGCGGTTGCTTAACTAACGCCCTAAGATCGAGTTTCTCGCCTTGCAGCTGTTGCCTCAGCAGGTCGATGACATGAATAACGCCCAATGGTTCATCGGCGGCATTATCATCGGTTACTACAATGCGCGTATGCAGGTTTTTTTGTAATAGTTCATCCAGCTTACTTTGCGGATCGCTGAGGTCCAACTGCTCCACATCGTGGCGGGATGTCATTATGCTACTCACGGTGCGTTGTGCCATGCCTAACACGCGCTCGATCATCATGCGTTCTTGCGGAATAAACAGGTCGGCCTCACCGCGATTATCGGCAATTAGGCTGGACGTATTGGCATCAAGCTGTGCTTCTTCATGTTTGCCACTCAGCAAGCGTAAAACGGCTTCAGCGGTGCGCTCACGCAGTGGGCGTGATGACGAGAGGAATCGTCGCCGGTTATATTGAGAAAGCTGATTCAAGACTTCGATAATTACTGAGAAACCAATCGCTGCATACAGATAGCCTTTCGGAATCAGATAACCGAAGCCTTCAGCGACTAAGCTAAAGCCAATCATCAGCAGGAAGCTCAAACACAGAATGATGATAGTGGGATGGGCATTCACAAAATTGGTTAGCGGTTTACTGGCAAGCAACATCAGGCTGATGGCAATACATACGGCTGCCATCATAACGGCAAGATGTTCAACCATGCCCACGGCGGTGATAACTGAATCCAGTGAGAATACTGCATCAAGCACCACAATTTGGATCACCACTGGCCAGAACTTGGCGCCTTTGCGCTGGTTGTGGCTCTCATGGTCTTTGCCCTCCAGCCGCTCGTTCAATTCAACGGTGGCTTTGAAGAGTAAGAATATCCCACCAGTCAACATAATCAGATCGCGAGCACTAAAGCCGTGCCCGTTGAGGGTCAGGATTGGCTTGGTTAGCGTTGCCAGCCAAGAAATGGACGCCAGCAGCACAAGGCGCATCACGAGCGCCAGCAATAAGCCAACGATACGCGCTTTGTCACGCTGTTGACGAGGTAGTTTCTCTGCCAAAATCGCAATAAAAACTAGGTTATCAATACCTAGCACAATCTCAAGCACGACCAGTGTTGCCAGCCCTGCCCAAATAGTCGGATCGGCGATCCATTCCATACGCTTCGTTATACCTTCAGAGTTGTTACAATTATTCTCAGAGAATGATCGGTGGTTAGAGCGATAAATTCAAGTGCAAGCGTGCAAAGGGCTTGCACTAACTATGGATATTCAACAAAAAGTTCAATTTGTATGTCAATTTGTGCATTTCTAAAACAGCTAAACTTTTTGTGCATATTTATCCTTGTATCAGGCCGCTAGAAGTATGAGAATTAGCCCGCACTGAAAAGTGTAAGAAATAGTGAGAAGAGTGAAAGTTCCTAAAAAGGGACTGGATTAAGAATTATCTGAGGTAGGGGCATCCGACAGGAGTGTACCCTGCCTGCAGCCTCATAAGGCCTACATCGCCGCGATTTTTAACAGTGCATTGGTAGCTGACGAGCCAAGGGCGGTAGCGTGGGTGAGGAGGTTGTTTTGATAGCCAATTTTTCATCAAAAATATTTATTATTAAAAGTATCGTTAATAGCATATTGCGACTTAATACTTAGATGAATCTTTTAGGTAAGAAATTTCGTGCAAACGGCTAAACACGCAATAACGCACACATCCAATTTGTTATACGAATAAATCTGTATACAATAAATTAGCATGGACTTGGAATTACAGATTAGATTTCATTAAAGAATAATAAGGACTGGAAATTTATGAAAGGTATTATCTTAGCTGGTGGTTCAGGCACCCGCCTCTATCCTATAACTATGGGTGTATCTAAACAGCTATTACCGATCTATGATAAACCAATGATTTATTATCCATTGTCAGTGCTGATGTTGGCCGGAATAAGAGATATCTTGATCATAACAACCCCAGAAGATCAAGATGGATTTAAGCGATTGCTTGGAGATGGCAAAGGGTTAGGACTGAACTTAAAGTATCAAATCCAACCCTCACCTGACGGTCTGGCACAAGCCTTTATCATTGGCGAGGAATTTATCGCGGATGATTCAGTATGCTTAGTTTTAGGCGATAATATATTTTATGGTCAGAGCTTTTCTCCTAAATTAAAAGAGGCTGTGGCAAGAGCTAAAACAAAAGCAACAGTTTTTGGCTATCAAGTGAAAGATCCTGAGCGATTTGGGGTTGTTGAGTTTGATGAAAATAGAAATGTACTTTCAATTGAAGAGAAGCCTACCGTTCCTAAAAGCAATTATGCAGTAACGGGTCTCTATTTCTACACTAATAAAGTTGTTGAATACGCTAAACGTGTTAAGCCATCTCATCGTGGCGAACTAGAAATTACGTCTATCAATCAAATGTATCTAGAAGAAAGCAATCTGTATGTTGAGATGCTTGGCCGTGGATTTGCTTGGTTGGATACCGGCACACACGAGAGCCTTCTACAAGCCTCACAGTTTGTTGAAACGATTGAAACAAGACAAGGTTATAAAATAGCCTGCCTTGAGGAAATTGCTTACAATAATCAATGGCTAAGTAAGGATGAATTGCAAAGTCAAGCGAAGTTGATGGCTAAAAATAGTTATGGCCAGTATTTATCTCAGCTAATTAAAGCTAAGTGATCTCTCGTGTCTGAACTTAAAAACAAAACAGTCAATGGCCTCAAGTGGAGTGCTTTAGAGCGAATACTTTCCCAAGGGGCGCAATTAGTTTTAATGCTGATCTTAGCACGCATGCTAGGACCAAAAGCATTTGGACTTATTGGTATGTTGGCTATTTTTATCGCAATCGGGCAAGTGTTTATTGACAGCGGATTTAGTTCTGCACTGATAAGAAAAAATGACCGTAGTAATATAGACTATTCAACAGCTTTTTATTTTAATATTTTTGTAGCCGTAATTTTCTATATTGTTCTATTTATTACTTCACCCTTTATTTCTGATTTTTACCAGCAACCAGAACTAACGTCGTTGACTAAAGTAATTGGTTTGTCACTGATTATAAATAGTTTTACATTAGTGCCTCGAACTATACTGACAGTATCGATGAACTTCAAAGCTCAGGCAAAAGCATCGATTTGCTCGGTGATTATTGGGGGTGTTATTGCTTTAACTCTGGCAAAATGCGGCTATGGAGTTTGGGCCCTAGTTGCTCAAACTTTATCTATGGCATTTTGCAATGCGGTATTTTTGAATGTTGTGGCTAAGTGGATACCATCATTAAATTTCAGCAAAGAGTCGTTTAGTTATCTTTTCGGATTTGGAGGGAAACTACTTGCCTCAGGCCTTTTAGATACTGCATACAATAACTTATATCAAATAGTGATTGGGAAAAAGTTTGATGTAGTTAATGTTGGTCAATATACGCAAGCAAATCAAATTTCTAGTATCCCTGCAATGACAATGACGAATGTAATCCAAAGGGTTACGTACCCAATGTTTAGCCATATGCAAGATAACCATAAAAAAATGCAAGAGTATTATCTCTTAACTATAAAAGTCGCTGCGTTATTTATTTTCCCACTTATGGCCGGAATAGCGATAATTTCCAAACCATTAATTCACATGTTTCTTGGTTCTCAATGGGGCGAAGCTTCGAATTTAATAATGGTGCTTGCTTTTGCTTATATGCTTTATCCTATTCACGCAATTAATTTAAATATATTGCAAGTCAAAGGCCGAAGCGATCTTTTTTTAAAGCTAGAAGTGATAAAAAAAATTCTTGGGTTGGCGATAATAGCGATTACTATGCAGGTAGGCATTCTATATATGTGCATTGGTCTTTTATTGCATTCATATATTTCTCTAATTTTAAATACCTATTATACGGAGAAGTTGACTGGATTAAAAATAAAAAACCAAGTTAAAGAAATATTTCCTATCTGGATAATAACTCTAATTTCAAGTGTTATAGCATGGACTAGTGCGAGTTATTTGAGCGAGGCTGATACTATTCAAGTAATTTCGATGATATGCATTGCGGTAGTTATATATCTTACTCTTATTTGTTTAACTCAAAAGAAAGTAGTTAAAATCATATTGTCAATAATGAATCAAGGTTAATTTAATGAAACAAATTCCTGTAACGCAACCACATCTACCAGAACTTAGCGAGTTTATTCCTTATTTAGAAAAGATATGGGACAATAAGTGGTTAACTAATAATGGGCCATTTCATCAGCAATTAGAAAAAGAACTATGTGAGTATCTAGGCGTTAAGTATATATCTTTATTCAACAATGCGACGATCGCACTTATTACAGCATTACAAGCACTGCGCATTTCCGGCGAGGTAATTACTACTCCATATTCTTTTGTTGCTACAAGTCATTCAATAATGTGGAATGGGTTGAAACCTGTTTTTGTTGATATTTGCCCTGAGACATTTAATATTGATCCTAAAAAAATAGAGGCTGCAATTACACCAAATACAACGGCCATAATGCCAGTGCATTGTTATTCAAACCCATGTGACGTGGAAACTATACAAACTATTGCTGATAATTATGGTTTGCGTGTGATCTATGACGCAGCGCATGCATTTGGTGTGAATTATAAAGGAAAAAGTATTCTTGATTTTGGCGATATGTCTATTTTGAGTTTCCATGCGACGAAAGTTTTTAATACTTTTGAAGGTGGTGCAATTATTTGCCAAGATGAGAAGACGAAACAACGAATAGATAGATTGAAAAATTTTGGTATTGCTGACGAGCTTACTGTTACAGCTCCAGGTATTAATGGAAAAATGAGTGAAATTAACGCTGCTTTTGGCTTAGTACAACTTAAACATATTGATAGTGCAATAAGTCAGCGAGCAATAATAGATCAAAAATATAGAGATGAGTTAAAATCAATGAAGGGTGTTACGGTACCTAAGAATTCACCCGATGCAAATAGTAATCATTCATATTTCCCTGTGTTAATTGAGCCAGAGTTTCGCATGACGCGAGATGAATTATACGAAGAACTCAAGGCAAAAAACATTCTTTCGCGGCGTTATTTTTATCCAATAATTAGCAATATGCCTATGTATAGAGGTATTGAATCTGCCGCTGTATCTAATCTGCCACACTCTAATAGCACTTCAGATAAAGTTCTCTGCTTACCTATTTTTAATGAGATGACAAAAGAAGATTTCGAGCGTGTAATTGCCGTTATTCGAGGTTGATATGCCTTTTATGTCTCGTCAGGAAATTAAAGAGGTTGGATTTGCTTCAGTTGGTGAGAATGTTCTCATATCAACTAAAGCTTCTTTTTATGGTGCCTCAAAGATTCATATTGGCAATCATGTCAGAATAGACGACTTTTGTGTGATATCGGCAGGGGCAGGCGGGATAAGCATCGGTGATTATATTCATATAGCAGTCTATTCATCACTGATTGGAGCAGGCAGAATCACTTTGCAGGATTATAGCAATGTATCCTCTCGGGTATCTATTTATTCAAGTAATGATGATTATTCCGGCGACTTCATGACAAACCCTATGGTTCCGGTAGAGCTTACTAACGTCTTGCACGCGCCAGTAACTATAGGAAGTCATACTATTATTGGTTCAGGCAGCATTATTCTTCCTGGAGTAACTACAGGCGTTGGTGTTGCAATCGGGGCTCTATCAATAGTTAAACAAAATTGTGATCCGTTTACAATTTATGCGGGCAGACCAGCGAAAAGGCTTAAATCACGAAATACGAAATTGCTAGAGTTACAAAGTTGCCTTAATAAGCAAGGACATAATTAATGTTAGGAATAACAGAGAAACAGATTAAGTCGACGTGGGGAAAAGAGTTTACTGATTTTCAGGTCAGTATCTGTTGTATAACGTATAACCAAGAGGATTATATAGCTGATGCTATAGAAGGTTTTCTATTACAAAAAACAAATTTCCCATTTGAAATTATTATAGGTGATGACGGTAGTAAAGATACTACGCGTAGCATTATCAATTCCTATGCTGAAAAATATCCTGATTTAATAAAAGTTATAAACAATGTTAATAATCTAGGTGCAAATGCTAACTTCCTGAATGTATTCAGAGCTTCTACGGGACGATATATTGCGACCTGTGAAGGTGATGATTACTGGATTGACGACAGCAAATTACAAAAACAATTTGATGCGCTGCAAACTCATGAAAATGTAATGTTTTCTTTTCACCCTTGCTTGTTGCAAAATGGTCATCATGTCAGCAAGCGTTCAGCTTATGATAAGGGAGCGGATTCTAAGCTCTGCACTATAGACGATGTACTACATAGTCTGAATCAATTTTCGCCAACTGCATCATATATGTTTTCAAGAGATATTATAGATACTCTTCCTAGTTGGTTTTCAACGGCACCAGTAGGAGATTTATTTCTTGAACTATATGGCATGAATAATGCTGGTGGGCTGTATTTACCATGGGCTATGTCTGTATATAGGTTAGAGGCTATTGGATCATGGTCTACTAGCACTCAGGCAAAAAGAGATATTCATAAGCAGCGTCATCTTAGACTGATCGAATGCTTAGAAATGGCAGCTAATGACTTCCCAAATAAAAGATTATCTTTTTCTCGTAAAATTGCACATATATATCTTGCCTTAGCTGTTAGAGCAATAAAATCCGATGATGTGGATGATTTTGTTGATTATTTGAATAATGCGAATCGACATTACAGATTTTTATCTGTGAAACATCGCTTATATAATTTTGCCAAAAAATCGCCTAGGGCTATTAGATATGCATTAAAGTTAAAGAACTTGAAAATTAAAAAATAATCTTTCATGCATACTGAAATTCACTGTTGATATGGGGATGTATGATTAGAAGCTATTTACTATGGCTGTATATTTTTTTTAATGTGTCGTGTGCTGTTTATTTTGGGGTTATTGATAAGCTTGGTGGTGATTTTAAGTACGAGTATCCTTCTGATGCATCAATGCTCATATTATCGTGTGTTATAGTTGTTTCGAGTTTTGTGCTTGTACAGGGTGTCATCTTTAAATTTTATGAGCGTATGAAAATTCGAAAGCATTGCTCATTCAATAATAGTTATAAGCTAGATTTCTTGATGCTGGTTTTAGTTATCTTGGCCATACTATCGTCAATATTTTTTAAAGTTGGCGTACTAGGTGTTAACAAAGACGTCACTGACGATGCGCCAAAAATAGTATTTTATTTTAATACATTTTTTCAGCCTGTTTTGCTAGTACTGATATATCTATTTTATCGATGCGATAGTAATCGAGTAATTTATTTCTTGATTTATCTTCTTTATGCAACCTTAGTTGTTTTGAATGGGCAGACAGCCCAGCTCTTGCTGTTATTTTGTTTGTATCTACTGAGAAAAAGTAGACAAGGAAAAAAGTATAATTTTTATTCTGTTCTGGCCCTGACAGGGGTCGGAGTAGGTCTCTATCCTTTTGTTCGAATGATGAAAGATACGATAGTACATTCAGCCAATTCTGGAGGTGGAATCGTTGATTCTTTGAGCGATCTTATTAGTCGAGCGAACTTTGAAACGTATTTTGATTATCTATTTATCACGCTTGAACGTTTTCAAATGATCAGTAATACTCATTTCGTGATTGATAACGGAGAGCAATTAGGTACCCTATTCTCTAAAACAGGTTCGTCGTATTCTTTCTATTCATTGCATTGGTTAGTATCGTCTTTTATAAGGTTCTTTGATATTGATTCCTCGAATATTTTGTCTGCACAGGATTTCCTTGCGTATCAAATTAATGGGGTGTCTACATGGTCGTCACAAATTGGCATAGTTGGTTATTTTATTTTTTATCATTTTTATTCAATAATAATAATTTTCTCTATGCTGATAATTTTGTTTTTGTCAGTTAGATTAAGTGCCATTCTAAGTCAAAAAAATGAGCTGGTTGATTTAACATGGTGTATGTCACTATTGTTGATTTGTCATGGTTGGTTTATTCCATTTATAAATTATTTTCAAAGTGTGTTTATCTTTATGCTATTAATTTTTATTCTTAATATAGGTACCAGTATCCATTTGAATAGAAATAAAAATAGAAGTGGGAGAGTTTGAGAGATGTTTAAGAAAGTAACAGTCTTAAGAACTAAAATATTACCACTGTCAGAAACTTTCATTAAAGAACAAGTTCTGTCATATAATAGATGGACTCCAACGCTTGTTGGGCAGTTTCATATAGCTGATGGTCTTAATATTGAGCAGTGTAAGTATGTTACCTTTGAGAAAAAATTAGATTTAATTACAAATTTCAAGAGGAAGCTTTATAAGCTTTTAAAGCTGCCAATGGCGAAAGATAAAAAAATAATTCGCCAACTTGATCCAGATTTAATACATGTTCATTTTGGTGTTGATGCGGTAATTAATTGGCCAGTTTTAAAAAGCTTTGATATTCCAATAGTCATTACATTGCATGGATATGATATTAATATTAATAAAGAATGGTGGCATAGTGGACAGGGTGGGATACATATGAAAAACTATCCTGAAACACTATTGAATATTGCTGAACATACAAATGTTTCTTTTATTGCTGTATCACAAGATATAAAATCTCGGGCTTTGGAATTTGGTATACCTAAAGATAAAATAGACGTCTCGTATATTGGTATTGATACTAAATCATTCGTGAAGTCCTCCTGTTCTTTTAAAGACCGAAAACAAGTTTTATTTGTTGGGCGTTTAGTGGAAAAAAAGGGATGTCATATCTTGCTTGATGCATTTAGTGAAATTCAAAATCAATTTCCTGATGTTGAGCTGAAGATCATTGGTAGCGGCCCCTTAGAGAATACACTGAGAGAGTCAGCAAAGAGTTTAAATATAAATGCAGTTTTTTTAGGCAGCTGTACGAAACATGAAGTGATTCATGAGTTATCTCAATCGCTCGTTTTATGTTTACCTAGTATCCATGCGAAAAATGGCGATGCAGAAGGCTTTGGCTTGGTACTTTTAGAAGCAGCAGCTTGTGGTGTGCCTGTTATAACATCTGCATTTGGTGGTGCAAAAGAAGGGGTGATTGATGGAGTCACCGGGTTCTCATTTAATGAAAATGATAGCATCCAGCTTGCCAATAAGCTGCGTTTACTGCTATCTGAGCCATCTATGATGGAAGTCATGGGAAATGAAGGTCGAAGATTTGTCGAAGAGAACTTTAGTATTGAAAAGTGTACCCATTCTCTTGAGAATATTTATGATCAACTAATTATCAAACATAACAAACAATGTTAGAGAAAGAGATGAACGAGCAGAAGAGCGTTGATGTTGTTATACCTAGTTACGAGCGTCTTGATTATTTAATGCTTGCGATTAAGAGTGCTAAATCACAGACCTATAAAATTGAAAAGATCATCGTAGTTGATGACAACTCTTCGTTTACGTCCGATGAGTTTTGGAGTTCACTTAAAACAAATGGCATTGACAGCAGTAATATAATTTTTTATAAAAAAGAAAACAACCGCGGTGCATGTCATTCCCGAAATCTAGGTGCAAATTTAAGTGAGTCCGAATTTATCGCCTTTTTGGATGACGATGATCAATGGGAATCTGATCATATTATCTCTTTAATACACTGTTTCGTTACTAAAAATATAGCTCTTGCTTATAGTGGCAAAAAAATCACTAACTACAAACTTGGGAAAGTGCGAAATAGCTTAAATATTATTCCTTGTGATGAACAATACAATGCATTGATTAGATGCAATTATCCAGGTTCTACGTCATCTATTCTAGTTAGGAAAAAACATTTTGTGATGGCCGATGGATTTGATGAGTCCTTACCAGCAATTCAAGATTATGATTTTTACCTGCGACTAGTTAAAATTGGAAAATTATCTACGAGTGAAAATTTTAGCTTAATTTACAGGGATGATACTGGGGTTAAAATTACAAACCAGCTTGATAAAGCGCGCACTGCGTTTTCAAAAATAATCAATAAAACAGAACCATGTTTTAGTAATGTGCTAGCTAGAACTATTTATGTGCAAAATATGAAGAAGGCTATTTTAAATAGGAAATTGAATTACATTTTTCTGTTTACAAAAGATTACCTTTGGGCTTTGTTAAAGAGTAAATAATATGAAATATGATTATCTGATTGTTGGTTCTGGGTTATATGGCTGTGTGTTCGCTCATGAGATGCACAAAAAAGGTTTTTCAGTTAAGGTGATAGAAAAGCGATCTCACTTAGGTGGCAATATATATTGTCGTAATGTCAATGGTATTAATGTTCATGCGTACGGCGCACATATTTTTCATACTAATGATAAATATATTTGGGACTATGTAAATAATCTTGTTGAGTTCAATCGATTCACTAACTCTCCAATTGCAATATCTAAAGGTAAAATATTTAATCTCCCATTCAATATGAATACTTTTAACCAATTGTGGGGGGTTATTGATCCAAAAGATGCTCAGCGTATCATTGCGAATCAAAGTGCAGAGCTTGGAGATAAAGAACCGACTAATTTGGAAGAGCAAGCTATATCGCTGGTGGGAAGAGATATATTTAACACGTTGATCAAAGAATATACTGAAAAGCAATGGGGACGGCCTTGTACAGAATTGCCTCCCTTTATTATTAAGCGATTGCCAGTCCGCTTCACATTTGATAATAATTATTTTAATGATAAGTACCAAGGTATCCCTATCGGAGGGTATAACAAAATTATAGATACACTCCTTGATGGTATCGATACTGAAATTGAAGTTGATTATTTCGAAAACCGAGATTACTGGTCAAAATTGGCTAATAAAGTGGTTTATACCGGTCCTATTGATAGATTTTTCAATTATGAGTTTGGAGAGCTAGAGTACCGCACTTTAGTTTTCGAAAATGAGTCTATTAATACTAATAACTACCAAGGCAACGCCGTTGTTAACTATATAGATTCTGAATACGAATTTACTCGGATCATCGAGCATAAACATTTTGAGTTTGGTTCACAAGATACGACAGTTATTACTAAAGAATATCCCAAAGAATACACGTCGGGTGATGAACCTTACTATCCAGTAAATGATAGTAAAAATAACAGGGTTTATTCTCAGTATAAAGATAGAGCTAAAAAAGAGCAGGGCGTTATTTTTGGCGGGCGATTGGCAGAATATAAATACTATGATATGCATCAAGTCATTTCATCAGCACTAGCTTCTGTCGATAAGGAGTTATCTGCATAATGAAAAAGGTTATAGCGCTTGTCGTTACATACAAACGTAAAGAACTGCTATCTCAAGTTATTGAAGCATTGGTTAATCAATCACATAAGTTAGATGCTATTATTATTGTAGATAATAATAGCAAAGATGGTACGGATGTTTTAGTTGAGGGAAAACGAAAAGATTATACAGAGTGTGAAATCTCATATTTCAACACAGGAGCGAATCTTGGAGGTGCTGGCGGTTTTTCATTCGGATTTGATATTGTGAAAGAAATGCAATACGATTATCTGTGGCTAATGGATGATGATTTATCACCGGAAAAATATTGTCTTGAGAGTCTGTTAGAAACAGGAAATAAAGGCATTACTCAGCCGATGCGTTTAAATCTTGATGGTTCTTGTGCAGAAATTTCTCCTGTCATATATGACTTAAATAATCCATTTTTGATTAACCCTAAGTTATGCACTGTCAAAGACTTATTTGAAAAAAATCAAATTAATGGTCCTATTGATATAGCCGGCGTTCCATTTGAGGGTCCGCTTATTGCGAGGGAGGTTATCGAGGCTGTTGGAAATCCAGATCCACGATTTTTTATCTTCAATGATGATCTCGATTACTCAATTCGCTCAAGAAATATTGGTTTTAAAATTATTTGCCAGCCTAAAGCAAAAGCTACTAGGTTGTTGCTTAACCATCAGACAAATGATTTAAAGTCATGGAAAGGTTACTTCATGCTTCGTAATCATTTCTACATTCTTAACACTCATGGCAAGTCAACTCTTGTGAGATGGCGCCCCTTATTCCTTGCGATAGGATATTGCGGGCTATCATTATTACGCGGTGAGTTTGCGACGGCTAAAACGTGTTTATTGTCTTATGGTGATTCTTTTTCTCTTAAAAACAACGAAAAACATCGTCCTTAGGCAAATTGTCTTGTTGTACACAAGCTTTTTTAATCAAATTTTCTTACTAAAGGTGCTCTGCATTTTATTAATATGAAAAATTTAAAAGCCGTCATCCCCGTCGCCGGCCTTGGCATGAAAATGCTGCCTGCAACTAAAGCTATTCCGAAAGAACTTTTGCCAATTGTTGATATTCCGCTTATTCAGAAGATCGTAAATGAGTGCGTGGCTGCAGGTATCAAAGAAATTATTTTGGTCACTAACTCATCTAAGAATGCGATCGAAAACCACTTTGATACTTCTTACGAACTAGAAGCATTGCTGGAAGCTCGTGTAAAACGTCAGTTATTGGCTGAAGTTCAGTCAATCTGTCCGAAAGGCGTTACGATTAACAGCGTACGTCAGCACAAACAACTTGGTTTGGGCCATGCTATTCTTTGTGCCAAACCACTAGTAGGTAATAACCCGTTTGTGGTGGTGTTGCCTGATATCCTTTTGGACGACTCTACCTATGATGCTTCGAGAGAGAATTTAGCATCGATGGTACAACGTTTCAGTGAAACAGGCCGAAGTCAGGTGCTTGTGCAATCGACGCCTATCGAAGAGTTATCAGAGTATTCGGTAATTAACTGCGACAATGAAGTCCTTGAGCCAGGGCAAGCTGCGCGTATGACGTCTATCGTAGAAAAACCTGAAAATGCGGAGATGTATAATTCCGATTTATCAGCGGTGGGTCGTTATGTTCTTTCTAGCGCTATTTGGCCTATTCTTGAAACCACTGGTTATGGCGCTTGGGAGCGTATTCAGCTTTCGGATGCCATTGCAACGATGCTGCAGCATCTACCTGTTGAAGCCTATCGATTAGTAGGTAAGGCATACAACTGTGGTGAAAAGCTTGGTTATGCTGAGGCGTTTGTCGCTTATGGTCTGAATCACCCATCACAGGGGACCGCATTCAAAAATTGGTTAAAACAGCTGCAGAAATCAATCTAGGTATCAATTAAGAATGAAATGATTTGTTAAAAGACTCTTTCGATTTAGAGTTCGTTAGATATATTGTTGATTTTTTAATATATTATTCGATACCTTAACAATTCATTTTTTCAGAGAAATTTTCATGAAAATTGCAATTAGTGGTACGGGTTATGTTGGGTTATCTAATGGTCTCTTGATCGCTCAAAATCATGAAGTTGTCGCGTTAGATATTATTAAATCAAAGGTAGAGTTATTAAATCAAAAAAAATCACCTATCGTTGATAAAGAAATTGAGAGTTATTTAGCCCACAAACCTCTTAACTTTCGTGCAACCATCGATAAAGAAGATGCATATCTAGGCGCTGACTTTGTCATCATTGCAACGCCAACGGATTACGATCCTAAAACCAACTATTTCAACACAACGTCGGTGGAGTCAGTCATTAGAGATGTGCTGACGATAAATCCTGATGCGGTGATGGTGATTAAGTCAACGGTGCCAGTTGGTTACACGCAGAAAATTCGTGAAGAGTTTGGGATTGATAACATTTTCTTCTCACCTGAGTTTTTACGTGAAGGGCGCGCGCTTTACGATAATCTTTATCCGTCGAGAATTGTGATTGGTGAACGATCAGAGCGGGCAGAGAAATTTGCCGCGCTGCTAGTTGAAGGTGCAATCAAAGAAGATATTCAGGTCCTTTTCACTGATTCAACTGAAGCAGAGGCCATTAAATTATTCGCCAATACCTATTTGGCGATGCGTGTGGCTTACTTTAATGAGCTGGATAGCTATGCAGAAGCGCTTGGTTTGAACACGCGTCAGATTATTGATGGTGTCTGCTTAGATCCCCGTATCGGTAATCATTACAATAATCCATCGTTTGGTTATGGTGGATATTGCTTACCGAAAGATACTAAGCAGCTACTGGCTAACTATTCATCAGTACCGAATAATCTCATCGGCGCTATCGTTGATGCAAACCGCACGCGTAAAGATTTTATTGCCGAATCGATTTTGTCGCATCAGCCCAAAACGGTAGGTATTTACCGTTTGATCATGAAGAGCGGTTCCGATAACTTCCGGGCGTCGTCGATTCAAGGGATCATGAAACGCATCAAAGCGAAAGGCGTTGAGGTAGTGATCTATGAGCCGGTGATGGAAGAAGATAGCTTCTTTAATTCGCCAGTGATGCGCGATCTGGACGCATTTAAAGCACGTTCTGACATTATTATCTCTAACCGCATGGATGAGCAGTTGATGGATGTGGCGAATAAAGTCTATACCCGCGATCTATTTGGCGGCGATTAATCCTTTGTGAGCACGCGAGTTCGTGAACTAAATGTAAAAGCCCGCTTGCGGGCTTTTTTTATATTTTAAACTCGCAGTTTTAGCAAACGTATGCGTACACCTTCTGAACGCTTGAAACATCTATCGCATCAATCGCTATCCCATTAACTGCAAGCTGAGTTAACATAGCTGCCACACATGTGCTGTGAGGAGAGTCCTCGC
>Ga0308165_1004077_pt1 | contig 14846 bp, 12 predicted proteins | sample PhyWR2_FD_201032 | JGI IMG/M metagenome (GOLD analysis project Ga0308165, IMG submission 201032) | Phyllosphere microbial communities from UC Gill Tract Community Farm, Albany, California, United States - DLSLW.R2 | ecosystem: Host-associated > Plants > Phyllosphere > Unclassified | place: USA...
TCGCTGGGCAAGAAGACCCCGGATGAGTTCTACTTCGCGTCGCTGCCGGCGATTCAACAGGCAGCTTGAGCGGACCGGCTCCACTTATCGTTTAGCGATTTGTGTTCAAACAAACGGGGCCACCTCTAAACCATCCAGCAAGGCCTGCGCCGTCGCGGGAAATTAACCGGGGCATGAGCCGCTAACCAGAGGCATTTCAGCCCCTCAAATAGCGGCTGGTGACACGACAGTTGGGTCTACCCCGAGTTGTTTGGACTTACTCGGCTCGGCCTTTTGAAACTTAAATACTTTGGTTTTTCTGAAAAATATTTAAGCAGCGTTCTTAACGCTCAACTACCTTAACAACAGACACGTCTCTATTGAGGTACGTACTGCCGTTGCTAGTTTTAAATTTATTGATAGCTAATGTCATAGCTGTCGACTCGCTGCTAGCTTCAACGTCAACAGTTGTTGTTGTATTCTGAGGCTGACCAGGATTACCATATTTAAGAGAAACTTTATATTTAGCCATTTTTATCTTTCATGTTTGTGAAGAAAAAATTATAAACTGAAAATTATCATTCACACTATCTATTTCCATCTTAGACTAATGGTTTGGCATTGATAGCCATGCAGGCCGTTTCTTTGTCGGAAAACATGACTATGAACCAAAACGTAGTATCACTACCGCTTAAATGAACAGCTATATCGCCTGCATGCTTGTGCAATTTGGCTTTGAGGGAGTCAGGAATATTAAAAGCTTGGAGCAGCTGATCCCGTAAATATGCTGTTAAAGAGTTTGTTTTTTAGCTTTCATCAAAAAAATAAATAAATCTGTTGTGCTGAAATGCGCAGCCGCATCCCAGAATGCCTTGAAAAAGCCGATTATCTATAAGAGGCGGGTTCGTGGTTCAAAAATATGAATTTGTGTAGAAGCGCCTATAAATGCTCATCAAAACTGTTAATTTTTTATTAGCTAGATTTATTTTTTAAATATATTTAAAAATAAAAAAATAATTTTAACTTGATTTGCACGGGCATGTATTTTATTTACAATTCACAGCTGAGAAGCATTTATAAAATGAATGTGCGACTGCCTCCATATATTTCGCATCACGCTGCTTCTAACGATCAACTGCGACCTCTTTAAAGCTTCACACGCTAAAAACTTGCCTTCTGAGGGCGTACATATAAAAGCGCTCTTAGGAAAATCCAACAATAGAAGCAATAAATTAATAAAAAATGACTTAAATTCTTAACCGTAACGTCAAATCTTACTGTATTTTTAGATATAAGAACTATTTAAATTAGTTGCTGCTCTGAAGCAGTTATTATTTTATCGGTCAATTATGCAACTTTTGCTTTAATATATCGATGCATGGCAGGGTCGTCAAGCTTTAAGTAATCTTCAAGTCTTGATCGAATATACTCATTAACATTGAAGTCTTGATCTCGCACTGAGCCTTCAGCTTTAAACCACTCCCAAGCACGCTTGGCTTCGGCTTCATTCCCTAATGCACGATTAAAACTTTCGTAATTTATTTTTCTTATAAGTAGTGCATAATTTAGCCATTTTTTTTGCTCTTCAGTCATCCATCTTGTGGTTCTCTTATAGAAGCGCATTAAGCTGGTTCCATTTCTACCGCCGTTTTGAAGTTCTTCCATCCAAAGCTTAACAAGGAATGGATAGCCTCGTGTATCGTTCCAAGCTCTGTCTTTATCTTCTGTAGTAATCGCTTTTAAAGAATCAACTAATTTGTCCATTTGACTTCGGTCAAGAGGATTAATCTTTATGGCCGGCTCCATGAACTTGCCAAAGTGTTGATCCCAACTACTATGTGTGTTGTTAATGTCATCTCTGCCAAGAATAATAACCACCGTTTCAAATGTAGCCTGTTTTAAATGTTCAAAAAAATTGTTAAGCAAGAACTCTTCTAAAGTATCTTTAGTTGTTTCGTAGTCATCTATTATTATTAACAATCTATCAATTTCTTTGACTTTAGATTGACTTGGCTTCAGGTTTTCGCTCTTGTCGTACGTGCTAAGTATTGCTGATAGATCCTTGAAGAGAGCTCCAGCTAGGGGACATAATGCATTCTCACGGATGGCGTTGCGTTGTGTCGTTCTGCTACCAATTCCAAAGCGTTCAAACAAAGAAGGAGTTTCTTTAAGAATTGTTTTTGAAGCTCGTAAAAAACTCTCAATGTTTGGTTTTTGTTTCTCGACCTCTTCAAAGTTAATATATTCTTTTGATTTTTGAGAAAGATTGTTGATTGTCTTACCTAGACTAGTTGCCACATTGAATGCAGCTTCTAATATATCGGGATCAGGTTTGCCTTCTTTTAATTTCGCCGCCTCGGCTTGAGTTTCTGCATGAAGTTCGTTGTGAATGGCAGATATGGAAGCTAAATTTGTGAAGTAGCTTCTCATGGGCTTCGGCAGCTGCGCGTCACATTTTGCATTTTCAATCATGTGATTTATTGCTGAAAATATCCACTTTTTAGAGAGTTCGTTTCCGTTTATGGAAAGCGTCAGATATTTTCGTTGACTTAAATTAATCTTACCTAGAACATGCTCAAGCAACGAAGTTTTTCCAATTCCTCCTGGCCCTTCAATACTTTGAATGCGCAACTTGCCATTGTAATTATCCTCGGCAAGGAGAAGAGTGCGTAATTTATTAGTAAAATCAACACGTTCTATATAAACTTTATGATTCATCGTTATTTTTCATATTAAATTATCAACAATTAATATTGCCTAAGCTATTTATTTATGAGAACCACAACGCAGCACGCTATAAATATCTACTTAAGCAATAACATGGCCAATCTGACCGCGCTTGTTTAAGAGGCTAATAAAGCAGATTAATTATTTGTGTGGGGTAGTTCAGAGGGTCGTCGGCGCTATACTAACTAGCGATTTAAAGGCATCAACGAGCGTCAGTAAAGCGTTTTGAATCTCAATCGAGCTGCATTCTTTCAAGAGGAGCTCATCACTAATAATAAAATCTGCAAAATCAATAAGCAAAGTTTGTATATCTGGTAAATCAGCAATTAAGCGTAGCTCGACGCTTATTTGAAAATTTTCGTTTTCGAACCAAACTTTAAAGGGTAAGTGGCCTGCTCTAAGTTTATAGACAAGCAAAAAATGAGGATGACTATTTGCCCCATGCAGTGATTGGTATGCCGAAAGCTTAAGGGGAGCTAAACTACTAGCGCTATCAAGCGGTTCAAGAAAATTGTGAAAAAGACAAAATGTATAGAGCTCAGCATGAGTCCCATAAATCCGACTCTTCTTTAATAGAAATATCTCTTGCCCAGAGTTCCACCGAATGGCTCGCTGCACGCAATATTCAATAGCCTTTGGCGTCTCAACCAATGCTTTCCTCCATGGTTCAAGCCCTGCTGCCCTAACTATGATTTGGTCAAGTTGCTCATCAAGAGGACGCTCCTGGGAGAGGCTGTCTAAGAGTTGGAGTAAAATTTTTCGGGCCTCTGGTACCTTGTACCCTGTTCCGCGAAGCAGCCGTTTCCAACTCGCATGATCTGTCGACGAGTTAACCAAAAAAGACTTATTTGATTCGCTGGGCAATAAGTAGTCGCCAATACTCAGTAGTGCACGCTCCCATCTAAACTCTTTAAGACTTACAAGTCCGCGAGCGTTAAACATTATTTCGGCTTTGTTCAAATAATTTGCAAACTGACCTTGTAGCATCACATGCATGGTAGTTTCCCAATTGACTTCCTTGGAGTTTTCCCATTGATCTACAACCCCACAGAAATCGAGAAGAAACTCAATCTGCCCTCTAAAATAGCCGTGCTGTTCTGCCCGATCAATCAGGGGCCACCAGGCTTGATCCCCCAGTATTAGTTCAGCTTTAAGTTTCTCTTCCGAAATTTGCTGCAAGCTAAAGCCAGCGGTTGGTTTTTCTGTCTCTGCAAAATATTTTAGGATGTTCCCAGAATTTGGCACCAATTTTAAAATTGCGGCAATGCTTCGCTGCATGTCCGCAGGGCGCTCATAGGTGGTATTGACTGAGAGGTTGAAAACGAGTCTCATCCATTCCTGAAACGCTTCAGGTTTAACGTTGTTCCCATGCTCCCGCATAAAAATTACGTATCCAAAAAACTGAACGACATCTGTTGAATCAAGTGCAGTCGGGTCGCTAACTATCTTATTGAATAGTGCGACCTCATTGAAATATCGCTCATCGGGGAGTTGAGTCCTAAAGTTCGCTCCATCTTTGCTCCATGCATCTAGTAGCATGATGAGAGTTTCAGAAAATCGCCTGTCCAACCAGCCCTTTTCATGAAAAACAGAGTATGAAGATTTCAAGTATTTATTGCGGAGAGCGGCAATATTGGTGAGATAGTCGTCGCTTTCAGAGTCACTCGTAACCATGGAAACCGCACGGAACAAATTCATTACAGCAGCATCGTAGAGATTGGTAGCCTTGTCTCGATGCGCCCAAAAGAAGTCCGCCCATACAGTGTCCACGCGCTGAGCGAAATACTCGGCGACAGAAAGATTATGTCGACCAATGGTTCGCATCTCACCCCCGAACTGATCCTCAAGAACCTGCTCATATCGTGCTTTGAAAGTCTCAAACATCGTCAAGGGCTTCCCTCGTGCATTCATTTTGATGTACAGGTCATCAGAAAGCCCAAAGTTCTCCAGATCCAGCAATTGAAAGGTTATTGCAGGCCTCTCTTCATCCAACAGTCGGGAATAAAACCCTTCCGTGTCACAGAAGCGCTTATGGATTGCGTCCAACATCGTAAGAGATGATTGAATCGTCGGGTCCAACCGCCAGTTGCGAAAATACCAAGGCTGGTTGGTGACCAAGGCGGTCAGCGATGACACCTCGTGTGGAAATACATTAGGACAAAATTTCACTAATGCGTCGAAGAACTCCGTGCTGCTCGGGCGAACACTATATGAGAATCGTGAGACATTATTCGAGCATAAAATCTGTCGAAAGTCGTTATGACGACCGTCCCGCCACGCCAGGTACCAATGCAGCAGGAACAAGGTCGTAAGTCGCTGCTGACCATCTAATGGAAGAAAGCGCGTCTCTTTATTTCCTTCTACACTGCCATAAATAAAGTCTAGATTCAGGGGCAGTGAGTCATCGCTAGGTGGTAGTAGAAGCGCTCCGTACAGCGCATTAAGGAACTCATCTCGAACCTCTTCTGCCTGAGGGCGTCCCTGTGCATAGTCACGCTGGATCATGGGTATCTGGACACGCTGATGCCGATCCAGAAGCTGCTTGAAAATGAGCTGGTTGCTGATCGGATTCATAAGATGATCTCCTGCTTTCTATCGAAGAAGCCAACAAGGGTCTCAATGATCACCTCTCGATAGGCGTTCCGATCATCACTGCTCCAGAACATGACGTTATCAACCTGGGGGCTGTAGCATTTGAGAAAAACATTTCGGGTACATAGCGGCACAAATATCCCCGACTGGTCTAAAGACAACAATCGTTGCCGTTTTATTGCAAAAACTGCATTCTTATAGCTCCTGTTGGTACTTTGATCGAGCAAGGTAAGGTTTGCAATTCCATGGTCAACGTTTTCCTCATCACTCTCTTTAAACACCTCAAGCACACGCTTATAAAGAGTATCGAAGTCAGCATTGACTGCATCCTTCTGAGAAAGTGCAATAAATGCCTTGATCTCTGAACAGAGCTTGACTTCATAGTCTTGCGTTTCAAAATATCCAAGGCACATTTTCAGCCAATTCACACGCTCATGGTGACGAATAGGACGCCCCGTAACGACCGAGCGCACATGCTCGATATCCCATTCTTCGCATTTAAAACTGTCGAATTGGAATCGAAGGTTAGAACGCGGGCTTTCGAGTAATGTTGCCAAATTGAAGAGAAGCAACATAGAGCGAATCCGAGACTTATGTGCATCAATGCTATAGTCCAATTCGTCTAGGGCTTCACTGATTTGCTCCCGTAGATCTTCCCGACTTAAATTATTTAATACTGGACCACCAATGGTTCTCGTGAATATCTCATTCCGTAACTTTCGCTCAAACTCACTCTTTGTGACTAGCTCAGAAAGCGACCGAATTTTTTCGACACCAAATCCTTGTTGAATTAAAAATCCCACGATGTGGTAGATGGTTCGATCCTCAAACCATTCCTCCAGCATCATGTACGTTTGCTTGATTTTCAACCACTCCAGCTCCGGCACACTCTGGCCATCTTTCAGCTTTTTGCTGTATGTGTAGAAAATCTCATAACCGTCATCACTAAGGCCAGCAGATATTCCATCCACTTTGGCAGCAAGTTCAAACAAGAAACCGATCCTGTTTTGTCGCGGACCCGGTAGGTTGCTTAGGAAATACCAGAAAGCATCTGACTGAAGTGCTTTTTCAAGTTGGTCCCACTCGTGAGCGATTCTGAGTTGCAGCACAGCTGCCTCTGATTCCTTTTCATCAGGCCGTCTCAAAAAAAGTGCACGTATTAACTCGTCGTTAGTCAGAGCTATTTTTCCTACATTGAGCCTGGTAAAAGCATCAACTGCGCTATCCCTTTCCGAAAGCTGAAACCATATCACCTTTGTCTTGTTCAGCAGAGCTGACTTTATGTCATCGACCTTGTTATCTTTGTTGCTGAACCATTTCTCAATCGTCTTGATCGCGCCATGGAGATGGAAAAAATCGACATTGCTGTCTGCCAATTCATCAGTTGGGTGATTGAGAAAATCCAAAAGGTTTGGCCGGGTCTCGTAGTCGAGCGTAAACAGTGGCTGTCGGTACTTATCAGCAAGACGCTCGTTGAAATGACGAAGTATGAGGAGAATCGTTGTTAGTCGCTGCTGCCCATCGACCACCTCATAGCCACCACCGACAGACACCTTGAGAACTAAAGGCTGAAGACAATAGAAATCATCTGGCTGTGGATCTCGGCGGAGCGTAAATTCGAGAATGTCCTCCAATAGCTGAGTCACTTGCAGCCCAGACCAACGGTAGCCTCGCTGATAGGATGCTATGAAGTAGCGTTGAGCTTCATCTGAAGCGTCGAGTCGCAGCTCGTTGACAGTCTTAAGAGTAATTGTTTGGTTGATCATATAAATCGAATCTTGCCGGTCAGCAGTTACTGCATCATGGCTTTCTTAAGGCTTCAGGTTTTATCGCGCCGGATCATCAGCTTAGCGAGTTCGGCGTCCATGTCCGAAAGGACAGTAGCGATAGCAGTTTGTTTTTAGCCTATTAGAAATTTAGGTTGCAAAGCGAGTAATTTCCTTTTGCTGTTGTTCTTCATACCGCCGCTGGTGTCTGAGGCAAGCCTTTTGATGATTCCTTAAATTTTGCACTCCTCATCACGTAAGCCAACCAGTGCGCAGAAATATCTAAATTTTTACTAAATCGATTTGTCCACAGTAGATCTGATATGTGCAACGGTGAGAAGTCGTCATGTACATAACGCACAACTTGGCATCCATTCAATGCGATACGCGATCAGCAAAATTCAATGCGTAACATCACATATTTATATTAGATATTCAGATATTCAGATATTCAGATATTTATGGTTTTCTTAGCTGAACGTTGAGTTTTTATATTCTCGTGATTTACACCTCTGGCCCCGGTACTAAGCACTGGACAGGGTTTGCACTTGCAAACAACTAGTCTCAGAACAACATAGCAAGTGCTTAGCTAAAGAAGACAATGTCAGTATGAATTAAATTTCAATAATTATTTATATTTTGCACCACACCCTCTACAGGAATTATTGAATACTTTTCGTTCTCCACAATTACTAAAAGTTGATCCTTGACCACCTTTTCCCTCATTCGCTGGTGTTGTCATGGTGTGTTTGCATTTTGTGCATGACCGTCCTGTTGGTGTTTGAAAAAAAGTCTGTTCTCCACAACTAGGACACATTTTTCCTGCCATTTATATTTCTCCTTGTATTTGAACGTTTTCATTGAAAGTCTAGTGCAATTTGTGTAAAATACGAAAAACATGTATTTTATTGTGTGTAAAAATTTGTAATTTAACATTTTTGTAAGTTTATGGGTAAATACTTCAACATTGGTGATGCTTGGCGTGAACTGAAGGATGGCTATGGTGCTGCAGAAAAGGCTACTGCCGCAGTAAAGCTTTTAGGGAAAGGACTATCAAATACAGCAGTATTTGGTGTTACTGAATTCATCCCTGGAATGGTTAATGAAGTAGCTAAGAAAAATGGACAAGTCATTGATGAAAAATTAAAGAATGACAATTCTTTATCAGATGAAGAACGAAAAAATTTAGAGAAGAAAAAGAGAAAAAGTAATATATACGTTGAAATCTCAGAGTTAAAGAATAAGTTGAAAGAGACAAAAAAAATACTCGAAAATGAAGGTTTGTACATCCATCAAAAAGCTGAGTTTGAAGAAAAAATAGCTGAATACGAAACTAATATTTCTAATTTATTGGAGCAATATAAAGAAATTGGAGATTAATGAGGTTGCATAAATTAGCACGAGCAAGCAATCTGGGAGGAACGTCAAACAACCCTTTGTGCAGGGTATGGCATTGCGAGACACTGACTGAACATGTCACATGTGCAGATCGCCAAACTCAGTAAGTTGCATACCTTTAAGGTAATGCCAAAGCATTGGGTGATGCAATGCAGCTTTGCCTTACTGGAGAAGAACCGGCGGCTGTGAAAAACTGCGAGCGCTGGCTCAATACCAGTTTGCAGTACATGCCGCCGGCCACCCATGAGGCGCTCAGGCTATAGTTCAGCTCATCTTTGGCAAGCGGCTGGCCCGCTTGCCATACTCATACAGCTCATGCTGTGCAAACCCAGGTTGCAAGCTGCTTTCAAAGGAATCTGATGTCCCACATATCTAGCAAGCTTTGCTCTGTACATATTCCTCAGGTCGCACGGTAAGCAACATGCACACGCGCATTGCCGCTTTACCCCCTCTCATTCGCACGGCTGTGTTCAGAGCTTCTGTGGTAGTGGGTCTTGCGCTCTGTGCTACCAGCGTCGCAGCAGCGCCAGCGAACAAGTGCGTGATTAACGGTACGGTCACCTATCAGCAGGGTGCTTGTCCGTCTGGCGAAGTTCGTAAGCCTCCCACCATTGAAGAGCTAAACGCCGCCGAAAAAAGACGACGTGCAGCGGCTGCCTCAACAGTCCCCGATAATGATACCGCTGCAATTCCTCGTATATCCAGCAGTTTCAGTTGCGACAGACGAAAGTATTGCTCGCAAATGACGTCATGCGCCGAAGCCAAGTATTTCCTTGCCAACTGCGCCGGTGTGAAGATGGACGGCGGCCACAGCAATGGAATTCCCTGCGAGCAGCAGTGGTGCACGCCCTAGCGCCCATGCATCGCCCGACTTGAAGATGCTGCCGAACCTTTTCCGATGCTTTTTCTCAGTCCTATGCCCTAAGATAAGGCGCATTATCTCAGGGCCAAATTTCGCCGGCAAAACCTGCTTTCATCCTACAATGCGGACAATCGCGCAACCGCTGCTTGTTCCCCCTGGCAGGCGACGGCCCTGCCATGAAACGCTATGTCCGGCCTGAGTCTCCTTGTAAAGCAAGCCCACCCTGCCCATGAACGCAACGACTTCCTCCAGCGCGCCTAGCGTCCTCTTAGGCATGCGCCGCCTCGGACCGCACCATTTCGCGCACCTGCGTGCCGTCGCCGAAGGACTCGATCTGACTGACTGCGCCCGGCGCTACCTGGGCATTGAGCACGGGCACGAAGCCGTCACGGCGCACGGCCAGGCGGTCGATGCGGTGCGCGCCGTGGCCCGCCGGCAGGGCGACTCCGCTTGGCGTCTGGTGGGCCTGCGGATCCAAAATACTGTAGACGCGCCGCGCCCATCGCTCGAAGCCTTTGCGCAGCAGCACGGCTTGGACGGGTTTAGCGAAAGCGAAGTCGTCAAGCTCTACGCCGAAGCCTTTCCGGCGGATCGAAAAATCGCGCGGGGCCAGCGCCTGCGCGAGCGCCAATTGGAATTACTGCGCCGTTTGGAGCGACTGGCCGCCGAAACGCCGCTGCCTTCGGACCTCGTGGCGGGCTGGTTCGAGGAGGCGCTGGCGGCCAAGCTCGTCACAGCCGGCCTGCTCACGCTCGGGGCGCTCAACGCCCGTATCTCGGCGGGTGGGCGCTGGTTTGCCGCACTGCCGGCAGTCGGCATCGCCAAAGCGCGGCGTATCGAGCGCCACCTGGCCACGCTCCTGCCGCGCGAGGCGCAGCCGGCCAAACCACTCTTTGCGCTAAGCGCCACGCCGGCGCTGTTTAGTGCGCCCTCGCCTGCTCGCAGATCAGGCGCTTCAGGCACGCACGCTGATTGGACACCAGGCCACCTTGTTCTTGACGAGGCTCCACATACGGTTTTGGCCCGCCCGTTGCTGGATGCGAATTCGGACCTGCAGGCCGTGCAAAGCTGGATCCAGGCGCGGGCTGGCTCGCTTGCCACCGTGCGCGTCTACCAGCGCGAAGCGCAGCGATTGCTGCTGTGGCTGCAGTATGAACGCCAAGGCACGACGCTCGCGCAGATGGGGGTAGCTGACTGCGGCGCGTTCATGGCGTTTTTGCAAAACATCCCGCCGCGCTGGATCTCGCGGGCGCGCGCTGCGCCCGGGCAAGAAGGCTGGGCGCCGTTTCGCGGGCCGCTTTCGCACGCGAGCTGCCGCCAAGCCATCACGATCGTTGCCTCGATGTTCGCCTGGCTGCAGTCCGCGCAGTATTTGAGCGCCAACCCCTGGGTGCTGGTTAACCAGGCCACGGGCGACGACCGCAAAAAAAAGATGCTCGATACCAAGGCCCTGAGCGAAGCGGCCATGGCCGAAGTGCTGCGTTTCATCGACGGGCAAGCACCCTCCCCTTCGCGCGCCCGGATCCGTTTCATCTTGCTGTTTGTCGAAGCGGTCGGGCTGCGCTCGGCCGAGCTCTTGTCTGCCACCCTGGGCGACCTGCGCATGGAGAGCGAAGGCTGGGTCATGCAAGTCCATGGCAAAGGCGCAAAGAACCGTATTGCGGCCGTGCCGGGCCAGGCGCTGCACGCCCTGCAGGACTACCTCTTTGAGCGCGGGCTGGGCTCGATCCAGGCGGCGCCATCTGGCGCGCCGCTGCTGGCCAGCGCCGTGGACCCGATGGAGCCGGTGGGCTATCAGGCCGTCTACGAGCATGTCAAGGGCTGGCTCACCCGGGCCGTGCGATCGTCAAGCCTGCCGGCCAATGAGCGGGAAAGGCTGGCAGGGGCGACCACACACTGGCTGCGCCACACGTTTGGCACCCGGGCCATTGCCCGAGAAGTGCCGCTCGATGTGATCCAGGCGCAGATGGGCCATGCCTCCATCCAGACCACCACGGCGATCTATGGCCGGGCGCCGATCAAGCGGCGGGTGGATGAGCTGGGCAAGGCCTTTGGATGAGCCGATCAGGTGTGGGTTAAAAACTAACCCGTGCGCGACACAGGCAGCCAGTGCGGCGTAAGAACATCGGCCAAGCGCCACGGACAAACTTCTGGCAATGCGGCCCGGTCGATTCCCGCTTCTTTTTCTGCCAGCGCCTTGGCGTCCACCCAGACATCGTCTATCCACTCCGGATCGACCAGCAAGGGCGCAAGGCTTGGTGCTTTTTCGAGGCGCCGTGCCGAAACGCGACGCTGCGCCGTGAGGGCGAGCGACCAGCTGGCAGACCTTTTTGACGGCTGATACTGCCAGCGGATCAGGTGCATGACCAACCCCGCCATGTTCCTGGCCAGTTCGCGTTGCTCGCTTTTTCCCACGTCCTCGATTTCCTCTGCGATATGCGCCAGATCGAGCTGGTCAAGACGGCCGGCACGAAGGAAGCTGGCTTGCTCTGTAGCCCAGGCGGCGACGTCGGTTTCGTAGCGAATGTTCATGGCTTGAAATGTCTGGTTTTTTTGAATCAGCCACCTTCATGATCAGGGACGGCGGCTGATCCGGACGGGACGGCTTCAGGGCAGCACCCTAGCACGCGCCTGTGACTCAATCGATGAGTTCCATGCCTGCGTGTTTTGAGGCATTCACATCAAACGTGAGCGTCTTGTCGCACCCGGCGCTATTGGCTGAACGCTCGATGAGGCAATCGGCAAAATCAGATTTGCCGATTTTGAACACCCGCAAGGCCCGTATCACCTGTTCGGCATTTTCGATCTTGAACTGCTTGGTGCGGATGATCGCGTCCAGGGCCTGCGCTACCTGAGCGCGGCTCAGCTCAAAACTCGCGCTCAGGACCCATACCAGCTCAACCACGGACACCAGCGTCACGTACCCGCTGCCGGCGCCATCGAGGGACTCGACGATTTGGGTAGCCTTTAGCGACTGCCCGGGGTCGTCCTGCATGATGTACCGCACCAGCACATTGGTGTCGAGTCCGATCATCGGGCCGACGCCCCTTGAGCAGCAATCGCGCGGTTCATTTCTTCGATGGAAACGACGCGCCTGGCTTTACCGAACATACCCTTCAACTCGGTCACGGGCCGTGTTGCGGCCACAAACTCATACCTGCCGGGCTCGATCTCGACAAATTCAACACGGTCGCCAATGTCAACGTGCAAGGCATGGCGCACCTCTGCGGGGATGGTGATTTGTCCTTTGGAGGAAACAGTCGCGGTTGTCATTGCCAATACTCCTTTAGTTCGCCTTACTTTAATGTAAGGATCAGATTGTACCGAAGCTCTGGCGAGCCGCTTAACCTTGTTGAGCGCAATGTTGAAGGTAGACGAGTTCCTTGGAGCCCTAGCTGTCATTGCCATCCTCTGTAATCAACCTGAACCCTTGATCAGGTTGCGAGGAACCATATCGTGGCTTGGCATTGATCCGGGCCACCACCCGGTTGGTGGCATTCAATGAGATTCAGGCGCAGATGAGGAATGCGAACATCCAAATCACAATGGCGATCAATGGCCGGGCACTGGTCAAACGGCGGGTGGATGAGCTGGGCAAGGCGTTCAGGTAACTGATCGCAGTAAAAACGCGCATTATTCAGAAGTCCATAATTTAGGCGACAAAAATGCCTTCGAAACCCGCATGAAATATGGTGCTCATGTCGTACAAATTACCGACTTCTGAGTATCTATGAGCAAATTCCGCAGGTCAAAATACACGCCTAGCCGCATCGCATGGAAAAATTTAGCCCTGACAAGCACTTGCTGGCGCCACTGCCAGCCCGCCGCATTGGGGCAGAGCGGTTTGCAGCGCCGCTAGCGGCCTAGCAGGCTGCTGAAATACCGCCAGCCCACCGAATTTGACACAAGCGCGCGTGCGCGCAGGAAAATACGGCATGCGCGGATTAGACACCTTTACCGAGAGCCTGTTCAGTATCAAGAAGCTGGAGGACTTCGTGCCGGCGACGCACCCGTTGCGAGCCATCCGTGCCATGGTCAACGACGCGCTCAGCCAGCTCGAGGACCTGTTCGCTGGTATGTATGAAGATGCCAGCAAGGGTGGTCGTCCCAGCATTGCCCCGCAAAAGCTGCTGCGCGCGATGCTGCTGCAGGTGCTGTATTCGGTGCGCTCGGAACGCTTGCTGATGGAGCAGGTGCAATACAACCTGCTGTTTCGTTGGTTCATCGGACTGTCCATGGAGGACAGCGTCTGGGTGCCTACCGTGTTCAGCAAGAACCGCCAGCGACTGATCGAGCACGGTGCGGTGGTGGCGTTCTTCAACGAGGTGCTTGCGCAGGCCGAACAAAAGAACTGGTTGTCCAAGGAGCACTTCAGCGTGGACGGCACGCTGATCCAGGCCTGGGCCAGCCACAAAAGCTTCATGCCCAAGGGCGATGGTGAAGATGGCGATGGCAGCGATGACGGCGACTTCCGAGGCCGCCCACGCAGCAACGACACCCGCGTATCTAAGACCGATCCGGACAGCCGGCTGTACCGCAAGGGCAAGACCGCCAGCGAGCTGCGCTTCATGGGGCACACGCTCATGGACAACCGCAACGGCCTGATCGTCGATGCCGCGGTGACCCAGGCCGATGGTCATGCCGAGCGCGTGGCGGCCAAAGCCATGATCGGCAAGGTCCGTCAAGCCAACCTTGATGCCGCCGTCACCCTGGGGGCAGACAAGGGTTACGACGCGGCAGAGTTCATTGCCGAGTTGCGCAGGTTGAAGGTGCAGCCACATGTAGCGCAGAACACATCAGGGCGCCGCTCGGCGGTGCCAGATGAGGTTGCCCAAAGCGATGGCTACGCAATATCGATGCACTGCCGCAAGCGCATCGAGCAAGGCTTCGGATGGGCCAAGACCGTCGGTCAGATGCGCCAGGTGATGGTGCGCGGACTCAACAACGTCGCTCAGATGTTCGTGCTGAACATGGCTGCCTACAACCTGGTGCGCATGCGCTCGCTGGGACAGGTGCGTCTGCAGGGCGCCCGATGAGTGCAAAAGAGCCGCCGAACAGCACTTGCGCGGCTTCAATCGGCTTCCGAGTGCCTCCTTGAGCCTTCGAAACCAACCAAGTTACTAAAATCACTCTTGCGCCGGGGTGAGGGCGAGTTTGGATGCGTAGTATTTCAGCAGCCTGCTAGAGGGCCCGCCCCCTACCCCTGGGCTTCCCCTTGCGCTCGGCCCGCATAGGCCGTTCTGACGACCCGAAAAATAGTCCCCGCCCGCCCGCCGCCCCAGTAAGGACACCTTCATGCCCGACACGCTCCTCATGAGCTTTCAGGCGAGCCGCACGGGGCCAGCGTTACGCCTTCCCCGCCACAGGACCAGACCCAAGCCGTGCGCCCAAGCGTGCTGGGAAAACTCTCGAGACCATTCGACTTAGAGTCGCTAACACAAGTCATCCACGAAGCGTGAGCAGATGATGGCAGCGGCCAGCGAAAGAAGCGCCGTATGCGTGTCCAGCCTGCGCTCGAAGCG
>Ga0308165_1004078_pt1 | contig 14846 bp, 14 predicted proteins | sample PhyWR2_FD_201032 | JGI IMG/M metagenome (GOLD analysis project Ga0308165, IMG submission 201032) | Phyllosphere microbial communities from UC Gill Tract Community Farm, Albany, California, United States - DLSLW.R2 | ecosystem: Host-associated > Plants > Phyllosphere > Unclassified | place: USA...
ATGTTCGGCATAGAGATTAAGAGATACCTGCATCGCCCTGACCCATGATGCTGGCGGGGGAGTTCCATGTAAAAGATGTAAAAAATGTGCACCTAAAGTTCCATCCGTGGTCTCCACATCGATCTCACGTCCATGCTGGCTAAAGTGGTACCAATATAGCAAAGCAGAAGCCATGGAGGCCATCAAACGATTGGCAATATCACGTGCTCCAGCAATGGGATGACTCTCTTTTTCGGGTTGAATGCTCCCAAATACGGAAACATAGGTACGAAGCACATCCATGGCATGCGCTGTAGTTGGCAATTGTTTTAATACTTTTTGTATCGCAATCGGCAACCCACGCTGGCTAATTAACTGCGCTTGATAAGTGGTGAGCTGAGCCTTGGTCGGTAAACTCCCATAAATCAACAAATACGCTACTTCTTCAAAACTAGCTTGTTCGGCAAGTTCCAAAATATCATAACCGCGGTAGTGTAAATCGTTACCACTTTTGCCAACTGTGCTTAACGCTGTATTGCCAGCTTCCACACCGGATAATGCCACGCTTTTCTTGGGTTTAAAACCCTTTTCATTTGTTTCTATCATCATGCTTACTATTGAACAATTGATCTAATCTATTTTCATATGCGTAATAATTAATGCTACGGTACAGTTCTTCCCGCGTCTGCATATGGGGTATTACAGCAGCTTGCGTACCATCTTGCCGTATATGTTGGTATACATTTTCAGCTGCCTTATTTGCAGCTCTAAAAGCAGAAAGTGGGTATAGAATAATGGAAACACCCGCTTGGGATAATTCTTCTCGGGTGAACAGCGGCGTTTGACCAAATTCAGTGATGTTGGCTAAAATAGGAAGCTGGGTAGCATCGCTAAAGCTTTGATATTGCTGCAATTCATGGACAGCCTCTGCAAAAATAAAATCTGCACCTGCTTCTTTGTAGGCCACTGCCCTTTCCAGTGCGGCCTCCAATCCTTCTGAGGCTAAGGCATCCGTGCGGGCACCAATGACAAAGGTTTGATCCGTTCTGGCGTCTACTGCAGCCTTGATACGATCGACCATTTCTGTTTTTGACACCAATTCTTTTCCCGGTCGATGGCCACAACGTTTTGCTCCAACCTGGTCTTCCATATGTACGGCCGCGGCACCAGCTTTTATCAAGGATTGAATAGTCCGCGCTATATTAAATGCAGATGGGCCAAATCCAGTATCAATATCGACCAATAATGGCAGTGGGCATACATTGGTAATCCGTTGAACATCGACCAAGACATCTTCCAGTGTTGTGATCCCAAGGTCGGGAATTCCTAATGAACCAGCTGCTACCCCCCCTCCTGATAAATAAATGGCTTGAAAGCCGGCCTGTTGAGCCAATAGCGCATGATTAGCATGGATAGCGCCAACTACTTGTAATGGTTTTTCATTCTTGATTGCTTCTCTAAAAAGAAGACCTGCGGTTTTTATCATATAATTGGATATTATAAAATTAGCGCGAAAGCCGAGCTGTGATGGATGACACCTATTTTATTATTTTTAGAGACTATTTTTCAGCAATTATAAGGTGCTCAATAACCTCCGTTTCTGCTAAAGATAAGAAAAATAAAACTTGAAAATGCAAATAACGAGGAGGAAATATCTTGAAATTGTATGCAATACACAGTGTAATCAAAAATACACAACAAGCTGATTTACAAAGTTTTTAAATGATTAAAATACGTAAAAAAAATAGATGGTAGTGAGGATATAATTGGGGTTTATCAAAGCAAATTCAATTGAAGATCATAGAGAAGCGAACCCGATCATTGCTTCAACATCCAATCATTTTTCAATGGATCATTATCCATCTTAAAACCATTCGTTGAGCGCTCACCTTGTTGCGCTTATGCACAAACAGCAATGCAAAAACAATAAGTTGATCCCAGATTTTAAATCCGGTAACACATGAACGGTCAATAGACCAAATTTCTATTTTTAATGCGTGTATATTAGTTTTTTAGCTATTAAAAATTTTACAGTTAAAAATTAGAATGAAATTGCTGTAGCGGTAATTTGTAAGTTAAAACTAAAAGAAATTAAAACTTTTATTTTCTTTTACTGTTATATAATAAACAAGAATCGTTAATTATATAGAAAAACTTAAGACTCATGAAAAAATTAGCACTACTACTTACAATAATGGGGGGAATAGCTTTTGGTGCAAATGCTCAAAGAATCGAAACTATTCCACAAAGTTCAGCAGATGTTGGCACTGCTCCAATCAAAAAGGGTAACTGGATGGTCGGTGGTTCCTTAGCAAATCTCGGTTATAGTTTTGAAGGAAAAGCCTTTAATGTCAATGTACAACCAAGAGCTGGTTATTTTGTCTCGGATGGTATCGCTATTGGAGCTCAAGCTAACTTAGGTTTTATAGCTGTAAAAGATCATGATAATCAGTGGAATTATGGTATTGCACCGTTTGTACGCTATTACTTCCCAGAGGGATCATCTTCGTCAGGTCGCTTTTTCGGACAGGGAGATATCGGTATCGCGGGTAGCTCAGTCGGAAAAGGGGCATCGTTGGCCTTAGGTGCAAATCTCGGTTATGCGCACTTCATCACAAGAACAGTAGCACTAGAGGCGACTGTGGGCTATAATTACACAAAATCAAATGTAAACTTAGGCGAAAAAGCCTCAGGTCTGGGCGTAGGACTTGGTTTCCAAATCTACTTACCTGGACAGCGGTAGGTAACAGATTGCAGAAAGAAAATAGAAAAGGCCTATACAAATTCGTACAGGCCTTTCTAGCGGATTACTCTTTCATATAATAATTGGTAAAAATAGATCTCATCTCCATCATGCAGCACGCCTTGTGGAATTGCAAACTGTTTTGGAAAAAAGTAAGCCCCAGATCGGTCTCATCACTGCGCCTATCACGACATCATGACCATAGGTTTAATGGTCATAACCGTCTGTTCGTGCCAGCTGGTCGCAGCTGGACAGCCCATCATTTCATTAAAATAAATATCAGAGACGACCTGTTCTTTTTCTAATCGCACCTCCAGATGAAATCTAGTATTCAGATCGTTCAGGATTCTCTGTTGATATTCTTCCCTCTCTGTTGCTGCCGGCAATGTAAGTTCATAACAATAAAGATGGTTTTTTTTCGAGACTCTAAGATCTCCACATTCCTGATCATGGACATAGTGACATCGGTCGCAATTGTACACAAAAATACGGGAGACAGGAAAAGCACCAGATAGGCCAAAAGCAAACAGATAAAATTCATAGATTGCCATATTAACTAAGGAGATTCGGAGCACATCGGCATGCTCATCGCGGACTACACAACTGTATGAATCCAAATCTTCTAATAATGGGATGAACTGAGAATAATAGCGTTCTCTAGGCTTTATCTTTAAAATACTCTTGAGTAGCTGTTCCCGATTATGGGATTGAAATTCTCTTGTCTGACGAGTCTTAAAGCGTTCTAGCAGTAATGTTTTCATTGTAATTAGTTATAATTTGGTTATCCTACCTATTAAACATTTTATCACGAAGTTTGTCCAATACCAAATTTCCCCGAATCTTCCCATAGACACCATCCATGATTATTATTAAAAACCGACCCACCTTCATTACGTAAAAACAAGAGGTCTAAATACATAAAGCTATCGTTGACTTACCAAAGAAAAAATACTATATTTATCGTGTCAAGAATAAAATAGCAGATTTCTTTTTATCGGATCATTCAATAGAAAAGCGGGTCGGTAAAAATTATAAGGTAGGCCACCATCCATAATCAATTTCTTACAGCATGAAGGCGAAAACATACTGCAAAGGAAGACCAATTACCTATTAATTTTTAAAGATTTATCCATTTATTCTCGATAACATTTGATGTTCTTTGTCAATACTACTTTGAAAACGCAATGAACCTGAATTTGAGATTGACATTGCCAACAGTGTCTAGTTTGCATTTTCATAATTTATAATTGGTTATTGAATCTTGTTCAACTTATTTTGTTTTCATTGCTGTTATATCCATTTGAATCGTGAATATCAACAGCAATTGGTAGAAAACTTAGTAAAAACTAAGTAAAACAAATATAATTACTTAGCTAATACTAAGCAAATATTTTTTAAATTATTATGCCTAAATCACTTATAGAACTTGAAATTGTCAGCCTGGTCCGCAAAAAAAGGAAAGATTTGAATATGAGTCAAGCTAAGATTGCCGCACTCATACAGGTCTCTGCGGGTTATATTGGTCAAATAGAAATGCAAAGTTCGGACAGTATGTATTCTTATGATCAATTGAATAGACTAGCGCTATTGTTTCATTGTAGCCCTAAGGAATTTCTCCCGGAAGAACCTATTGAATCACTTATTTCGGAAACAGCACCGCCTGAGTAGGCAATCTGGATTAGATCTGAAGAAAGGCGCTAAAATAGCGTCTAATAAAAAATCTTAGGGAAATAAAAACGGCATCCAGTGGATGCCGTTTTTTTATGGTATATATATCGACCCTGTTGTCCGCATCTATATACGAGATTTTTTACCAATAAATAGAATATAAAGCGACCACAATCATCACGACCAGCAATGATCCGATTACGAAACCGTTGTGTGCTTTAAACATTTTGGTATCGATTTCCAGTCCTTTAGGAACAATTCCGCGTTTGTTGTCAATTAAACTAATGATCACCATAAAGATGACACAGATGATAAATACAAAACTCATCCGGTCAATGAATGGAATTTCATAAATACCTGTAGCTGGATTTAATACCGAGAAACCTGTACTTGATAAAAATGAAAGATCCATAAGATCGGGTAATTTTTTGAAAAGTACGGATAAAATAAATCCACCAATTGTTGCAAACATAGCTGCATTTGAAGTCGTTTTCTTCCAGAAAAAACCTAGAATAAACATGGCAAAAATACCTGGAGAAACAAATCCTGTATATTCTTGGATATATTGGAATCCTTGTTTTCCTTCTCCCATCAGTGACTCGCCCAAGATAAGTGCTAAACCTGTACCTAAGACCATGGAAACGATGACTGCTAGTTTACCCACATTGACCAAGTTCTTTTCAGAAGCATCTTTATTGATTGCTTTTTGATAGATATCTAAGGTAAAGATGGTCGCAATACTATTTGCTTTTCCTGCTAATGATGCGACTATAGCAGCGGTTAAAGCAGCAAAAGACAGACCTTTCAAGCCTGCGGGAAGTAGCGTCAGCAATGCTGGATATGCTTTATTTGGATCTTGCGCACCTGTTGAGGTCAATAAACTGGAAGAATCGATAGCTCCAAGATTTTTATTGACAATATAGTACACAGCAATACCGGGTATCACTACGATCACAGGCATCAGTAATTTTAAAAAGGCGGCAAATAAGAGGCCATTTCTTGCCGTAGGCAAAGAAGCTCCTAATGCACGCTGTGTGATATACTGATTACAGCCCCAATAACTTAAATTTGCAATCCACATCCCCCCGATCAATACACTGATACCTGGTAGATCCATAAAATTAGGATTATCTGTTTTAAATATCATATGAAAATGCTCTGGAGCATCATTGTGTAGCGTCGTAAAACCTGCTAATACCCCGTTGCCATCTGATATGATGTTTAATGCCAAGTACGTAGCAACTAAACCTCCTAATACTAAGAAAAATACCTGAATAACATCTGTATAGCCAATTACTTTCATTCCTCCCAGAGTAATAATAATGGCGAAAACAGCTAATAACATAATACAGAGGGTCAAGTCTAAACCAGAAATACCGCTGATGGCAACAGCTCCAAGATAAAGGATAGACATTAAATTGACCACGATATATAGCATGAGCCAAAACACAGCCATGATCATCGCTACAGTTCCGTTATAACGCTGGTTGAGGAATTGAGGCATGGTGAATATCTTATTTTTAAGATAGACAGGCATAAAGAATATAGCCACAACAATCAATGTGATGGAAGCCATCCATTCATACGCAGCAATAGCAAGTCCCATCTTAAAACCGGAACCGCTCATCCCAATAAATTGTTCTGCAGAAATGTTTGACGCAATTAATGAAGCACCAATGGCCCACCAGGTCAATGATCCCTCTGCTAGGAAATAATCCTTTGCACCCTCTGAAGCTGACTTCTTTTTGTAGTAGATCCACAAACCATAAGAAGCAACGATTATAAAGTATACAAAAAATACAATATAATCCTTCGTACTTAAAATAGTATTCATTATGTAAGATTAATTAGATTTAGTTATGAAATTGAGGCTAAATATAGAAATATTTATTTCAGATTTTCATATTTATTGAAGTAAAATCCTGGGGCTATCGATTTTAATTATTTAACAATTGTGTGATTTTACTGTTTCTTTATCAATTTTCTTTGTATTTTTGCCCAATAATGTCAAAAATATCCTCAAATAGAGTTATTCGCTATAGCTCTCTGGTGATGCTTTTCATCATACAACTATTGTTTTTATTAGCGATTTTCAAAGAAAACAATTCCACTATTGCGCTATCGTTCTTCATCGTTCTGATTTCTTTTCTATTACTCTTTTCATTTTTTAAGTCACCTGTCCATCACAATAAATTAGCTTACGAAAAAGTTTATATTGCGGTCTGGGTACCTATTGGAGCTGTGAGCTGTTATTTTTTAAATCATCAATTTGGCTTAGGTTCTGTTTTTTCTGCAAGTTTGGTTGGACTAGCCGGTGCACTAATCCCGTACCTCAATAAAAAGTCAGACTACCTATCGCACCTGCCCCCTGCTATTTATTGCGGTTCATTTGTCGGTATGTCCAACACGAGAGTAGCACATGATATTTATTTTATATTAGCTGCTAGTATCTGTACAGCAGTTCTGTTAATCATATCAAAAAGTTTACTAAATGGAGTTGGAGGCAAGCTGGGAACACTTGCTTTTGCTGGAGTAGCCATTACCTATCTGATATTATTTCTTTTTTCAAGAGCATGATCTATACAGCCATCCTCATCTTTACAGGAATATTTGGGAGTTTACTGACCTACTATTTTAACAACAAACTCAAACTCGGAGGTGTCCTATCCTCTTCGTTACTAAGTAGCATAGTTGCTGGATTTGTTCATTTTTTTCCTTCGTATATACCCCAAGAACTGGTCAGTCATATCCCGCTTATTTTCATTGGTTCATCGTTCGTTGGTATGGTCTCGAGCAATCAATTGTCGACCTTCATCGGTGTTTCTTTATCTGGTCTTGTCTATAGTTTGATCTATATCAATACCAGCAAATTTTTTGATGGCTTTGGGGGTGCCTTGGGTACTTCTGCCTGTATCTCGCTACTTGTCATCATGAGCATACCTTATCTACGATCCAATCATAAAATGACTCTGGGTATCTTTCAGCTACGCAGGATGATGTTTAAGGAAAAAAGAAAAAGACGCCATCCTAAGAAATTAAATGATTGATCTGGAGATCTGCATCTTCGTTTTATCATACTTAATTAACGAAGACGCTTAACGTCCTACATAAATTAATAACGGTCTGAGTACTGTTATCTTTATTTTCAACAAAAATAATATACCCAAACCGTTATTAATAAGATCACGAATGAGAAGCGATAAAAGGAGACTTACAGCCTTACCCGATTATCGTCGCCTGTGTAATCCATAAAAATATCATTATCCAAAACAACTTCTTTTACCTGACCCTTTGTTTTCAGTTTTAATACGATTGAACTTTGATTCTTTTCCCATACTTGTGGTGTAAAATGAACTTTTTCTTTTTGACCATCTGCATAATTCAGAATAACATCAAATGGTATTGCAAACCCGCCTGCATTTTCAATGGTCAACGTCATTCCCTTTTTCTTTTGATCGACCTTTGCCAACTTCAGATCGATATAATGATTACTGAAATACCAATTGTTCCAAAACCAATTTAGATTTTTTCCGGATCCCGTATTAAAAGAGTAAAAATAATCCCAAGGAGTCGGATGTTTACCATTCCAGTTGTCCATATAATGGTGCAAAGCTTTTTTGAAGAGCTCGTCCCCGAGGTAGTCTTTCAATGCCAGATAGGACAATGCTGATTTGATATAGGCATTATTACCATAACCTTTGCCACTTAACTGCGAGGATAAAGATATCAGTGGTTGATCTTGTTCCGTAGCAGGATCTTGAATCCAACCCTGAACACGAAATTCTTTCAATAACTGCTTTGCCGCCTCTTCCCCATTTTCTTCTATTCCGATCAATAACTCCAACGCTGTCGCCCAACCTTCATCCATAAATGCATATCGGGTTTCGTTAGTCCCCATATAAAATGGGAAGTAAGTGTGTGCTATTTCATGATCTACTGTTTGCCTCGCATCCATAAAATTGTCGGGCACACTGCTATCATTGACCATCATGGGATATTCCATATCGGCAAATCCCTGCACAGCAGTCATCGTTGTAAATGGGTACTCTACTCCTGGCCAATGTTTAGAAAACCAATCGATACAATATCGTTCCCAACCGACGTATTGCTCAAAATCTTTAGTACCGTTGAGATAAGCTGCCTGTACGCTGACTCTTTTGGTCTTCAATTGCACACTGGAAGCATCCCAAACATAGTGATTGCTCAAAGCAAAGCAAAAATCAGAAATATGGTCAGCCTTGAACTTCCAGCTATTCCAAGTTTGCTGTTTTGTAACCTGCTGATCTTGCATTTCTTTTAAACTCGCCACTTGAATCACTTGGTCCGTGCCCAATGATTTCTTAAAGCGCTGCAAGATGTCTTGCTGCAAAACTTCTTCAGGATTTAAAAAACTTCCAGTGGCCCAGACTACAAAATTTTTAGGTACGCGGATTTCAACTTGATAATCGTTGAAATCATGATAAAATTCTTGACGTCCATTATGTTCCAACATATCCCAACCATTGTAATCATCATATACGGCAATACGCGGATATGCGTACGCACAATAATATGTTCCTGGATCTATCTGTCCCTCACGATCACTGGATAATGATAAAGGATACTCCCATTCCATGTCCACAGTTACAGTCGATCTAGCACCAATAGCCTGTTTTAATTTAACCCGATTAGCAGTTGTCCACTCCTTGCTGTCTATACCATACACCTGACCATTTAATTTGAATGACTTTAGCTTCAGTCCCGAAGTAAGGAAATCGGTATTGACGTCAGATGCTCTCGCGGCAGTGGGTTTATGCACATTATTAGCAAAGTGGATCACGAGATCATGTAGGGCATCGGGACTATTATTCTCATAAACAATATGTTGTTGACCCGACACTATTTTTGTTTTTGGATCAACGGTTATTTGGATCGTATATTGCCCTCTATTTTGCCAATAATTTGCACCAGGTGCTCCTGTTAAACTCCTTGTTTCCTTTTGATATGCCTGCTTGATATGACGTGGCGTGTAAAGCTCCTGCCCATCTGCTAAAAGACTACAAGTGAAAATGTATACTAAACTGAAGAGAATCTTTATTTTCATGTCATGATTTTTTTGTTAAAGATAGGAAGTTAGATAACGCCGTACAACTCAGGTCGCCTGCCTGTATGAAAAATGAGGGGCAAGAAATATCATAAGTGTTTCTTTTAACTATATTTGTACACAATCTCTGCACATAATATCCGATAAAATTTATAAAAAACAGGAAAAATAAACTTGATAAATGAAAAAACAGCTCCTTAAATTAGACATATTTAACATCGTAACAGCCTATTTAGCGCTTTTTTTCATCACTTTTATTAGTCCTACCCAAGCTCAAGTTACACTTGTATCGGATTCGTCACGTGTTGAATCCCAATCCAACTATGTACAGCATAAGATTGACTCTAACTCCACCTATCAATACGATATTTCGGATTTATTTCGTAATATTTTTCATCCCAAGAAGGAACGAAATCCATATAAAAAACGTTCAGGAATTACCCTTATGCCAGGGATCGCACTAAATCCCACTATTGGAGCACAAATTGGTATCAAAGGCGTCGCAGGCATTGTATTGGGGGATAAAGCAAACACCATGATGTCAACTGCAGCATCGACAGCGTCTATTACCACAAAAGGGATCATGGTCTTTTATGTCAGTCACAATATCTACACAAAAGAGAATAAATGGAATATCCAAGGAGGATGGGCGATTGTTAAAATGGTCAATCCAGATGCAGGCTTAGGGATGACAAAAACATTTTCGGGGCAAAGTGACGATGATATCCTGACCAATCCGGACAAGAACTTGTTTGTATACAAGTACACTTCCTTTAGCATCAATGAAAAGTTATATAAACGCGTTTCTGATAATCTTTTTCTAGGTGCCGGATTTGCATTTGATATCCGCAAAAATATCACAGCATCGACTGAAAATAACGACAACCCTAATTATGTCTATAGCCAGCGTTATGGATTTAATCCAGAAAAATACAATTCAAATGGTCTCCTATTCAATGTGCAATACATGACCCGTGATAACCCAAATCGTGCTTACAAAGGGATATATTCGGATATCGGAATACGGATGAACCAAGAATGGATGGGGAGTAGTAAAAACGCGATACAGCTTACGACCGATTTTAGAAAATATTTTAGCCTCTCGGAGGAAAACCCAGAGCATGTCCTTGCTTTTTGGAACTATGGATCGTACCGTATATCGGGACGACTCCCCTACTTGGACCTGCCGGGAACTGCAAAAGATAATTCGTTGAGATCAGGGAGGGGCTATACCCTCGGTTTTTTCAAAGGACTGTCTTACTTCTATAATGAAGCTGAATATCGTTTCCCGATCCTTCGAAACAAATTTATCAGTGGTGCCACATTTTTCAATATTCAGTCTACCAACAATGATATGGACAGCAAACTGTTTAAATCATGGCGGGCTGCAGGTGGTGCGGGATTACGCATTTTATTTAATAAAGCGACCCGCACGAATCTATGTATTGATTATGCTATAGGAGGATATCATCAAAGAGGTGTGTTCTTGGGACTCAATGAAACTTTTTAAAAAAGTCTTAATAAAAGTTTTTCACTATTTTAGAGCAAATATTTTGAGACCCGATACCCTATGCCTGTGATTAAATCTGCTTTATCCTATTTATTATTTATTCCGACGTGCCTCTACGCCCAAGATGCAAAAAAAGACACGATCGCTTCTTATCAATTAGAAACGGCGAAGGTTTCTGGCTATTTGACAGAACAAGCCCTACTGACCACGCCAAGCTCGGTATCGATCGTTGGGCAAAAAGCAATCCTTGGTCAAAATAGTGCGACCTTATTGCCTGGCTTAAATACGGTACCGGGTCTACGTATGGAGGAACGATCGCCCGGTAGCTATCGTCTGGCACTCCGCGGAAGTCTGATCCGTTCGCCTTTTGGTATCCGGAATGTAAAAATATACAGCGATGAGTTTCCTATAACTGATGCTGGAGGAAATACATACCTGAATCTGATTGATCCTGCTTCCATAGCACAGATCGAAGTGCTCAAAGGACCTGATGGTTCTATTTTTGGACCAAATTCGGGAGGGGTGATGATCATAAAACCCAATGGATTTCAAAAAGAGGGCGCATCTAAAACATCACTTAATATGGCGGGTGGATCTTTTGGATTTGCACAACAGCAATTTTCTACGCTCCAACATATCAATAAAAAATATCGCTTTGCAGTAGATCAAAGCTTTACACGATCTGATGGTTATAGAGAGCATACAGCATTAAATAAAAAAACATTTCAGACAGCGCATTACTGGGATTATAGTGCACAGGCAAGTTTAAAAGTATTGGCGTTTTACAGTGATTTAAACTATCAGACACCGGGAGGACTCACGCTGGAACAATATCAAGAAAATCCTCGTGCTGCAAGACCTGCCACGGCCAGTGTCCCATCTGCAAAACAACAAAAAGCAGCAATCGATAATAAAACCTGGTACGGAGGAGTATCTCATAAAATTAAAATCAGTGATAGACTGAGCAATACAACTACAATTTTTGGTTCTTCATCCAAGGTTGAAAATCCATTTATCACCAATTACGAATTTAGGGACGAGCGCAATCTAGGTTACCGAAGTTATTTTTCTTACGAATCGCAAGATCAATGGAACTGGCAATTGCAAGTCGGTACGGAAGGTCAAAAGGGTTGGTACGATATCGCTAACTATAATAACAAAGGTGGTATTCCGACCGATCTTCAGGCTGAGGATAAATTGGAGAACTGGCAAAACTTCTATTATGCGAGAGCTAAAATGATTATCGCCAACAAATGGACAGTAGAAGGTGCTATTGGATTAAATCAAAATCAGATCGCTTATAGACAATTGCACCCGACGGCTTCAGCACAAAAGGAACACCTTTCTTTGGGTACAACTTGGATGCCCAAGATGGCAACATCTTATTTGCTGAAGCCAAATCTAGCTATACGCGGTTCGATATCCTCTGGATTTTCAGCACCAACCATTGCTGAAATCCGGTCTTCAGACAATCTCATCAATACAACATTAAAACCGGAGTCTGGTTATAACCAAGAAATTGGATTAAGATGGGAAGGAATGAATCGCCGCCTGATCGCTGATATTTCGTATTATCAGTACAAAATGAATAATGCCATCATTCGTCAATTGAATGAGAATGCTGTCGAATATTATCAGAATGCGGGTAAGATCAAACAAAAAGGAGTGGAAAGTTCGATCACAGCTTATCTCATGACACCGTCTACAGCACATGATATCGTACAATCACTGTACATCAATTCGAATGTTACCTATAATAATTATCGATTTGCCACCTATCAAGTAGGAAAAGACCGTTACGACGACAACAAGCTTACGGCTGTGCCCGACTGGATTGTTGTACATACGCTGCAGCTGGATCTTGCTCATCAGATCGGTCTTAATCTGCAACATAATTATACCTCAAAAATGCCATTAAATGATGCTAATACGGCTTATGCTGAATCTTTTCATCTGATTCAAGCAAAAATGCAGTGGGGCTTTAAATTTTTAACGAATCTACAGGCTAACCTTTATCTTGGTGTTGACAATCTATTAAATGAAAAATATAGTTTAGGTAATGATATCAATGCTTTTGGGGGTCGATATTATAACGCAGCTCCTACTCGAAACTTTTTTGCAGGACTAAAATTGAGTTATTAAATGAAAGAGAACTACGCTATTCAAAAACTTGCTGATGGTACTCCTATTCCTTATGAGCTATTGTTGCTCGCGGACGAAACCAAAGAAGCTATTAACAAGTATATTTTTGATTGTACCATCTTTACCTTAATCAATGAAAAGTCTAATGATCTAGTTGGGGTGATGGCGATCTTACAACTGGATCAAGATACTCTTGAACTTAAAAATATGGCAATCGCAGCCCATGAGCAGTCCCAAGGTTTTGGAAGTGATATGCTCTCTTTCTTAAAATCTTACGCACGAGATCAACAATGTCAACAGATATGGGTGGGTACTGCAGATATCGGATATCTACAGCATCGTTTCTACATGCGCAATGGATTTGAAATGGATCATATCCGCAAGAATTTCTTTTTGGACCATTATGATGTTCCTATTATCGAGCATGGCATACAAATGAAGCACATGCTTGTTTTTTCATATCGTTTAAAAACGTAAACAAATTAAAAAACAACATATCATAATATAGTCATTTATATATATCTTTAAAAATACTAGCTTTATATAAAAGCGTATCTAAAACCATGAGCAATTTCAATTATCCACTAAGCTTTCTATTTAAGATTTCTACTTTTCATAATGATTTTACGATCAAGGATAGTGAGGATCGTACGCTATTTTACGTTCGTCAAAAACTATTCAAATTAAAAGAGGAAATCATGATTTTTTCCGATGAAAGTCGGTCAGAACAACAATACAGTATAAAGGCAGACCGTTGGCTAGATTTCAATGCCAACTATACGTTTACGGATCATAAAACGACTGAAATCATTGGAAAGGTAGGGCGTAAAGGCATGCGGTCCATTTGGAAAGCAAATTATAATGCATTTGACCGAGATGGTGTAGAAGATTACAAGATCCAAGAAGATAATGGTTGGGTAAAAGTTGGTGATAGCTTTTTAGGAGAGATCCCGATCCTCAATATCCTCACGGGATATCTTTTCAACCCTTCTTATACCATGTATGATAAAGAGGGAAACAAGGTCTTACAACTCCAGAAAAAACCTTCTTTTTTCGGTCGTAAATTCACATTGGACAAGCTCGCAGAAGTCGATCCCAAAGATGAAACTAGATTAATTCTTTGTTTTATGATGATGATCTTACTCGAACGTGAACGGGGCTAATATAGAAAAGGAGCATATTGGTTTGCTCCTTTTTTCTTTATATTTTTTTTATTAAACGGTTCAATTGATATAATTTGACAAGTCTGTCAATAAAAAACAGAATCAATAAGGCATAAATGATTTGGGAAACCAATAGTGCATTTTCCTGTTGTGGCAAATTAATGTTAAAATCTCTCCAAGATCTGCTTAGTAAATAATTCAATACTAAGCCCAATAGCATACCGGCCAGAAAAAAGTACATTCCTTTTTTTCTATCTTGCAAAACGGCAATAGACTTTTTCTCATCCTGCTCGATAGTCAGCATAACCCGACTTTCAAAATCTGAAAAAGGCATTTTAATTTTGCTGCTCTGCATCAACGATTTCATTAGTTCATCTTTATTCTCCATGCTACACATTTGCTTTATTCATTAATTTCTTCAATATGCCATACATGCGTTTACGACCGCGGTGCAAGATCACACGTGTATTGGCATCAGTCCATCCGGTTATGAGGGAAACCTCTTTAATGCTTTCTTCTTCCAGATAAAATAGGCGTAATGCTAAACTTTCATTGGCA
>Ga0308165_1004083_pt1 | contig 14832 bp, 11 predicted proteins | sample PhyWR2_FD_201032 | JGI IMG/M metagenome (GOLD analysis project Ga0308165, IMG submission 201032) | Phyllosphere microbial communities from UC Gill Tract Community Farm, Albany, California, United States - DLSLW.R2 | ecosystem: Host-associated > Plants > Phyllosphere > Unclassified | place: USA...
CAGGCACCTCGGTGTCGGCGAAGGCGTTGACGGAGCGCGCCTCGCGGAACAGCAGGTCTGCGGTCGCGGCGTCGATCTCGAGCAGCTCGTCGAAGGCTGCGTCGGTCGGGGTGAAGGTCTCGGTGCTCATAGGAGCGTCAACAGCGGGCGGTCCGGAGAGAGTTCCCGAGAAGGACGTGAGATGCGCCACTCATGCGGCCACGATGGTGCGCCAGGACACGCGGCATGACCTCAGCGACGTGGGTCGGTGAAGAAGGGGCAGGCAGGTCGCCGGTCGCGGTCGCCGACGAGCCAGTCGCCACGGCATCCTGGTGTCATGCGAGTCGAACCCCTGACCGAGGACGTCCTGGTGGCACGCCTCGTCGAACGGATCCTCGTCCACCCGACCACCGCCGGGCTGCGCGTCCTGATCGACGGCCACCCTTCGACCCACCCGGGGGTGCTCGCGGACTCCCTCGTCGAGCCGCTGCGTGCGGCTGGTCGCCCGACGGCCCGCATCCGGGTCGAGGACTTCCTCCGTCCGGCGTCGTTGCGGCTGGAGATGGGCCGGCACGACCCCGACAGCCTGCTCGACGCGTGGATCGACGTCATGGGCCTCAACCGGGAGGTGCTGACCGCCGTCGGGCCCGAGGGTCATGGCCGGTACCTGCCGACGCTGCGCGACCCGGTCACGGACCGCGCCACCCGTGCCGCGTACGTGGAGGCGCCGCCAGGGCTGGTCGTGCTGCTCGACGGCTCCCTCGCGATGGGCCGTTGGCTCGACGTGGACCTCACCGTCCACCTGTCGCTGCGCACGTCGACCATCGCGCGCCGCACCGCGGACGAGGACCACTGGACGCTCGGCGCCTACGAGCGCTACCTCGAGGAGGTCGACCCGGAGACGTCGGCCGACGTGGCCGTCCGGGTGGACGACGCACGCCGGCCGGCGATGCTCACGGGCTGACTCGGCAACCGGGCACCGGACGACCCAGGGGCCTCGGGCAGTACTCTCAGACCCGGACCGGCCGGGACGCCACGATCACGCTCCTACTGGCGAGTCATCGCGATGTGCATCAGGTGGTGCGGGTCGGCGAGATGCGAGTGGTCGTCGTCCCCGACGTCGATCCGCACCCACGCGATCGTCCCGGTGAACTCGTTCCCGGTCGGGCCGTAGTCGGCCGAGACCGGCGTCGCGAGGTCGGAGCCGATGTCGAGCGTCTCGTCCATCGAGAAGAAGAACGGCAGGGTACGGCTGACGCGTCCGGCAGCGACCTGTGTCTCACCGTCGGACAACGTGACGGCGCCACCTTTGCCGAGCCCGCCGCCGTCGTAGGCGAGGTGCATCCGGACCTCGTGCTCGCCCGCAGCCAGCGGCGACTCCGAGCGCGTGTAGTCGGTCTGCACCCCGCCGAGGTTGTAGGCGAAGGCGAGGGCCCCGCCCGTGAGGTAGACGCTCCACCCGCCGTACGACCCGCCCTGCGCGATGAGCACACCGTCCGCCCCGCCCTCGGGAACCGTGATCTGCGCGGTCACCGTGAACGACTTGTTCTTGACGTTCACCACCGAGTTCTCGCTCATGCGCCTCATCCCTGAGTAGAACGTCTGACTGGTGCCCGTCACGAGCTCCGGTCGGCCCACGAGCTCGCCGTTGAAGCGCTCGGCCGATCGCACGTCCATCGGCAGCACGTTGAACCGTGCTGCCTGGATGAGGAAGAGGCGCTGCAGCTCGGCGAGCTTCTCGGGGTGCTCTGCCGCGAGGTCGTGCGACTGCGTCCAGTCCTCCTCCACGTTGTAGAGCTCCCACACGTCGTCGTCGAGGCCGTGGGACGACGCCAGCCACGGGTCCTTGTGCTTGGCCACGGCTGTCCAGCCCAGGTGGAAGATGGCACGGTTGCCGAGCATCTCGAAGTACTGGGTGGTGTGCTGCTCCGGGGCGTCCGCCTCGTCGAAGCTGTAGTTCATCGGGGTGCCCTCGTACGGCCGCTGGGTGACGCCGTTGACCGTGTGCGGCTCAGGTATGCCGGCTGCCTTCAGCACTGTCGGGGCGACGTCGATGACGTGGGCGAACTGGTCACGGACCTCCCCGCGCGCCGCGATCCCGTTCGGCCACGACACGATGGTGCCGTTGCGGGTGCCACCCCAGTGCGAGGCGACCTGCTTCGTCCACTGGTAGGGCGTGTCCATCGCGTGCGCCCAGCCGATCGCGTAGTGGTTGTACGACTTCGGGGTGCCCAGGTCGTCCTTGTGCGCGATCTTGTACTCCTCGGTCTCGATGTCCTCCATGTGGTTGATGGTGAAACCCTCGTTGGTCGTGCCCGTCATCGTGCCCTCGGCCGAGGCGCCGTTGTCGCCGATGATGAGGTAGATCAGCGTGTCGTCGAGCTCGCCGAGCTCCTCGAGCGCGTCTAGCAGCAGCCCCACGTGGTGATCGGTGTAGGCGAGATAGCCCGCATAGACCTCCATCTGACGGGCGAGCGTCGGTTTCAGTGCGTCACTCATCTCGTCCCACGCCGGGATGCCCGGGCTGCGTGTCGTGAGCGTCGCCTCCGCAGGGACGACGCCCAGCTCTTTCTGCTTCGCGAAGGTCTCCTCGCGCAGGGCGTCCCAGCCCTGGTCGAATGCTCCCGTGTACTTGTCGGCCCACTCCATGGGGACGTGGTGCGGAGCATGCGTGGCCCCGGGCGCGAAGTAGGTGAAGAACGGCTTGTCGGGGGCGAGCGACTTCTGCTGCTTGGTCCAGTCCACGGCCTTCTGTGTCATGTCGGCCATGAAGTGGTACCCCTCCTCGGGCGTTCCCCAGGGCTCGACGGGCGAGGTGTTCTCGTAGATCGCCGGGTACCACTGGTTGGTCTCGCCGCCGACGAAGCCGTAGAAGTACTCGAAGCCTCCGCCCGGGTGCGGCCAGTGCTCGAACGGCCCGACGGCGCTCGACTCCCAGACCGGGACCTCGTGGCACTTGCCGAACTGGGCGGTGCTGTAGCCGTTGAGCTTGAGCGTCTCAGCCAGTGGTGCGCAGCTGTTGGGGCGCAGAGAGTTGTACCCGGGGGCGCTCGTGGCGATCTCGGTGATCCCGCCCATCCCGACCGTGTGGTGGTTGCGTCCGGAGAGCAGCGCGGCGCGGGTGGGGGAGCACAGCGCGGTCGTGTGGAACCGCGTGTACTTCACCCCCTGTGCCGCGACACGCTCGAAGCTCGGAGTCTGCACAGGGCCGCCGAAGGCGCTCGTGGCACCGAAGCCGCAGTCGTCGACGAGGATGACGAGGACGTTCGGCGCACCGTCCGGCGGCCTGACCTGGCGGATGGGCGGATAGTGCGTGTCGGGCGAGGTCGCGTCGTAGGTGACCGTGCCGGTGTAGGCGAGGTCGGGGATCGGCAGGCTCGATCGCTGCACGCGGTCGTCGTTCTCGGTCATCAGGTGTCCTCTCTGTCCGCTGATCGATCGGCGATCGATCTCGCGTCCCACGTGGCTTCTTCGCCTGACATGAATGAACCGCCTCCCCGGCATCCTTCACATCGTCCGGCGCGGATGATCTGCGGCTGAGCTTCTTCGTTGGCGTCCGAGTCCCGTGCATCGGCCACACCGGGCGAGCGCCCTCGGGGTCACGGGTCCTGCCACGAGACGGGTCCGGGGTCCGCCTTCTCAGCGGATGCCGAGGCGGTTCTGGTGAGAGCGGAGAGTGCCGCGCGGTTGGTCGGGTAGATCGTCTCGTCGGACACGAGGTCGAGCGCGCGCATCCTGGCGACGATCTCCCGGCGAGGCCTGCTGTAGGCGAGAGAGACCGGCCGCGAGTCGAGCCACGACCTCAACGAGTCGAGCGCCTCGGCGCCGGTGACGTCGATGTCGGTCACAGCCTCCAGGTCGAGCACGACGTGACTGACGCCCGGGGTGGTTTCGACGGCGTGCTTCACAGCGTCGGTGAGCACCGTCCCGTTCGCGAAGAACAAGGGGGCGGCCATCCTGATGACCAGCACACCCGGAGCTGTGGGGGTGCCGACAGGTGCCGGGTCGAGGAGCGACGATCCCGGCTCACCGTCGGCGGCGAGCACGTCGATCCCCGGCGACGAGGCGCGCCTGGCCATGTTGACCAGCGCGAGCACGAAGGCGATGACGATGCCGGGGATGGCACCGACGAGCAGCGTCGCGAGGAAGCACAAGGCCCCGATCCCGAGCTCTGACCTGTCCTGGGTCCACAGCACCCTGAGCTCGCTGACGCCGAGCAGCGGCAGGACGGCGACACCGACGATCGCCCCGATCGCCGGTGACGGGATGTGCTCGAGCAGAGCAGTGCCGAACACCAGCAGGAGCAGCGTGCCGACCGCTGCGACCAGGGTGGGCAGCTGGGTGCGAGAGCCGGCCTGGTCCATCGCCGCCGTCCGGGAGGTGGACGATCCGACCGCGAAACCGCCGGTTACCCCGGCGGCGACGTTCGCGGCGCCGAAGGCCAGGAGGTCGCGGTCGGGGCTCGTAGGGTAGCCGCGCTTCTCGCCGTAGCTGCGGCCGACGAGCAGGCCTTCGGCCACGGTGATCATCGTGAGCGCGAGGGCGGACGGGACGAGCGCGAGCCAGGTCTCCCACGGCAGGACCGGCCAGGTGAGGCTCGGTGGACCGGCCTCGACAGGGCCGAGCACCGCGACCCCCTGCTGCTCCAGCCCGGTGGTCACGACCACGACCGTGGTGGCGACGAGCACGACGAGCGCCCAGGGCACCGCACGTGCCAGACGCCGGCCGACCACGAGCACGAGGACGGCGAGCGCTGCGATCAGCACCGACCACCCGTGGATCGTCGGCAGCCCGGCGACGAGGCCGACGACCTTGTCGACGAACTCGCCGCCCGAGTCGATCGTCACCCCCAGCATCTTGGCGACCTGGCTGACGAGGATGTCGAGCGCGAGACCGCCGACGAACCCGACGAGGATGGGCTTGGAGAGGAAGTTCGCGAGGAAGCCGAGCCTGAAGACTGCGGCGAGGGCGAACATGACGCCGCAGAGGATGGCCTGCGCGAGAGCCATGCTGAGGTAGTCGGCACTACCCGCGACGGCGAGCCCACCGATCGACGACGCCACCAGGGCGGCCGCCGCGGCGTCCGGGGACGCGACGAGCTGGCGTGAGGTCACGATCAGCGCGTAGACGACCGCCGGGACGACGAGGGCGTAGAGACCGGCCGTGGGCGGCAGGCCGGCGATCTGGGCATAGCCGATGTTGAGGGGGACGGCGATGGCGAGGAGCGTCACGCCGGCGAGAGTCTCGGTCGCGGCGTCGTGCCAGGTGAGTCCTGCGAGAGGGCGCTGCATCCTGTGTCGTACCTCCTGGTGACGGTGCTGCCGTGGGCACGGCCGCACCGGAGCGGGCGGGACGAGGGCGAGGAGCCCTCCGGGGGCGGCCGGAGACAGGAGAGCGCCCCTGCGGGACTCCGCGGTGAGGCGGCCTCCCACAGGGGACGTCCTGACGCTTCTGCTTCGTCTCGCCCAGGCGAGGGCGACCGGAGGTCAGGCCTCGGAGAAGGAGTGGCGCAGGGCCTCTTCCTGGTCAGCGGACAGGTTCGTCTGGATCAACGTCCCGTGGATGCCCTGTGCCTCGAGCTCGGCGCGCAGCTTGTCGACCACGGCGTTCGAGGTCAGCACGAACAACGCCGAGGTGCCCGGCAGGACGGTCTCGCGGACCGACCCGATGAAGTCGTCGTCGATCCCGGCGTCGGTCAGAGACCCGCCGAGCGCACCGAAGCCGGCGCCGATCGCCGCCCCGAGGATCGGGACGAAGAAGATGAGCCCGAAGAGCAGACCCCAGAACGCGCCTCCGAGGGCGCCGACGCCCGTGGCATTCGAGAGCTGCTTGGTCTTGGGCCGGTTCTTGCCGACTGCCCACGACACCGTCGCGGCGTCGTGGATGACGACGAGCTCTTCCTTCGAGGCGCGCACGAGCGCCTCCTCGGCCAGCTGGGCGCCTTCGGGGGTGTCGAACTTCCACACACTGAGCGTTGCCATGTCTCTCCTCGTGCCGGTCCACCGTGATCGGTGGGATGGGGTGACGGGCGGGCCCCGGTCCGGCCGGGACACCCAGGACGGTGGTCCGTCCTGCCAGTCGATCGTCAGGCTGCGCGAGCCGGTGGGGCGTCATCCGTCGGGGATGACCTGACCCTGCGCCCGGCGCAGACCGACCTCGACCGCGGCATCGACAGAGGTGGTCGACCTCCCGTCGTCGTCGAGCCCTCGGAACCAGCGGGAGCCGCGCGCGCTCGCGACCACAGCGGCGGGGAGCATCGCGACGACCAGGGTCGCGCCGGCGTCGTCGAGCTGACGGTCGAGCTCGGCGAGCCCGTCGAGCACCGTCGAGGTGATGACCCGCTGCGCGGAGGCCTCGAGGACGACGACCTGGACCCCAGGGTCGGCCGACTCCACGAGGGTGACGACGTGGTCGGTGGTCGGGCGGGTGTTGGCCGTGTAGAGCCCGGCGTCGAGATGCAGGACGAGGACCCCGGGCAGGTCGGCGGCCGCCGACCTCCCGTCAGGTGTCCAGCCGCCGCCGTCTGCCGGGTGCAGGGGGACCACCCGCGGTCGGTCGAGCTCGCGCAGGACCAGCACGAGGGTCAGCACGACCCCGACGCCGACGGCGGCGAGCAGCCCGGCGGTCAGACCGACGGCCGTCGTGACGAGGGCGACGCCCAGCTCGACGCGGTTGATCCGCGCGAGCTCGACGAAGTCCGACACCTTGATCAGGCTCAGGGTCGCGACGACGACGAGCGCACCGAGGGTCGCCTGCGGCAGGTCGTCCAGGACCGGGGCGAAGAACAGTGCGACGAGCACGGCGAGCACGGCTGTCGTGAGGCCGGCGACCTGGCTGCGCGCACCAGCCCGCAGGTTGACGGCCGTCTGCGAGAATCCGCCCGCCGGCGGGAGGGCCTGGGTAAAGGCTCCGGCGATGCTCGCGACGGCGCCCGCGAGCATCTCGGTGCCGGGGTCGATCGGCGGCTCGGTGGACCGCCTGACACCGCGGGCGACGGCCACGGTCTCGAGGAAGGCCATGACGGCGACCGCGAGCGCCCCGGTGAGTAGCCCCGGGACGAGACCGAGGTCGGGGAGCACGAGGGCGGGCAGCCCCGACGGCACGGGGGTGATGAGCTCGACGCCACGGCCAGGGAGGTCGAGGACGACGACGGCGAGGATGCTCGCGGCCACCACGACGAGAGGTGCGGGTACGCGGGGGGCGAACCTCGCGAGCAGCAGCAGGGCCGCGACGCAGACGAGGGAGAGGACCGTGGTGGTCGGCTCGAGGTCGGGGAGCGAGCGGAGGACCGAGGCGAGGACCGCGAAGAACCCTGTGGCGTCGGGGTCGGCGGGAACCCCGAGCAGCTTGGGCACCTGGGCGAGGGCGACTGTCGCGCCGACACCGGCCTTGATGCCGGTCAGTGTGGCCTGCGAGATGTTCTCGATGAGCGACCCGAGACGCAGGACCCTGGCGAGGAGCAGCAGCACCCCGACGAGCAGGGTGAGGGTGGCCAGGGCGGCGACAGGGTCGTCCGCGTCGGCAGCGACGCCAGCAGAGACGAAGGTCGAGGCTGTGAGGGTCGCGATGGTCGAGGTGGTGGTCATGCTGAGCGTGCGGGAGCCGCCGAGGGTCGCGTAGACGAGGAGCGGGACCATGCAGGTGTAGAGGCCCACCTGGACGGGCAGACCGGCGATGGTGGCATAGGCCATCGCCTGCGGGACGACGACGGCTCCTGCGGAGAGGCCGGCGAGGACGTCGGTGCGCAGGAGGCGTCTGTCGTACCCGCGCAGGGTGGGTGCGAGCCAGGCCCGGCGGGCGTCCCGCCGGGCCTGGCCGTGGCTTCCCGTCTGGAGCTCCTCGGCCATGATCGCTCCTTCGGGGTCAGGCGAGGGTGGAGATCCCGTCACCGATCATCTTCGAGCCGAGGACGAGCAGCAGGACGGCCATGATGGTCGCGTTGTTCTGCGTCATCCACGTCTTGAGCTCGTCGAGCAGGTGGGCGGCGCGCTCGCCCGTGGCGAGGTAGACGACCACGGGGGTCGCCACGCCGATGCTGGCCACGACGACGAAGACCGCGAGCGCCCCGAGACGCTCGCCGGTGCTCGGGGTGGCCTGCGCGATGGTCGTCGCGCCGGCGACGACGAGCAGGAGGTTCTTCGGGTTGACCGCGCCGAGAGCGACAGCCAGGCCGAAGGCCTTGGCCGCCGTGAAGGAGTCGACAGCCGCCATCCAGCCCGGGGTGGGCGGTTCGGCCCCGTCGCGCGGCCGCCCGGTCCACTGCTTGCCGGCGAGGAGCAGGAGGAGCAGCCCGAGGACGATCTTGAGGATGCTCGCCCAGGTTGCCGGGCCGTCGTCGTCGCCGGAGGTCGCCCCGCCGACGAGCAGCACGACGATCGCACCGAGGACGGCGATGCCGACCATCCACCCGAGCAGGAAGGCGAGCCCGTTGCTGCGGGCGTGACGGCTGACGAGCATGAGGACGACCGCGACGATCGGCATCGGGCTGACGAGCACCCCGACGGCGACAGGCAACGACGCTCCGATTGCTGCACCCATGACGACTCCTCTAGGTCTGGAGCCTCGATCGTCGCGGGCAGGGGCGTGCAGGCACCTCCTCCTGTGCGGATGAGCGTGCCGGGACTCTGGGCTAGAGCAGGCCGAGCTCGGTCGCCACGCTCACGGCCTCGCGCCGTCCGACGACCCCGAGCTTGCGGTAGATGGCCCGCTGGTGGGTCTTGACGGTGTTGACCGAGACGAAGGTCGCCGCAGCGATGTCGGAGGCCGTCATCGTCGAGCGCAGGAAGCGCAGGACCTCGTGCTCGCGGGGGGTGAGGGACCAGAAGGAGGGGACGAGGGGTGCAGCGGGTCTCGTGCTGGGCAGGTGGTCGAGGAGCGTGAGGCAGTACGCGGTGTGCAGCCCTCCCCAGGCAAGGTGGGCCTTGAGCAGCGGGAGGACCTGGCAGGAACGCGCCACGAAGGCACGCCGGAGGTCGTCCACCTCGGCGAGGGAGAGCGCCTGCTCGAGATACCCGTGCGCGCGGTCGTCCTGCTCGTCTGCGTCGGCGAGCAGGGCGTGCACCAGGCGGTGGGCGACGAGGGCGTGGGTGCTCTGGCACCCCCTGGGCAGGGTGTCGAGGGTCGTGCGGGCGGCGTCCGGGTCTCCGCCGAGACGCAGGAGGTCGGCGCACCAGACGAGCGAGGTCGGGTGGTGGGGGAGCAGCGGGTCGGCGGCGACCTTCTCGGCGGTGCGTCGCGCGTCGGAGGTCGCCCCGTGGGCGTAGGCCCACCGGGCATCGAGCACCGAGACCACGGCGGGCCAGGTGGGGGGCATGAACCGGCCCGGTGCGTTCTCGACGAGCGCGGCGTGCAGGGCCTCGGCGCCGGCGGGCTCCCCGGCTGCCAGGGCGATCTCGAGGAGGGTGGCGTCTGAGCAGGCCCTGAGGAAGTGGTCGGCGGGCTGCGTGCGTCCTGACGTCTGGGTGGCGAGGGTGCGTGCTGTGTCGAGGTCGTCGCGCTCGAGGGCCCAGCGCGCGAGCGCGAGGGACGCGGGCGAGAGGGGCGTGGCGGCGTCCCAGCCCAGCCGGGCGGCCTCGTCCAGCACGCGGCGGGCGCGGTCCCGACCGGCGCCTACCCCGTGGGTGCTGCTCTCCACGAGCGAGAGCTCTGCCTCGCACGCGAGCCGCAGCGCGGTCATCCCGCGGCTCGTCGCGATCGTGGCGGACGCCTCGAGCAGAGCGACGCCTGCGGTCGTCTGCTCGACCCTGGTGAGCAGCTGGCCGACCACGTACTCCGCCCCTGCCGTGGCGGTGTCGTCGTCGGTCGGCGAGCCTGGTGCGAGCAGACGGGCTCCGTAGTCGGCCATCTCGGCGAGGTCGGGCGGCTCCACCGCCAGCACGACGCGCAGCAGGCTCTCGAGCAGGGCAAAGCGCCCGCCGTCGGCGCTCGTGGGATGGCTGGCCGCCCGGGCGCTCGCGCGGCGGACCTGGAGGTCGGCCTGCGCGGGGTTCCCCTCGAGGTGCCTGCAGACGGCGACGAGGAGCAGCAGGTCCGGGTTCTCGTCGTGCGGCGGCGGCAGACGCAGGCACAGCGCGAGCAGGAGGGCGTGCTGGCCACGGAGTACCAGCTCGATCCACCGGGCGCTGATGCAGCGGGCCGCGAGCTCGGGCCGTCCCCCCCGCAGGGCGTGGTCGACGGCCACCTCGAGGTCGCGCTCGCGCCAGTGCACCGCTGCCGTCCTGTGCAGGGACCGCCAGGTGCTCGGGTCTGCTGCGGCCAGACGCGCCTGGCACTGGGCCTGGAAGAAGTCGTGCCAGCGGTACGTCGTGGCCTCACCCGGCTGGTCGGGTTCGCGCTCGAGGAACAGACCGCGCTCGAGGCACTCGGCGAGGTGCTGGGCGCCGTCGTGGCTCCCGTCGAGGGCGTCGGCGAGCTCGGCGTCGAGCCTGTGGCAGGTCGAGGCGCGGAGCACGAACCTGGCCAGCGCAGGGTCGAGGCTCTCGAGCAGGTCGGTCACGAGGAGGTCGGCCACCGGGCTGGTCGGGCTCAGCAGCCGTTCGAGCGTCGGTCCGACAGGGACGTCGCGCGCGGTGACGAGTGCCATGCGGACAGCGACAGGCCATCCGCTCGTCGCCCGGAGCAGGCCTCGGCTGGTCTCGTCGGTCAGCTCGACACCTGACAGGTCTGCGAGCTCTTGGACGTCACGTCGGGTGAACTGGAGGTCGGCCGCGCGGATCTCGCTCAGCTGCCCGGCGGCGCGCAGCCTGTGCAGGGCGAGCGGTGGGTCGAACCTGCCGGCGAGCACCACCCGGAGCTGGTCAGGGAGGTAGCGGAGCAGCCTGTCGAGGATCGCGCGCGAGGCTGCCGACCGGATCTCGTCGATGTTGTCGAGCACGACGACGAGGGGTTCGCGACTGTCGTCGATGAGGTTGATGAGGTCGTCGACGCCCCTGGGAGCGGGCGTCTCGGCGCCTGTCGGGTCTGTGGCTGCGCCCTCCGCCGGCGGGCTGGACGCCTCGATGCTCGCAAGGATCCCGTTCCAGAGGGTCTGCGGGTCGTTGTCGAGGTCGTCGAGGGTCAGCCACGCCACCCGGGTCGGCGCTGTGGCGGCCCACGAGGCGAGGAAGGTCGACTTGCCGTAGCCGGTCGGGGCCGAGACGAGGGTGACGGGCTTGCTCGCGACGGGCTCCCGCTCGGCGTGCACGCCGACGCGCTCGCGTCGCACGTGCGGGGTCGGCGGGGCTGGGGGGAGGATCTTGCGGGCCGGGGCCCTGTGCACGGAACGGGTGCTCCACAGCGGGCTCACGCGGCTGCCGACCTGAGAGGGCCGCGTGCGAGGGGCACGTCATCCTCGGTGTGTGAGGCGCAGGTGGTCCGTCCGGGCGCATCGTGGTCAGGACCGGGCACGGGCTCGGGGCTGGAGGACCTCAGATGCTCTACGAGATCACCGTGGAGGGCACCGTCGACACCGTCGCGCTGCTCGACTTCGTCGACGTCAGGTCGGCGGCCGACGGGGCGTCGACGGTCTTGCGGTGCCGGGTCCAGGACTCGGCGGGGCTGTCGGGGGTCGTGGTGCTCCTGCATGATGTCGGCCTCCGTGTGCGCGAGGTTCGGGTCGTTCCTGACGTCGAGGCGTTCTGACTGCGAGAGGTCCCGAGAGGACCCCGTCCGGGCGTGGGCTGACCGCGGCTCTCAGCCGGTCCTCGACGGGACGTCCCGCCGTACGCACCTGAAGCCGATGTGCGTCGTCGAGGTGTCGACGGCCTGCGGGGACCGGGCAGCCGGCCTGTACCGCAGGCAGTACTCGGGGGCGCACAGGTGCGAGCCTCCCTTGAGAGCCTTACGGGGGATCTTGTCTGCGGCAGGTGGACGACGACCGAGGGTGTGCACCTGCTGCGCCACAGGGGAGCAGCACGAGGGGACCTCGTGGGTGGCCCTGTAGTCGGTCGTGGTCCACTCCCACACGTTGCCGATCATGTCGAGGAGCCCATAGCCGTTCGCCGGGAAGGACCCGACAGGCGACGTCCCGACCCACCCGTCGGCACCGGTGTTGCGGTAGGGGAAGCTGCCCTGCCACGTGTTGGCCATGAGCTGCCCGGCCGGGTGCACCTCGGCGCCCCAGGCGTAGGGCCCCTCGTCGAGGCCGCCGTGGGAGGCATACTCCCACTCGGCCTCGGTCGCGAGCTCCTTTCCGGCCCAGGCCGCGTACGCGAGGGCGTCCTCGTAGGCGACCTGCACGACGGGGTGCGTGGGCCTGTCCTCGATGCCCGACCCCGGGCCCGTCGGTCGGCGCCAGCTGGCCTGGGGTGCCCAGTCCCACCACGCCCGCCAGCTGTCGAGCCGGACCGGTCCGGGGGTCCCGACGAAGGCGAGCGCACCCGGGACGAGGTCTTCGGTCGCGACACCGGGATAGAGGGCTGGGTCGAGGGGGCGCTCGGCGACCGTGACGTAGCCGGTCGCGTCGACGAAGACGGCGAACTCTTCGTTGGTCACCGGGTGGGCGTCCATGGCGAAGGCGTCGACGTGGCGGGTGTGGACGGGGCCCTCGTCGGCGTAGAACTCGGTGCTGCCCATGGTGAAGGTGCCAGCAGGGATGCTGAGCATGGTCGTCCCCCCAGACGGATGCCACTCATGTCCTTCGGATGATGCCACCGGGCCTCGCACGAGACCAGAGTGAGACCTAGGTCACTCATGCTACCGCTCAGCGGACTCTCAGCAAGGTGTGGCCCCGACATCCCGGAGGAGACGACATGGCACGGACGACAGCATGGGTCGGATGGGTGGTCTTCGCCGCCCTCATGATGATGACCACAGGATTCTTCACGGTCGTGGCCGGACTGGCGGCGATCATCGGCCCCGACGACGCGTACGTCGACACCCAGGTGGGGCTCCTCGTCTTCGACGTGCAGGCCTGGGGGTGGATCCACCTGGTCTTGGGGATCATCGTCCTCGTGGTCGGTGCGTGCCTCGCCGCCGGGCAGGTGTGGGCCAGGGTGGTCGGCGTCCTGCTCGTCCTGCTCAACCTCGTCACCCAGTTCGTCCTGCTGCCCGCCCAGCCCTGGTGGTCTGTGATCGTCATCGCGATCGACGTGCTCGTCGTCTGGGCGCTGGTCGTGCACGGTGACGAGACGAAGCGCCTCTGACGACCATGAGCGGCGACGCACCACGACCGTCCACCGACGAGCACCGGCGGTTCCAGGGCTCCGGGGCAGCGCTCGCGGGTCTGCTCTTCGCGGTCCTGTTCAGTGCGGGGTTCTTCATGCTCGACCGCCAGCCCGACCGTACCGCTGGCGCCGACGAGCTCCTCGCGTACTACCGCGGACCGGCGGGCCAGGTGCTCCTCGTCGCCGGCGTCTACGTCGTGCCGCTGGCCGGGCTGTGCTTCCTCTGGTTCGTCGCCGCAGCTCGTCAGCGGCTCAGTCTCATGGCGCGCCGTGAGGACGCACTGCTCGCGACGGTCCAGCTCACGGCAGGGGTGCTGTTCGTCGCGATGATCTTCGTCTCCGCCGCAGCCTCGGTGACAGGTGTCGTGAGCGTCCGCGTCGGCGGGGTCGACGACGCGGCTGTCGTGTCCCAGCTGCGCACCATGACCACCTACGGAGAGGCGCTCCTGATGATCTACGCGTTCCGTACCGCTGCAGTCTTCATCGTGGTGAGCACCACCCGCGCCTGGAAGGCGCGGCTGTTCCCGCGCTGGTTCGCGGTCGTCGGGTACGTCGCGGCGCTCCTGCTGCTCGTCTCGCTCACCTACGCACGGGTCGTGGTGCTGGTGGTCCCGCTCTGGGTGGTCGGGACGTCGGTCATCATCTTGTTCAGGCGGGTCCACGGCGACCTGGAGGTGGCGTGATGGTGAGACTCTTCGGCTCGTTGCGCGGGTATGACAGGTCTTGGTTGCGCGCCGACGTGCTCGCCGGGGCGACGGTGTGGGCCGTGCTGGTCCCCGAGGCCTTCGCCTACGCCTCGATCGCCGGCGTGCCGCCGGTCGTCGGGCTGTACGCAGCCGTTCCGGCCCTCGTGGCCTACGCCGCCTTCGGGTCGTCCCGCCACCTGGTCGTCGGCCCGATGTCGGCGACGGCAGCGCTCTCCGCCGCGGCGATCGCCTCGCTCGCACCCGCGAGCACCGCAGACTTCGTCGTGCTCACCTCGGCCCTCGCGCTCGTCACCGGTGTGCTCGGGCTGCTCGCCGGCCTGCTGCGCATGGGGTTCCTCGCGGGCTTCGTGTCCGAGCCCGTGCTCAAGGGCTTCATCGTCGGGCTCGCCCTGACGATCATCGTCGGGCAGGTGCCCAAACTGCTCGGGCAGGACGGCGGGGGAGACGACTTCTTCGGCAAGGTCGCCCACGTGCTGACCCACCTGGGCGACGTCGACCCGTTGACCGCCGGCGTCGGAGCCGCCGCGCTGCTCGTGCTGCTCGTCCTGCGACGGTGGGCGCCCCTGGTCCCGGCGTCGCTCGCCGTGGTGCTGCTCGGCATCGTCGTGGTCCAGGTCTTCGGCTGGTCCGACCGTCTCGATGTCGTCGGGCAGATCGACTCCGGGCTGCCCTCGGTCGGGCTGCTGCTCGTCGGGTTCGCCGAGGGGCTCGGGGCGGCCAAGGCCTATGCGGTCCGTGAGGGCTACGACATCGACGCCGACCGTGAGCTGCTCGGCCTCGGCGCCGCGAACCTCGGCTCGGGCCTCGCCTCGGGGATGGTGGTCAACGGCAGCCTGTCGAAGACGGCCGTCAACGGCGCCGCCGGTGCGCGCAGCCAGGTGAGCGGCCTGGTGGTCGCAGTGCTCAGCGTCGTGACGCTGCTGTTCCTCACGGGACTCTTCGAGCAGCTGCCCGACGCCGTCCTGGCCGCCGTGGTCATCGCGGCTGTCGCCGAGCTCGTCGAC
>Ga0308165_1004086_pt1 | contig 14809 bp, 12 predicted proteins | sample PhyWR2_FD_201032 | JGI IMG/M metagenome (GOLD analysis project Ga0308165, IMG submission 201032) | Phyllosphere microbial communities from UC Gill Tract Community Farm, Albany, California, United States - DLSLW.R2 | ecosystem: Host-associated > Plants > Phyllosphere > Unclassified | place: USA...
TCGAGGATGTCTCGATCAGGCCTCTGGGCAGGGGCGCCTGCTGCATCCTGAACTCCTGCTCCAGCACCTCGCGCATCGGGCTGCCGGTGGGCTGCAGGATCCACGGGTAGCCGAGCAGGCGGGCAAACGTGACCGATTTTTCCGCCCCCAGCGGATGGTTCATGCCCACCACGATGGCCAGCGCCTCGTTTTCCAGCGGCGTGAACGCATAGTCGGCCCAGTGCTCGCCGCGAATGCGCCCGATCGCCACATCCAGCACGCCTTCGCGCAGCAGTTCGAACAGGCGGTCGCTGGTGTCCAGCGTCACATCGAGCGAGAGCAGCGGATAGGCTTTCTTCAGCGCGATGATGGCCTGCGTGAGCAAGGTCGGCGACGGCGCCATGATGCTGCCCACCGACAGGCGGCCGGCGCGGCCGAGCTGCAGCTCGGCCAGCTCCCGCGTCATGGCTTCGATCGAGCCGCGCAGGCCGGCGAAATGGCGCAGCACGCTGTCGCCGGCAGGCGTGAGCTTCTGGCCGCGCCCCACCCGCTCGAACAGCTTTTGCCCCAGCGCCGACTCCAGCTCCTGAATCATCCGGGTGGCCGCAGGCTGCGTCAGCCCCAGCTCGGCCGAGGCCTTGCGCAGTGTGCCGTGCTCGCCCACCGCCAGGATCAGGGCGACTTGGCGCATGCGCAGGCGGTTCAGGAGCTGGGGCGTCGGGAAGGTGCTGGTCATGAAAGAGGTACGTCACGCGCGGAAATGAACGGCCGCAAATGATAAACGCAGGTTATCAAACAATCATTTATTTTAAATTTACGTTAACTTTTGGGCCGCCTACCATCGACGCCTACCGACAGCCAACGACCCGGAGACAACCATGAGACTTTTTCCCGCCCTGCTGCTGGCCGCCTGCGCCCTGGGCAGCCAGACACCCTCTTTTGCGCAGGACTGGCCGAGCAAGCCCGTCAGGATCCTGGTCGGCTCCGCGCCCGGTGGCGGCACCGACGCGATGGCGCGCGCCGTGGCAGACCGGCTCGGGCCGCTGCTCAAGCAGCCGGTGGTGGTTGAAAACCGCCCCGGCGTGTCCAACACGCTGGCCGCCGACGTCACCGCCAAGTCCACCGACGGCCACACGCTGCTGATGGGCGTTTCGACCGCGCATGCGATCGCGCCGCACCTGCTCAAGCTTGGCTACGACAGCGACAAGGACCTGGTGCCGGTGGTGTTCGTCGGCGCCGTGCCCAACGTGCTGGTGGTCAACAACGCGCTGCCGGTCGATTCGGTCCCGTCGCTAATCAAGCTGGCCAAGGCCCAGCCCGGCAAGCTGAACTACGCCACCAGCGGCGCCGGCAGCACCCAGCACATTGCCGCCGAGCTGTTCAAGGACCAGGCCGGGGTGTTCATTACGCATATTCCCTACCGCGGCAGCGGCCCGGCGCTGGTCGATCTGGTCGGCGGGCAGGTGCAGATGAGCTTTGACACCATGCCCTCGGTCATCGGCCAGATCAAGAACGGCCGCATCAAAGCCCTGGCCGTGGCCAGCGACAAGCGCAATCCGCAGCTGCCCAATGTGCCCACCATGGCCGAGGCGGGCCTCAAGGGTGTGGAGATGAGCGCCTGGTACGGCATCTATATGCCCGCCGCCACGCCCAAGGCGGTGCAGGACCGGGTCTATGCCGAGGTCACCAAGGTGCTGGCCATGCCCGAGACGCAGGCCCGGCTGGGCGCGATAGGCGCCGACCTGGCGCCGATGACGCATGCGCAGTTCGCCGCCTTTCACGCCGCTGAGAACAAGCGCTACGGCGAGCTGATCGCCCGCAAGAACATCAAACTCGACTAGGACGCAGACCCAATGAATCCCCAAGACAAGCCCGTCGTGGCCCTGACGCTGGGCGACGCCGCCGGCATCGGGCCGGAACTGGTGGCCCGGCTGCTGAGCCAGCCAGGCATCACCGACAGCGCCAACATCGTGCTGGTGGGCGACCCGTGGCTTTGGTGCGACGGCATGACCACGGCCGGGGCGGATGTCGCCACGCAGGCCGTGGGCAGCTTGGCCGAGGTTCGCGCCCGGCGTGACCAGCGCCTGCCGGCCTTCCTCGCCACCGACACGATTGCCCCGGAACAGGTGCAGCGCGGCCAGGCGCAGGCGGCCTGCGGCGCGGCGGTGCTGCAGGTGCTGAACCTGTGCATGGACGGCGCCAGGCGCGGCGAGGTCGATGCGATCTGCTTTGCGCCGCTGAACAAGTTCGCCATGAAGCAAGGCGGCCTCAAGCACGAGGACGAGCTGCACCACTTTGCCCAGTACCTGGGCGTGACCGGCTATTTCTGCGAATTCAACACGCTGGGCGACCTGTGGACCTCGCGCGTGTCCTCGCACATTCCGCTCAAGGACGCTGCAAGCATGCTCAGCACCGAGCGCATCGTGGACGCCGCCAAGCTGATCTACCGGTCGCTGCAGGCCAGCGGCACGGCCGAGCCCAAGGTGGCGATTGCCGCGTTCAACCCGCACGGCGGCGACGGCGGCAGCTGCGGGCGCGAGGAAATCGACATCATCGCGCCGGCAGTCGCCGAACTGCGCGCCGGCGGGTTTCCGGTCGATGGCCCCTTCCCGGCCGACACCATCTTTTTGAAGGCCCGCGACGGCCAGTACCAGGCCATCGTCACCATGTACCACGACCAGGGCCAGATCGCCATCAAGCTCATGGGCTTCAGCAAGGGCGTGACCGTGCAGGGCGGCCTGCCGGTGCCCATCACCACGCCGGCGCACGGCACGGCCTACGACATTGCCGGCCAGGGCGTGGCCGATGTCAACGCCACGCTCAACGCCTTTCGCATTGCCTGCCGCATGGGTGCGGCACGGCTTCACTCCTGAAAACAAAGAGTTCCATCATGAAGATCAAATCCGTCCGCGCCCGTGTTTTTGAATGGAAGGGCAAGACCGTTCCGCCGCAGGGCAATTTTTGCTCCAACGCCATGGACCTGGTGTATTCCAACACCGAGTCGATGAGCACCTTTCGCTTTCATTCCTGGACCGTGGTCGAGATCGAGACCGACGACGGCATCGTCGGCCTGGGCAACGTCGCCCTGGCGCCCGCCATCGCCAAGGCCATCATCGACCAGTACCTGACGCCGCTGGTGCTTGGGCAGGATCCGTGGGACTACGAATACCTGTGGCAGCGCATGTACCGCGCCACCCACGCCTGGGGCCGCAAGGGCGTGACCATGGCGGCGATCTCGGCGATTGACCTGGCGATCTGGGACATCCTGGGCAAGTCGGTGGGCAAGCCGGTGTTCAAGCTGCTCGGCGGACGCACCAAGGAAAAAATCCCGGTCTATTACTCCAAGCTCTACCGCACCGACCTGGGCGAGATGCAGGCCGAGGCGCAGAAGTACAAGGACCAGGGCTTCACCGCCTTCAAGATGCGCTTTGGCTACGGCCCGGCGCACCTGCAAAAAGGCGTGGCCGAAAACCTGAAGTCGGTCGAGGCGGTCCGCGAGGTCATCGGCTACGAGAACGACCTGATGCTGGAGTGCTACATGGGCTGGAACCTCGAATACGCCAAGCGCATGCTGCCCAAGCTGGAGAAGTTCGAGCCGCGCTGGCTGGAAGAACCCGTCATTGCCGACGACATCGACGGCTACGCTGAACTCAACCAGCTCACCAGCATCCCGATTTCGGGCGGCGAGCATGAGTTTTCGCTTTACGGCTTCAAGCAGCTTCTGGACAAGAAAGCCGTGTCGGTCGTGCAGTACGACACCAACCGCGTCGGCGGCATCACGGCGGCGCACAAGATCAATGCGCTGTGCGAGGCGTTCAGCGTGCCGGTCATTCCGCATGCCGGCCAGATGCACAACTACCACCTGACCATGAGCACGCTGGCCTCGCCGATGAGCGAATACTTCCCGATGTTCGACGTGGAAGTGGGCAACGAGCTGTTCTATTACATCTTCGACGGCGAGCCGGTGGCCGAGAACGGCTTCGTGCAGCTGGACGACGACAAGCCCGGCCTGGGCTTGACGATGAAGACCGAGTTCCTGGACCAGTTCAACATTATCGAGTGACGCATGGCTGCACGGTACAAGGGCGTATTCCCGGTGGTGCCCACCACCTTCACTGAATCAGGCGAACTCGACCTGCCCAGCCAGTTGCGCTGCGTGGATTTCATGATCGACGCGGGCTCGACCGGCCTGTGCATCCTGGCCAACTTTTCCGAGCAGTTCGTGCTGTCGGACGAGGAGCGCGAGGTGCTGACCGCCGCCATCCTCCAGCATGTGGCCGGCCGGGTGCCGGTGATCGTGACGACCACGCATTTCTCGACCCGCATCTGCACCGAACGCAGCCGCCGCGCACAGGACATGGGCGCGGCCATGGTGATGGTGATGCCGCCCTACCACGGCGCCACCTTGCGGGCGAGCGAAGAAAAGATCTTCGAGTTCTACGCCGCGCTGTCGGACGGTCTGGACATTCCCATCATGGTCCAGGACGCGCCCATGAGCGGCACGGCGCTGCCTGCGGCTTTCCTGGCGCGCATGGCGCGGGAGATCGAGCAGGTGTCGTATTTCAAGATCGAGACTGCCGGCGCGGCCTCCAAGCTGCGCGAGCTGATCCGCCTGGGCGGCGACGCGATTGAAGGCCCGTGGGACGGCGAGGAAGCCATCACCCTGCTGCCCGACCTGGACGCGGGCGCGACCGGCGCGATGACGGGCGGCGCGTACCCCGATGGCATCCGGCTGATCATGGATGCCTACGCCGCCGGCAACCGCGAGGAAGCCGTCGCCCAGTACACGCGCTGGCTGCCGCTGATCAACCACGAAAACCGCCAGGGCGGCATCCTGACGGCCAAGGCGCTGATGAAGGCCGGCGGCGTGATCGACTGCGAAGCGCCGCGCCATCCGTTTCCGTCCATGCATCCCGAAGTGCGCCAGAGCCTGCTGGAAACCGGGCGGCGCCTGGAGCCGCTGGTGCTGCGCTGGGGGAAATAAGCGCGCTTTGGCGGCGCACAAAAACCAGCGCCGCCAGGCGACATGCCTTCGTGCGCCGGCGCCTTGATTTGCTATTGATTTGATAGCTGCATGCACTGACCCGTATTGCGCAAACGACCGATTTCATTGAAAAACCGGTCGCTGCCCAAAGGCTCAGCAGCGCACCGTGTCGGCCACCCGCTCGGCGCAGGCTCTGGCCTGCTCGGCGTCGCGCGCCTCGACCATCACGCGCAGCAGCGGCTCGGTGCCGCTGGCGCGGATCAGGAGGCGCCCGCTCTCGCCCAGCTCGCTGCGCACCGCTTCGGTTTGCGCCGCCAGCGCGGCGCTGGCCTTCCAGTCCTGCTCGGGCTTGAGCCGGACATTGATCAGGGTTTGCGGAAACAGCACCACATCGGACAGCAGTTCGGACAGCGTCTGCTGGCTGCGCACGCAGGCCTGCAGCACCTGCAGCGCGCTGATCAGGCCGTCGCCGGTGGTGTGCTTGTCCAGCGCCAGCAAGTGGCCCGAGCCTTCGCCGCCCAGCAGCCAGCCGCGCTTGTCCAACTCTTCCAGAACGTAGCGGTCGCCCACCTTGGCGCGCACGAACTCCACGCCCTTGGCTTTCAGCGCCACTTCCACGGCCATGTTGGTCATCAGGGTGCCGACGGTTCCAGGGACTTTCTCCCCGCGTGCCAGGCGTTCGTTGACCATCAGGTAGAGCACCTCGTCGCCATTGAACAGCCGGCCTTGCGCATCGACCATCTGCAGCCGGTCGGCGTCGCCATCCAGCGCGATGCCGTAGTCCGCCTTGTGCGCCAGCACGGCCTTGACCAGCGCCTGCGGATGCGTGGCGCCCACGCCATCGTTGATGTTCAGGCCATCCGGGGCGCAGCCGATGGCGATCACCTCGGCGCCCAGTTCGTGAAACACCATGGGTGCGATGTGGTAGGCCGCGCCGTGCGCGCCATCGACCACGATCTTCACGCCCCTGAGCGTCAGGTCGCTGGCGAACGTGCTCTTGCAAAATTCGATGTAGCGGCCGGCCGCATCCTCAAGCCGGCGCGTCTTGCCCAGCGAAGCCGAATCGGCCCAGACCGGCGGCTCTTCGAGCGCGGCTTCGACGGCCAGCTCCCACTCGTCGTTGAGCTTGGTGCCCTGCGCGCTGAAGAACTTGATGCCGTTGTCGGCAAACGGGTTGTGGCTGGCGCTGATCACCACGCCCAGGCTGGCGCGCTGTGCCCGCGTGAGGTAGGCCACACCGGGCGTGGGCAGCGGCCCGAGCAGCACGACATCGACGCCGGCCGAGTTGAAGCCGGACTCCAGCGCGCTTTCGAGCATGTAGCCCGAGATGCGCGTGTCCTTGCCGATCAGCACCGTCGGGCGCGCCTGGGTGCGGCGCAGCACGCGGCCCACGGCATGGGCCAGCCGCAGCACGAAGTCCGGTGTGATGGGCGCTTGCCCCACGGTGCCGCGAATGCCATCGGTGCCAAAGTATTTTCTGTTCATGATTTTTGAGAGGTTGAATGCCATTGCCCAGTGGCTGCATGGCTGGTTTTTAAACGATTTACCGACGGTTGAAAAAGAGGAAATCGGCCCGGCTCAGCCTTTCGCCACGCAAGTGCATGCGCCATGTCAATCCTGCGCGGCTGGGCGGCTTGCGGCCGTCCAGACCTTGAGCGCCTGCACGGTTTCGCGCACATCATGCACGCGCACGATACGCGCGCCGCGCTCGACCGCCAGCAGGGCAGCCGCCACGCTGGGCACCAGGCGCTGGGCCATGTCCAGCGGCTCGCCCGCCGGAGCGCCGCAGACCGCCGCCAGCGAGGACTTGCGCGACCAGGCGGCCAGCACCGGATAGCCCGCCGCCAGCAGTTCATGCTGGCGCGCCAGCAGCGAAAAATTCTGCGCCAAGGTCTTTCCAAAGCCCACGCCGGCATCCAGCACGATTCGGGCCTTTTCGACGCCTGCAGCTTGCAGCGCCTGGGCTTCGTGCTGCAAAAATGAGAGCACTTGCGGCACCACGTCGCCGTGCATCGGCTGGGCCTGCATGGTTTGGGGCTCGCGGTGCATGTGCATCAGGCAAACGCCGCATGCCGGATGCGCGGCCACCGCCTGCAGCGCGCCGGGCTGGCGCAGCGCCCAGATGTCGTTGACGATGTCGGCGCCCAGGTCCAGCACGGCGCGCATCACTTCGGGCTTGTAGGTATCGACCGACACCGGCACGCCCAGCGTGAGCGCATGGCGCACGACGGGCAGCACGCGCGCCAGTTCCTGCGCCAGCGGCACGGGCGGCGCGCCGGGCCGGGTGGACTCGCCGCCGATGTCCAAAATGTCGGCGCCTTCGCTGAGCAGCTTTTCGCAGTGCACAAACACACCGGACAGGCTGGCGGCGCTGGAGAAATACTGCCCGCCATCCGAGAAGGAGTCGGGTGTGGCATTGACAATGCCCATGACATGCGGGCGGGACAGGTCCAACTGAAAGCGCGAGGTTTGCCAGATCAAAAAAACTCCTTTTTGGTTGATTTTAATGAGCGGCAAGACCGGTGGGGCCAAAACCGGGCGGGCAAAGAAAAACCGGGGACTGGCCCCGGTTTTTCATGCCTGAAAAGGCAAAAAGTTCAATCAAGCCACGGTGGGCGCCGGATCGGTCGTCACCGCCGGGCTGCCGCCGCTCGGGCCGTTGCCGCCGCTGCCTACGGAAGGGTTGCGCGGCGTCCAGTCCTTGGGCGGACGCGGCTCCTTGCCGGCCATGATGTCGTCCATCTGCTCGACGTCGATGGTTTCCCATTCGAGCAGCGCCTTGGCCATGGCGTGCATCTTGTCCTTGTTGTCCTCGATCAGCTTGCGCGCCAGGGCGTACTGCTGGTCGATGATGCGGCGCACTTCGACGTCCACCTTCTGCAGCGTTGACTCGCTCATGTGGTTGGTCTTGGTGACCGAGCGGCCGAGGAACACCTCGCCCTCGTTTTCCGCATACACCATGGGGCCGAGCGCATCGGTCATGCCGTAGCGCGTCACCATGTCGCGCGCCAGCGCCGTGGCGCGCTCGAAGTCGTTGCTGGCGCCAGTGGTCATCTGGTTCATGAACACTTCCTCGGCGATGCGGCCGCCGAACAGCATGCTGATCTGGCTGAGCATGTACTCGCGGTCGTAGCTGTAGCGGTCCTGCGCCGGCAGGCTCATGGTCACGCCCAGGGCGCGGCCGCGCGGGATGATGGTGACCTTGTGCACAGGGTCGCACTTGGGCAGCATCTTGCCGATCAGCGCATGGCCGGATTCATGGTAGGCCGTGTTGCGGCGCTCTTCCTCGGGCATGACCATGCTTTTCCGCTCGGGGCCCATCAGGATCTTGTCCTTGGCCTTCTCGAAGTCCTGCATTTCCACGGTGCGGGCATTGCGCCGCGCTGCCATCAGCGCGGCCTCGTTGCACAGGTTGGCCAGGTCGGCGCCCGACATGCCGGGCGTACCGCGCGCGATCACGCTGGCATTCACGTCCTGGCCGAGCGGCACCTTGCGCATGTGGACGTTCAGGATCTGCTCGCGGCCACGGATGTCGGGCAGCGTGACATACACCTGGCGGTCGAAACGGCCGGGGCGCAGCAAAGCTGCGTCCAAAATGTCGGGGCGGTTGGTGGCGGCCACGACGATCACGCCGACATTGGTTTCAAAGCCGTCCATCTCGACCAGCATCTGGTTCAGGGTCTGCTCGCGCTCGTCATTGCCGCCGCCGACACCAGCGCCGCGCTGGCGGCCCACAGCGTCGATTTCGTCGATGAAGATGATGCAAGGCGCGTTTTTCTTGGCGTTGTCGAACATGTCGCGCACGCGGGCCGCGCCCACGCCAACGAACATTTCCACGAAATCAGAGCCAGAGATCGAGAAGAAGGGAACCTTGGCTTCACCGGCGATGCCCTTGGCGAGCAAGGTTTTACCAGTGCCCGGAGGGCCGACCAGCAGCAGGCCGCGCGGAATGCGGCCGCCGAGCTTCTGGAACTTGGCCGGGTCTTTCAGAAAATCGACCACTTCCTTGACTTCTTCCTTGGCCTCGTCGCAGCCTGCCACGTCGGCAAACGTCACCGTATTGGTCGCCTCGTCGAGCATGCGCGCCTTGGACTTGCCAAAGCTGAACGCCCCGCCCTTGCCGCCGCCCTGCATCTGGCGCATGAAGTACACCCAGACGCCGATCAGCAGCAGCATGGGCCCCCAGCTGACCAGCAGCGTCATCAGGAGCGAACCTTCCTCGCGCGGCTTGACGTCGAATTTCACGTCATTGGCGATCAGGTCGCCCACCAGGCCACGGTCGAGGTAGGTGGCGGTGGTGCGTATTTTTCGGTCGTCGGTCGTGGTCGCCACGATCTCGGTGCCGCCCTGGCCTTCGGCAATCGTTGCTGCCTTGATGCGCTTGCCGCGAACCTCTTCGAGGAATTCGGAATAGCCTAGGTAATTCGAGCCCGCGCCACCGCGTGTGTCAAACTGCTTGAACACCGTAAAAAGCACCATGGCGATGACCAGCCAGATTGCAATTTTAGAAAACCACTGATTATTCAAGGACTACTCCGATCTAAAAACCCTAAGCCGACTGGAGGGCACATGCGCCTGATTTTAGGCGTTTCAAGTGCACAACCCTGGAAAATGGCTTGCATCCCTAGGCTTAAAGAGGATTTAACTGCCTGATGAAAGGGCCATGCGGGCGTTTTCATCGATTTGCCGCGTTTTTCAACCCCATGCCAATCAGAAAGGTTTCCGACGAGTTGGGGCGCGAGGCCTTGGGCTTCATCCGTTTGACTGTCTTGAAACTGGCCTGGAACAGCTTGACCAGCTCGTCGTAGCCGCTGCCGTGGAACAGCTTGACCACCAGCGAGCCCTCGGGCTTCATGCGGCTTTGGGCAAATTCCACCGCCAGCTCGACCAGATGGGCAATGCGCGCCGCATCCGCCGACTCGATGCCCGACAAGTTGGGCGCCATGTCCGAAATCACCAGATCGACCTTGACCGGCCCTTGTGTTGCAAGCAGGGCCTGCTCCAGTTTTTCCAGCACCTCGGCTTCGCGAAAGTCGCCCTGTATGAACACCACGCCTTCAATCGGCTCCATCGGCAGCATGTCCAGCCCGATGATGCGGCCATTGAGTTCGCCCGCCGCGGCTCCGCTGGGCGAGAGCTTGCGCCGCACATACTGGCTCCAGGCGCCGGGCGTGCAGCCCAGATCGACCACGCAGTCGCCTGGCTTGATCAACCCCAGTGTTTCGTCAATTTCCTTGAGCTTGAAGGCGGCGCGGGCGCGGTAACCTTCCCTGCGGGCCTGCTTGACGTACGGGTCGTTGATGTGGTCGTGCAGCCAGGCCTTGTTGACTTTCTTGCCTTTTGCATCGCCCTTGGCAATGACCTTGGGGGTCTTGGGGAACAGCTTTTGGTCTGTCTTGGCATTTACTTTCATGGGGTCTATTGTCGCCCTGCCGACTCCACCGATAATTGCGCATGGCTCAAATACAACTTACCCCTGCCCAGCGCAAAGACCACCGCGCCGAGGCGCACCACCTCAACCCCGTGGTGATGATCGGCTCCGACGGCCTCACCGAAGGCGTCAAGAAAGAAATCGACGCCGCATTGAACGCCCACGGGCTCATCAAGGTGCGCGTGCAATCGGACGACCGCACCGGCCGCGAAACCATGTTCCGCGCACTGGCCGACGATCTGGATGCCGCGCCCATCCAGCACATCGGCAAGCTGTTCGTGCTGTGGCGGCCAATTCCTGAAAAGGAAAAAAAGGTCGATGAAGACCGCATGCCCGGCCCGCGCGACGTGAAGGTGCTCAAGAACAGTTCGCGCTACGGCCAGCGGCCCGAGGTGAAGATGCTGCGCGTGCTGGGCAACCAGCGCCTGACGCCGGGCGGCACTGTCAAACGCTCCAAGCCCAAGCAGACCAGCATCAAAAAACGCGCGCAGGACTGAGCCTTCCCGCCGCGATCCGGCCACTCCCGCAGGCGGGCCGGTTCTGCGCTTTGAGCGCCACGCGCTCTTTTGCCCTTTAGATTCACCCATCCGCCCACAGCTAGACGCGATGAACAATCCACTCCTTGACTTTTCTGACCTCCCGCTGTTCGACCGCATCTTGCCCGAGCATGTCGGCCCGGCCATGGACGATTTGCTGGCAAAGGCTGAAAGCGCATTGGCGCAAGTCACCGCCAGCGACTTTCCGGCAAGCTGGAGCGGCATTGCCCGCGTGCTGGATGTGGCGACCGAAAAGCTCGGCCGGGCCTGGGGCGCGGTCAGCCACCTCAACAGCGTGGCCGACACGCCCGAGCTGCGCGCCGCCTACAACGCTGCCCTGCCCCGCGTGACCGAATTCTGGACCCGGCTGGGCGCCGACGAACGCCTGTACGCCAAGTACAAGGCCATTGACGCGGCCACGCTCAACGACGAGCAGCGCCAGGCGCACAAGAATGCCATGCGCAACTTTGTCCTGTCGGGCGCCGAGCTGACCGGAGCGGCCAAGGAGCGGTTCGCGCAGATTCAGGAGCGCCAGGCCGAGCTCAGCCAGAAATTCAGCGAGAACGCCCTCGACGCCACCGACGCCTTTGCCTACTACGCCACCGACGACGAAGTGGCCGGCGTTCCCGAGGATGTGCTGCAGACGGCCAAGGCTCAGGCCGAGGCCGAAGGCAAGGCCGGCTACCGGCTCAGCCTGAAAATGCCCAGCTACCTGCCGGTGATGCAATTCGCACACAGCAGCGCGCTGCGCGAAAAACTCTACAAGGCCTACACCACGCGCGCCAGCGACCAGGCGCCAAGCGAATTCAGCCAGTTCGACAACAGCGCCGTGATGCGCGAGATCCTGGCACTGCGCCAGGAAGAATCCCGGCTGCTGGGTTATCAGAATTTTGGCGAAGTATCCGTCGTCGCCAAGATGGCCAAGTCGCCCGAGGAAGTCGTCACCTTCCTGCGCGACCTTGCCAAACGCGCGCGCCCGTATGCTGAGAAAGACATCGCCGACCTGCGCGCCTTCGCCACCGAATCGCTGGATCAGGCCGATCCGCAGCCCTGGGACTATGCCTACATCGGCGAGAAGTTGAAGGAGGCGCGCTACGCTTTCAGCGAGCAGGAAGTCAAACAATATTTCACCGCGCCCAAGGTGCTGGCCGGCCTGTTCCGCATTGTCGAAACGCTGTTCGAGGTGCAGATTCGCGAGGACTCTGCGCCCGTGTGGAAGCCCGGCGTGGCCTTCTACCGCATCGAACGCAACGGCCAGCTGGTCGGGCAGTTCTACCTCGACCAGCCGGCACGCACCGGCAAGCGCGGCGGCGCCTGGATGGACGACGTGCGCACCCGCTGGCTGCGCCCCGACACCGGCAAGCTGCAAACGCCGATCGCGCACCTGGTCTGCAATTTCGCCGACAGCGTCGGCGGCAAGCCGGCGCTGCTCACGCACGACGACGTGACGACGCTGTTCCACGAGTTCGGCCACGGCCTGCACCACATGCTGACGCAGGTGAACGAGCACGACGTCTCGGGCATCAGCGGCGTCGAGTGGGATGCGGTCGAGCTGCCCAGCCAGTTCATGGAAAACTTCTGCTGGGAATGGGACGTGCTGGCGCAGATGACGGCCCACGTCGAGACAGGCGCGCCGCTGCCGCGCGCGCTCTTTGACAAGATGCTGGCGGCCAAGAACTTCCAAAGCGGCATGCAGACGCTGCGCCAGGTCGAGTTCTCGCTGTTCGACATGCTGCTGCACACCTCGCACAACCCTGACGAAGACCTGATGGGCCTGCTGAACGAGGTGCGCCGCGAGGTGGCGGTGATTGCCGCGCCGGCTTACAGCCGCACGCCGCACACCTTCAGCCACATCTTCTCGGGTGGCTATGCGGCCGGCTACTACAGCTACAAGTGGGCCGAGGTGCTGTCGGCCGATGCCTATGCGGCTTTCGAGGAAACTGCGGCATTGGCCCAAGACAGCCTGCAGCAGGCGCCTGCCGGCTCGACACTGAGCGTGGACATCGGCCGGAAGTACCGCCAGGCCATTCTGGAAGTGGGCGGAAGCCGCCCGGCCATGGAGTCGTTCAAGGCCTTCCGGGGCCGCGAGCCGACGCTGGACGCGCTGCTGCGCCATCAGGGCATGGCTTGAACGCTGCGCCCGGCAAGGATTTCTCCAGAAACCGAGGATTGAAATTTTGAAAGCCATGAAACCCGGAAAGCTGCATTTTCTGGCAACCCCGGCCCTGCTGGCCTTGGCCGCACTGGCGGCCGTGCCTGCGCTGCAGGCCCAGCAGGTTTACCGCATCGTCGGGCCGGACGGCAAGGTGACTTTTTCCGACCGCCTGCCTGCGGCCGATGCCGGCGCCAATGCCAGGCCCGGCGGCGCGAGTGGCGCTGCGCCAGGCAGCGCCGCAGCGCAGGGCCTGCCTTATGAATTGCGGCAGGTGGCGCTGAAGTATCCGGTGGTCCTGTACACGTCCGAGAGTTGCGCGCCTTGCGTTGCGGGACGTTCCCTGCTGACCAGCCGGGGCATTCCGTTCAGCGAAAAAACCGTCACGACCGCCGCCGACAGCCAAGCGCTGCAGCGGCTGAGCGGCGAGACGTCGCTGCCCTTCCTCACCATCGGCAGCCAGCAGCTCAAGGGCTTTTCGGACACCGAATGGACAGAGTTCCTGAATGCCGCCGGCTATCCGAAATCATCGGTCTTGCCGACGAGCTACCGGGCGCCAGCACCGGCGCCCCTCGTCACGGCGGCGCCCGCGCCCGCCGCCGCGCCCGCCGGCAGCGCCGAACCCAAGGCGACTCAGGGCATACCGTCCGTCCTGCCACCGCCCAGCCCCGGCAATCCAGCCGGCATCAAGTTCTGAACGCCTGAAGCCGATCTGGCCCGGCCCGGCACAGAACCTTAAACTTCAGAACACCAGCGTTTCGACGCCCTCGTCCGTTCCGAGCAGGCAGACAGTCGCCTTCTGGTGGGCAAAAACGCCCACCGTCACCACGCCAGGCCACTGGTTCACTTCGGACTCGAACGCCAGCGGGTCGGCGATCTTCAGGCCGGTCACGTCCAGCAGGTGCTGGCCGTTGTCGGTCACCAGCGGCTGGCCGTTTTTGTGGCGCACGGTGGCGCTGCCGCCCATCGCCTCGAACTGGCGCGCGATGCGCCGCGCCGCCATCGGAATCACCTCGACCGGCAGCGGAAAGCCGCCCAGCGTCTGCACGTACTTGGATTTGTCGGCGATGCAGACGAAGCGGCGCGACTGCGCGGCGACGATCTTCTCGCGCGTGAGCGCCGCGCCGCCGCCCTTGACCATGTGGCCGGCGTGGTCGATCTCGTCGGCGCCGTCGATGTACACGGCCAGCTCATCCACTTCGGTGGCGTCGAACACCTTGATGCCCAGCGCCTGCAGCCGCTCGGTGGACGCCACCGAGCTGGACACGGCGCCAGCGATGCGATCCTTGATTGTCGCCAGCGCATCGATGAACTTGTTGACGGTCGAGCCGGTGCCGACGCCGACGATGCTGCCTTCTTCGACGTAATGGAGCGCGGCCTGGCCGACCAGGGTTTTGAGTTCGTCTTGGGTCATGGTGGGTGCTTAAGGGTGAAAAGGTGGGGGATGAACTGGGGGGTGAAACGGCTTTTTGCGACAATCGCCGCTTCTGCCTTGCGGGCCACGGCACTTCGCCCGGTCCGCACAAATCCACCCGCTTTCAGCCCGAATTATCCAATGTCCCTGCTCCCCTACGCCCTGGCCCGTCCCTTTTTATTCGGGCTGGACGCCGAAACCGCCCACGAACTGACCATGGCCTCGCTGGCGCGCACGCAGGGCACGCCGCTGTCGGCGGCCTACTGCAGCGCCAAGGTCAGCGACCCCGTCGAGCTGGCCGGGCTGAAGTTCC
>Ga0308165_1004088_pt1 | contig 14809 bp, 16 predicted proteins | sample PhyWR2_FD_201032 | JGI IMG/M metagenome (GOLD analysis project Ga0308165, IMG submission 201032) | Phyllosphere microbial communities from UC Gill Tract Community Farm, Albany, California, United States - DLSLW.R2 | ecosystem: Host-associated > Plants > Phyllosphere > Unclassified | place: USA...
GGTGATCACCCGCAGCGGCAGATGGGTAAGCTGGCGCGCGAGTTCAATCATCGTCGTTCCCGCATCCAGCACCACCGAATCCCCGGCTTTGACAAAACGGGCTGCCGCGCAGGCGATGTCGTGTTTCTCCATCAGGCTGCGCTGCATCTTTTCGCTGGTCGTGGGCTGGGAAGGGATAAACCGGTTCAGGGTCACGCCGCCGTGGGTGCGGCTGATGACGCCCTCCTGATCGAGCTTAATCAGATCCCGGCGAATGGTCGCCGGAGAGGCGTCGGTAGCCGCGACCAGCTGATCGACCGTCACCAGATTGTGCCCTTTCAGATAGTCCATGATCTGTTCTAACCGGCTATATCCCTTCATATTATTCCCGTGTGATTTGCATCGCTAACTGGATAGAGACCGTCATGCTCTCAGACTTCGCTTTACCTGTCCACGCAATGTCGAACGCGGTGCCGTGGTCAGCAGAGGTACGGATAAACGGCAGCCCGGCGGTGATATTCACCCCGTCGTAAAAACCGAGTAATTTTAACGGGATATGCCCTTGATCGTGATACATCGCCACCACCATGTCATACATCCCTTCGTGGCACTGCATAAACACCGTATCCGGCGGGCACGGCCCCGACACATTCAACCCCTGAGCTTTCATCGCCTGTACCGCCGGGCCAACAATCTTAATCTCTTCATCGCCAAACAGACCGTTTTCCCCGGCGTGCGGGTTGACCCCGGCCACCGCGATACGCGGATTCTTGTACCCGACGCGTCGCAGGAAGGTATCCGCAATACCAATCACGGTTTTGACCCGATCCTGGTTGAGGGTGTCGAGGAATTTGCGCAGCGCAATGTGGGTGGTGATGTGAATGACCTTCAGCTGATCGGTATACAGCACCATCGCGTAATCTTTGCTGTCGGTGAGGTGCGCCAGCAGCTCGGTGTGCCCGGGATAGTGATGGCCCGCCAGATGCAGCGCCTCTTTGTTCAGCGGCGCAGTGGCAATGGCTTTGACCTCGCCCGCCATCGCCAGCTCGGTGGCGCGACGCACGCAGCGGTAGGCCAGATCCCCGGCCTGCGCCTGCACCACGCCCGGCTGTAACGCCTCGGGCTCGGCCAGCGGTTCATCGAGTACGTTGATGATCGCCGGGCCAAACCGCGCTTCGCTGACGGCGGTAACCACCCGCAGCTCGGCCGGGGCGGTGATGCCCTTCTCAAGCACCCGGTGCAGGGTTCTCGCGCAGCCGACCACCACCACCGGCGCGCCGGACAGCTCGCCCTCGGTCAGGGATTTGATAATAATCTCCGGGCCAATGCCTGCCGGGTCGCCCATCGTTACAGCAATGATATTAGTCACTCATCTTCTCCTCGATAAAATGCAAAACCTCAAGCAGCGTGGTCTCTGTACCAAAACCGCCCGCTTTGGTCATGACTGGCCCCTGCCAGCGACAACCCAAAAAACGACCGAACGGCACGCATTGCGCCACCTGTCCGCTTATTGCAAAACCTTGTGCGTTGAGCGCGCTGGCCACTGCCATCGCCACATCGCCCCCCGAGACATACAGCGCCGCCGGGGTGTTGGCCTCCAGCGCAGTGCGCGTCAGGCTGCCCAGAAACGCGCTGATGGTCTCCCCCAGCGCGGCCCGGCTTAACCCACGCTGCTGGCACAGCCTGTCTATCTGATGACGGGCCTGCACATCGGCGCAGGTGTGCACCACGCAGTGCTGGCCTGCCGTTAACGCAGTGGCGATCTGCTGCAGATACCCCGCCATCTCGTGGCGAAACACATCATCGATATCTATTAATACTCTGCTGACGTTAGCCACCTCGCCTGCACGCTGGATCTGCTGTTGAGCGATTTCACTCATCGAGCCGATAACCGCCAGCAGCTGGCGGGGGCGGGCCAGACGGCGGGCCAGGGCATCGCACAGCCCGGCCGAGCCCACCAGCAGCGGTCGCTCATCGCAAACCCAGGCCGCCGCCATAATCTGGTCCAGATCGTCGTCACTCTGGGCATCCACAATTAGCAGTCGGGCGTCGCTCTGCAGCGCGTCCGCAAGCCTGTCGGGGGTAATGACCCGGCTTTGCAGCGCGGTTTGCTCCGCCAGCACCTGTGCTACCTGCGCGTGGCGCACCGGGGTTTTCGGGTCGCTGGCAAATTCGGTTTCCGTAACCGGCACGCCGAACACCCGGCAGATGCCGTCCTGGGTAGTGCGCCCGGCCGACGGGAACGCCGGGGCGATAATCGCCTGACGCTTGCCGCTGAGCTTAAGCAGCGCCTCGACCTCGGCCCCCGGATTGCCGCGCAGGGTGGAGTCGATTTTCTTTACCAGCCAACCTGCGGCGGCAACATCCTCGGCATAGCGCGCCAGTTTTTCAGCAGCCTCTGATGCCGCCATCGCCCGACTGTCGCTATTAATAACCAGGGCATCGGTGTCGCTTGTAAAGGGAGTCTGAAACGCCACGCTGACTTTTTTACCGCGTACCGCCAGGCTGACGCCCGCATCGTTGGCCCCGGTAAAGTCATCGGCTATCACGACCACTTCTCTGTTCAGGTTGTTCTCTTTCATCCCCACTCCGGGTTCTCATTTCCTGCCAATGATTATATTCAATCACGTTTGATTATGTGTGAGCAAGATCAAGGTATTCAGTTTGCGAATAAATTATAAATTTAGCCACACGATGACTGTGATTGCCTGTTTTGAGCGAAATCAATCACAGACACAGCAACAGGAGAGCAATGTGTTAACCATTAACAGTACGATTATCAGCGGCGCGGGGGCTATCCCGGCCCTCGCCCCACTGCTGGCAGGCAAGACGCGCCTTTTACTGGTCACCGACGGCAATATCGCCCGTCTGGACGCCGCCCGCGCCATCCGCGCCCTGCTGGAAGCCGACAACCGCAGCGTCAGCATTATTGACCGCGTGCCGCCGGAACCGACCAGCCACGACGTGCGCACCCTGCTGGCAGAGATCCACGATACCGATTTTGACCTGGTGGTCGGCGTCGGCGGCGGTAGCGTACTGGACGTGGCGAAGCTGCTCTCGGTGCTGTGTCATCCGGCCTCGCCGGGGTTAGACGCCCTGCTGGCGGGTGAAAAACCGACTGAAAGACTGGCGTCGCTGTTAATTCCGGCCAGCGCCGGGACCGGCTCCGAGGCCACGCCGAATGCCATCCTCGCCATTCCTGAGCTGAGCACCAAAATCGGCATTATCTCCCCGGTCCTGCTGCCGGATTACGTGGCGCTGCTGCCGGAGCTGACCACCAGCATGCCACCGCACATCGCCTCGTCGACCGGGATCGACGCCCTGTGTCATCTGATCGAGTGCTACACCGCCACCGTGGCGAATCCGGTGAGCGATAACGCGGCGCTGATTGGCCTGCGCAAGCTGCTGAACAACATCGAAACCGCCTGCGCCGAGCCGCACAACCTGGCGGCGAAGCTCGAAATGCTATGGGCTTCTTACTACGGCGGCGTGGCCATTGCCCACGCGGGCACCCACCTGGTGCATGCTCTGTCGTATCCGCTGGGCGGCAAATATCACCTGCCGCACGGCGTGGCGAACGCCATTCTGCTGGCCCCCTGCATGCGCGTGGTGCGCCCGGATGCGACGGAAAAATTTGCCCGCGTCTGGGATCTGGTGCCGGGCGCCGATACCTCCCTGACGGTGAAAGAGAAATCGCACGCGCTGGTGGCGTACTTTGCCGCCCTGGTGCGCCGCCTCAACTTACCGGACAACCTTGAAGCGCTGGGCGTACCGCGGGATGACATTGCGTCTCTTAGCGACGCGGCGCTGAACGTCAAACGCCTGATGAACAATGCCCCGCGTCAGGTCAGCCATGCCGAGGTGCAGGGTATTTACCAGACCCTGTTCCCCGAAATTTAACATCGAAGGAGTGAGACATGCGTAACAAGATTGAAGGCGTGCTGACGGCGATCGTCACCCCCTTTACTGAGGATGGCGGCCTGCATCTGCCGGGCCTGAAGCGCCAGATCCAACGCCAGCTGGCGGCGGGAAACGGCATTTTCTGCGGCGGCACCAACGGCGAGTTTTTTGTGCTGACCGAAGAGGAAAAAGTGACCGTCACCCGCACCTGCGTGGAAGAGGTCGCCGGACGTGCGCCGGTGGTGGCGCATATCGGGGAGATCTCCACCCGCGCCACTATCCGTCTCGGTAAGCGGGTTGAGACGCTGGGCGTCGATGCAGTATCGGTGATCACCCCGTGGTTTGTGCCGTTGAGCCAGGCGGAATTGATCAGCCATTACACCGCCATCGCCGATGCCCTGACGGTGCCGGTGTTTCTCTACAACATCCCGGCGCGTACCGGCAATACCCTCGAGCCGCAGACCGCGCGCGTGCTGGCCGCGCACCCGAACATTATCGGCATCAAAGACAGCGCGGGCAGCTATGACAGCCTGAGCGGGTTCCTGAAAGCCGCACAGGAGATCGATGACTTCGACGTGCTGAACGGCCCGGACTCGCTGATCCATCAGGGCTTTGTCGAGGGGTGTTCAGCCTGTATTTCCGGGCTGGCCAACGTTGCCCCCGAGGCGATCAACGCCATCTGGACGCGTTTCCAGGCAGGCGATATCGAGGGCTCCCGCCAGGCACAGGAGAGCGTCACTGACCTGCGCACAAACTTATATAAAATTGCCTTCTCTCCGGCCGCCGTGAAAAAGGCGCTGCAGGTGATGGGCGAAGAGGTGGGAGAAAGCCGCTATGCGGTGGCTTTCGATGTGCAACAGACAGAACAGATCCGCCAGATAGTGACGAAGTCACTGCAATAAACGGCGCTTGATTTCGTCCATAAGAGTTCGGGTGCCACAGGCACCCAGGATTCATACGCCCTGAGAGAGGCAAAGATGAACAACTTTACCGCTGAAGATACCCTCATCATCGTAGGCATTGTCATTGTCTACATCCTGTTTACCACCTGGCTGACTTTCCGGTTGCGCAGTAAAAACTCCGGCGACTTTATGGAGGGATCCCGGGCGATGCCGGCGTTTATCGTCGGGATCCTGCTGATGTCCGAATACATCGGTGCCAAATCGACCATCGGCACCGCCCAGGCGGCCTTTGAAGATGGCTTTGCGGCATCCTGGTCGGTGATCGGCGCAGCCATTGGCTTCCCGCTGTTCGGCCTGCTGTTAGTGAAACGCATCTACAGCACCGGAAAAATCACCATCTCCGGGGCGATTGCCGAGAAGTACGGCACCAGCACCAAAAACATCATCTCGATCATCATGATTTACGCCCTGCTGCTGGTGAACGTCGGTAACTATGTATCAGGCGCGGCGGCGATCTCTACCGTGCTGAAGGTTAACCTGCCGGTCGCGGCGTTTATTACCGCGATTGTCAGTACCTTCTACTTCGCTTTTGGCGGCATGAAAGGGGTGGCCTGGGTGACGCTGCTGCACAGCGCCCTGAAATACTTCGGTATTCTGGTGATCATGGGCTTCGCCCTGTCGAAAACCGGCGGCTTTGCCCCGATGATTGAGCAGATGCCATCGTACTACTGGACCTGGGATGGCAATATCGGCGCGACCACCATCTTCGCGTGGCTGATCGGCACCATTGGCTCCATCTTCTGTACCCAGTTTGTGATTCAGGCTATCTCCTCGACCAGGGACGTGAAATCAGCCAAACGTTCGACCTGGGTGGCGTTCTTCTTCTGCCTGCCGATTGCGCTGGCGATTGCGGTGATTGGCGTGGCGGCGAAGTATCTGCACCCGGAGATCGACAGCCTGTACGCGATGCCGATCTTCCTGCAGGACATGAACCCGTGGCTGGCCGGTTTAGTGACAACGTCACTTGTCGCCTCCATTTTTGTTAGCGTCAGTACCGTGGCGCTGGCCATCGCCTCGCTGGTGGTAAAAGATTTCTACGTCCCGTACCGCAACCCGACCCCGGAGCAAGAGTTTAAAGCCACCCGCTGGATATCGCTGCTGATTGGCTTCCTGCCGCTGATTTTCGTTCTGCTGGTGCCAGAGGTACTGAAGCTGTCGTTCTTCACCCGCGCCATTCGTCTGTCGATTACGGTGGTGGCGGTGATTGCCTTCTACGCCCCGTTCTTCAAGAGCACCCGCGGCGCGAATGCCGGTCTGATTGGTGCCTGCGTCGTGACCTCGGTCTGGTATCTGCTGGGCGATCCGTTCGGCATTAACAATATGTATATCGCGCTGATCACCCCGGCGGTGATTATGGTCCTCGACCGTCTGATCCCGAATAAAGCGGATCGCAAAGTGCCTGCCCCTGTTCAACATAATGGAGTCTGATATGTCTGTAACCGTAACCCGTGACGGGATTGTTCGCCCGCAGCCGCAGGATGCCCGCGTGGAAACGGCGATGCTGCCCTCCTCCTGCCCGCAGAATCACGCTGCGAACCTGCTCCCGCTACCGGATGGTGCCCTGATGTGCGTCTGGTTTGGCGGCACCCAGGAAGGGATTGCCGATATCTCCGTGTGGGGGTCGCGTCTGGCCCCCGGCAGCAACCAGTGGAGCGAAGCGGTTAAGCTGTCGGATGACGCCAGCCGCTCCGAGCAGAACCCGGTGCTGTTCCTCGCCCCGGACAACGTGCTGTGGCTACTGTGGACGGCGCAGCTCTCCGGCAACCAGGATACCGCCATCGTGCGCTATCGCCAGTCGAACGATATGGGCCACAGCTGGGGCGAGATCGCCACCCTGCTGGACAAACCGGGCACCTTTATTCGCCAGCCGATCGTGGTGCTGGATAACGGCAACTGGCTGCTGCCGGTGTTCTATTGCCGCACCCAGCCGGGTGAAAAATGGGTCGGCAACGACGACATCAGCGCGGTCAAAATCTCCGAAGACCAGGGCCAAAGCTGGCGCGATGTTGAAGTGCCGGAGAGTCTGGGCTGCGTGCACATGAACATTACTGCCCTGAACAATGGCCAGCTGGTGGCGCTCTACCGCAGCCGCTGGGCGGACAATATTTACCTCAGCCAGTCGCTGGACAACGGCGAAAGCTGGTCAGTACCGGAGCCAACGGCCCTGCCGAACAACAATTCGTCCATTCAGGTGACCACGCTCGCCAGCGGTGAACTGGCGCTGGTGTTCAACCACATGAGTGCAGCGGGAGCGCTGGAGCGCCGCGCTTCGCTGTATGACGAGATCGACGACGGAGATGGCCGCAAAGAGCCAGAGGTGGGCAACGGGCGGGCTGCATTCTGGGGTGCCCCGCGCGCGCCGATGACGGTGGCGATCTCCGCCGACGGCGGCAAAAGCTGGCAATGGCAGCGCAATCTCGACGAGGGCGACGGCTACTGCATGACCAACAACTCGCTGGAAAAACTCAACCGTGAGTTCTCCTACCCCAGCATCAAACAGGGTCCCGACGGGTCGCTGCATATTGCCTATACGTATTTCCGCCAGGCTATCAAATATGTGCGCGTGTCGCCAGAGTGGGTTAAGGAGGCGCAACAGTGATTATCGGTCATCTGAACGCCCTGCCGCTGGCAGGGTTACCCCCGGCGCTACGTCAGATCCTCGAGCGCGCCGACTGCTCTCTGGCGGCGCTGGCCGCCCGGGATGACGGACGCTGGCAGCCGGAAGGCTGCCCGTGGTTCTGCCGTATCGGCCCGGCGCAGACCCAACCCCACAGCCTGCGTCATACCGAGTATCACCATTTATGGGCCGATATTCAGCTGGTGCTGGTGGGTGAGGAGACGATCCGCGCGGGGATGCAGTCGCTGGCGCAGGTGGGTGATGAGCAGCGGAAACCCGATCTCTACATTGCCCCTGAGGCGGTGCATCCGGTGAACATCACCCTGGGCCGTGGGGATTTTGCGGTGTTCCTTCCCGGCGAGCCGCATCAGGCGCTGTGCGCGGTTAATGAACCGATGACGGTGCGCAAAGCGGTATTCAAAGTGCCGCGCGCGCTGCTGGAGGTGTAAAGATGCCCCATGCGATCGTTACCGGCGCCAGCTCGGGGATTGGTGAGGCCATTGTCACCCGCCTGCTCGCCGAAGGCTGGCAGGTCACGGGTTTAAGCCGCCGCGGCGTGGACTGCGCCCACCCGAACTTTTCCAGCCTGAGCGTGGACCTGAGTGACAGTGTCACGCTAGCTGCAGCGCTTGCCACCCTCCCGGTGCCGCAGGCAATTGTGCATGCCGCCGGAATGATGGCCGCCGCCCCGCTCGGCGAGCTGGACCCGGCCGTCAGCGCCCGTCTGTGGGGGCTGCACATTGTTGCTGCCGAGCAGCTGTTTAACCACTTTGCGCCACGGATGCGCGCCGGAGGGCGGCTGGTTGCCATCGGGAGCCGCACCTCACGCGGGGCTGCCGGGCGTTCACAGTATGTAGCGACCAAAGCCGCGCTGGTCGGGATGGTGCGCAGCTGGGCCGCGGAACTGGCTCCGCGCGGGATAACCGCCAATGTCGTCGCACCGGGGGCAACGCAAACCCCGATGCTGCGTGCCCCCGGCAGGGATTCCTCCCCGCCAAAAGTTCCACCGATGGGCAGGCTGATCGCCCCGGAGGAGGTGGCGGCGATGGTGAACTATTTACTGAGCGCCGACGCCGCACCGATCACCGGCCAGGAGCTGGTGCTGTGTGGGGGGGCGTCGTTGGGGTGAGAGGTGCGGCCTGCGTTTGGTCTTGTAGGCCCGTGCAAGCGCAGCGCCGCCGGGCGATGCCGCTGGGGTCATGTGCGGTCTGATGCCCTCACCCCGGCCCTCTCCCACGGGGAGAGGGAGAAGACACTAAAAACGACACCTGGCGGTGCCGTTTTGCTTTTACCTCCGCAGGAACACGGTGCCCTTAAGATACAGCGCTGCCTGCCCGCCGATCAGCACCCGATCGCCCTTCAGCTCACAGCGCAGATCGCCGCCGCGAGCGGACACCTGACGGGCCTGCATCTGGGTTTTACCCAGCTTCTCGCTCCAGTAGGGGATCAGCATGCTGTGGGCGGAGCCGGTAACCGGATCTTCCGCCACCCCTTCACCCGGGCAGAAAAAGCGGCTCACAAAGTCATCGTTATCTCCCGGGGCGGTCACGCAGACCATCTTACCCAGCGGCATCATGCCGTCGATGTCCGGGGTCAGGGCCTCAACCTGCTGCTGGTTTTCCAGTACCACCATGTAATCGCGCCCTGCCCGCACCTCTTTCGCCTCGCGGATCCCCAGCGTGCTGAACAACAGCTCAGGCGGGTTGTCTACCGCCTCGCAGCCCCAGGCCGGGAAGTTAAGCGTCAGCCAGTCGCCCTTACGGGTGACCGTCAGGTCGCCGACAAAACGGGTGGAGAACACAATCTCGGTCTGTGGATAGTCGAGATACTCAAAAATCACGTGTGCACTGGCCAACGTAGCGTGACCGCAGAGGTTAATTTCGTGCTGAGTGGTAAACCAGCGCAGTTCGAAGCCCGCGTCGGTACGCACAAAAAACGCGGTTTCGGACTGGTTATGCTGCTGTGCCATCTTTAACAGGATGTCATCCGGCAGCCAGTCTTCGAGGGGACAAACGGCTGCCGGGTTACCACCAAACGCGCGATCGCTGAACGCATCGACAAGATAAAATGCAATTTCTTTCATTGTGTTAACCTTTTTTTAGCGCAAAAACAGATGACCTTTCATATACAGCGAGGCTTTACCACTCATCAATACCCGGTCGCCCTGCAGTTCACAGCGGATATCGCCACCCCGGCGGGAGACCTGCCGAGCCAGAAGCGAGGTTTTACCCAGCTTTGCACTCCAGTAAGGAATGAGCATGGTGTGCGCCGAGCCGGTGACCGGGTCTTCCCACAGCGCCACACCTGGCGAGAAAAAGCGGCTGACAAAATCGTACTCGCCCTCCCCGCGTGCGGTAATGGACACTTTATGCTCACCCGGGATCATGGCATTGATATTCGGCGTGACCGCCTCAACCTGCTGGCGATTTTCCAGCACCAGCACCCAGGCGCGTCCTTTCCGGGCCTCGACATAGTGCTTAATCCCCAGTGCATTCAGCATCTCTGCGGGTGGGGTCTGCGACACAGTCGGACACGCGGGGAAATCAAGCGTTAACCAGTCGCCGTCGCGGCTGACCGTGAGCCTGCCGGACGCGGTATCAAAATGGATCCGGGCATCGGGATAACCCAGCGCGTTGAACAATACCCAGGCGGCGGCCAGGGTCGCATGGCCGCAGAGGTTAACTTCACCGTGGGTCGTAAACCAGCGCAGCTCAATGCCCCCTTTATGGCAGACGAAAAAGGCGGTCTCCGACTGGTTGTGCTGCTGCGTCATTTTTAACAGCACCTCGTCCGGCAGCCATTCCGCCAACGGGCAAACTGCCGCCGGGTTGCCGCCAAACGCGCCGTCACTGAATGCATCCACCAGATAAAACTCAATTTCCTGCATCGCCTTACCCACTGTTAACGTCATGTTGCATTCTATATTCATGGAAAGTAACGCATTTCACCAGCGTTTACTTCATGGTTGAATTGAGATCTGCATCACAAAATGATTGTATTTTCAGCAGTGATGGTTTTAAGATCGCCCTCACCTCATTTACGTAACGAATCCCGGACATTCTTATGACAACCAATACCGTTTCCCGCCGGGTCGCGTGGCTACGGGTGGTGACGCTCGCGATTGCGGCGTTTATCTTCAATACCACTGAATTTGTTCCCGTTGGCCTGCTCTCAGACATTGCGGCCAGCTTCCAGATGGAAACCGCGCAGGTGGGGATTATGCTGACCATCTACGCCTGGGTGGTGGCGTTACTGTCGCTGCCGTTTATGCTGCTGACCAGCCAGGTTGAGCGCCGCAAGCTGCTGATCGGGCTGTTTGTGCTGTTTATTGCCAGCCACGTGCTGTCGTTTCTGGCGTGGAACTTCCAGGTGCTGGTGATAAGCCGGATCGGCATTGCCTTTGCGCACGCCATCTTCTGGTCGATTACCGCCTCGCTGGCGATCCGTCTGGCTCCGGCCGGGAAACGCGCCCAGGCGCTGAGCCTGCTGGCCACCGGTACCGCCCTGGCGATGGTGCTCGGGCTGCCGCTGGGTCGCATTGTCGGGCAGTATTTCGGCTGGCGGACCACCTTTTTCATCATCGGACTTGGGGCGCTGATCACCCTGCTGTGCCTGATCAAACTGCTGCCGAAATTACCGAGTGAACACTCCGGATCGCTGAAAAGCCTGCCAGTATTGTTCCGTCGCCCGGCGCTGATGAGCCTGTATCTGCTGACGGTAGTCGTGGTCACGGCGCACTACACCGCTTACAGCTATATCGAGCCGTTTGTGCAGACTATCGCCGGTTTTAGCGCATCGTTCGCTACCGTTTTGCTGTTGCTGCTGGGCGGCGCGGGCATTATCGGCAGCGTGCTGTTTGGTAAACTGGGCAACCGCCACGCCTCACTGCTGGTGAGCAGCGCCATCGGTCTGCTGCTGGCGAGTCTGCTGTTGCTGCTGCCTGCGTCGGGCAGCGAGACCAACCTCGCCATCCTGAGCATCGTCTGGGGTGTGGCAATCATGATTATCGGCCTCGGCATGCAGGTGAAAGTGCTGGCGCTGGCACCTGATGCAACCGACGTAGCGATGTCGCTGTTTTCCGGGATATTTAATCTGGGGATTGGCGCAGGTGCGCTGCTGGGGAATCAGATAAGCCTGCATCTGTCGATGGCGTCGATTGGTTATCTGGGGGCGATTCCGGCGCTGGCGGCCTTGATCTGGTCGGTGCTAATCTTCCGCAAATGGCCTGTCACGCTGGAAGAACAACCGCAAAACGGCTAGCGCTGTGACCGGGTGGTATTGCGCCACCCGGCACCGTAATCACGGGTACGTTTGGATGATTTCCAGCACGCCGTTGATAATAAACTGCACGCCCATACAGACCAGCAGGAAGCCCATCAGACGGGAGATAGCTTCGATACCGTCTTTGCCCACCCAGCGCATAATCGCGCCAGAGCTACGCAGACATCCCCACAGGATCAGGCCGATAAGGGCGAAAATCAGCGGCGGAGCCACCATCACGACCCAGTCCGGGAAGGTAGAGCCGGTACGCACCGTGGAGGCGGAGCTGATGATCATCGCAATCGTCCCCGGCCCTGCCGTGCTTGGCATCGCCAGCGGGACAAACGCGATATTCGGCGACTGTTTGTCCTGCTGATCCTCGAGTGCGTTTTTATCCGCAGGTTCGTGGTGCTTAGGCGCCGGGAACAGCATCCTGAAACCGATAAAGGCCACGATCAGCCCCCCGGCGATACGCAGACCGGGAATGGAGATCCCGAAGGTATTCATCACCAACTGCCCGGCGTAATACGCCACCATCATAATCGCAAAAACGTAAACAGAAGCCATTAAAGACTGCTGGTTACGTTCCTCCCGGTTCATATCACCGGCAAGGCCCAGAAAGAGTGCCACCGTTGTTAACGGGTTAGCCAGCGGCAGTAACACCACCAGCCCAAGACCAATTGCTTTGAATAAATCCACCATGTTACGTCATCGTCCTTTTTCAACATTCAACCCGGCAAGTATACGGTGAAAAGGACCGGATCGACCACGCGCACATCGTAAGTAATATTTGCGCACCGAAATCAATTATTCCTGGTTATGAATGAAGTGCAAAAGACGACAAAAAATGTGTCTGAATCGTTTTAGCAAAACGTGTCATAAGCTTATGCATTCAGTTGACTTATAGTTGCCTGAGCAATAATATCTGCCGCAACTAAACTACTTGCCAGGGCAACCATTGTGACAAGCGCCAGTGACCTCTTCAACGATATTATTCCGCTGGGGCGCCTGATCTATATGGTTAACCAGAAAAAAGATCGCCTGCTCAATGACTATCTGTCACCGCTGGATATCACCGCAACCCAGTTCAAAGTGCTGTGTTCCGTGCGCTGCGAAGGGTGTATCACGCCGGGTGAGCTAAAGAAAATCTTATCTGTCGATCTCGGTGCGCTGACGCGCATGATGGATCGTCTGGTCTGTAAGGGATGGATTGAACGACGCCCTAATCCGAATGACAAGCGCGGCGTGCTGGTGCAATTGACCAGCGAAGGCGCAGCCGTATGCGAACAATGTCATCAATTAGTCGGGCTAAAGCTGCACCAGGAACTAACAAAAAACTTAGCGGCGGATGAAGTGGCAACGCTTGAGCATTTGCTTAAGAAAATCCTGCCGTAAACAGAAAGAGGTATGACGATGTCCAGACGCAATACTGACGCCATCACTATTCATAGCATTTTGGGCTGGATCGAAGATAACCTGGAATCGCCGCTGTCACTTGAGAAAGTGTCCGAGCGTTCAGGTTACTCAAAATGGCACCTGCAACGGATGTTTAAAAAAGAGACCGGTCATTCATTAGGTCAGTACATCCGCAGCCGTAAATTGACTGAAATCGCACAGAAGTTGAAGGAAAGCAACGAGCCGATCCTGTATCTGGCTGAGCGTTACGGGTTTGAATCGCAACAGACCCTGACCCGCACGTTCAAGAACTATTTCGACGTTCCACCGCATAAATATCGCATCACCAATATGCGCGGTGAATCTCGTTATCTACTTCCTATCAACCACTGTAACTGCTAAACGCCTGTATTAAGACGTATCGAGGAAATTATGAAACTTTTCGCTTCCGCCGCCCTCACCGCTCTGGTGCTGTTCTCCGGCCCGAGTTTTGCGGAGCAAACCCTGAACGCGACGCAGCAGTCCAGCCGCGACGCGACGTTCCTGCCAACGGCCAACGGCCAGTCGCCTCATGACTTTAACCATATGGGTGCCGGCAGCGACAAATCCGACGAATTAGGCGTGCCGTATTACAACCAGCGCGCTTAATTTGTATTGCCCCGCCTGTGCGGGGCTTTTTTAGCTTCTCGCCCGCGTCGACCGGCGCAGCCGCAAACCAAAGACATTAATATACAGCCCGGCCATCACCAGCAGCGCACCCAGCAACTGTAGCGCGCCCAGCGTTTCACCAAGCAGCAGCGCCGCACTGGCGATACCCACCACCGGCACCAGCAGCGACAACGGCGCCACCCGCCAGGTTTCGTAGCGTCCCAGCAGCGAGCCCCAGATACCGTAGCCGACAATCGTCGCCACAAACGCCAGGTAGATAAGCGAGAGAATGGTGGTGAGATCGATGGCAACCAGGCTTTGCCACATCACCGATGGACCATCCAGCAGCCACGATGCGGCCATAAACGGCACAATCGGGATCAGCGCGCTCCATACCACCAGCGACATCACCGGCGGACGCGATTCAAGCTGCATGATTTTTTTGTTGAAGATATTGCCACAGGCCCAGCTGAACGCCGCCGCCAGGGTCAGCATAAAGCCCAGCAGCGCAACGTGCTGCCCGTTAAGGCTGGCCTGTACCAGCACCAGCACGCCAAATACCGCCAGCGTAATCCCCGCGAGCTGTTTGCCCTGCAGGCGTTCGCCAAACACTACCGCGCCCAGAATGATAGTGAAAAAGGCCTGCGCCTGCAGCACCAGCGAAGCCAGACCGGCAGGCATGCCAAAGTTAATGGCGCTAAACAGAAAGGCAAACTGGCCGAAGCTGATGGTCAGGCCGTAGCCCAGCAGCAGGCGAAACGGGATTTTCGGACGGGCAACAAAAAACAGTGCCGGGAAGGCCACCAGCAGAAAGCGTAAACCTGCCAGCATCAGCGGGGGCACATTGTGCAGTCCGACTTTAATCACCACAAAATTCAGCCCCCATACCACCACTACCAGCAACGCCAGTAGCCCGTCTTTGCGCGTCATACCCTGCCCCTGTTTATTCAATTTTTGTAAAGACTGTTCAAGGTAACGAAAAAAAACGCTCAGGAACAGATCATTAATTCTGGCAGCCAGTGGAAGCACTTACGGATAAATTAGGTGC
>Ga0308165_1004089_pt1 | contig 14808 bp, 14 predicted proteins | sample PhyWR2_FD_201032 | JGI IMG/M metagenome (GOLD analysis project Ga0308165, IMG submission 201032) | Phyllosphere microbial communities from UC Gill Tract Community Farm, Albany, California, United States - DLSLW.R2 | ecosystem: Host-associated > Plants > Phyllosphere > Unclassified | place: USA...
TGCAAGGCGGCGTGACCAGCCTGCTATGCCCGCCCGACACCGATCCGGTGCTCGATGAGCCTGGCCTGGTCGAGATGCTCAAGCATCGCGCCAAGTCGCTCAACCAGGCGCATGTCTATCCGCTGGGTGCACTGACCATGGGCCTCAAGGGCAAGGCCCTGACCGAAATGGCAGAGCTGACCGAAGCCGGCTGCGTCGGATTCTCGCAGGCCGATGAGCCGGTGCTGGACACCACGGTGCTGCTGTCCGCGCTGCAATACGCCAAGACCTTCGACTACACCGTGTGGCTGCGTCCGCAGGATCCGCACCTCGGTCGCCACGGCATCGCGCACAGCGGTCCGGCGGCGTCGCGCCTGGGTTTGTCGGGTGTGCCGGTGATGTCGGAAACGATTGCGCTCTACACCATCTTCGAACTGGTGCGCGCCACCGGCGCACGCGTCCACCTGTGCCGCATGTCGTCGGCGGCCGGACTTGAGCTGGTGCGCGCGGCCAAGCGCGAAGGCCTGCCGGTCACCTGTGACGTCGGCGCCCATCACATTCATTTGTCCGACATGGACATCGGCTTCTTCGATTCCAATGCGCGCGTCAACCCGCCGTTCCGTTCGCAACGCGATCGCGATGCGATCCGCGCAGCGCTGCTGGACGGCACGGTCGATGCGATCTGCTCCGACCACACGCCGGTCGACGACGATGAGAAGCTGCTGCCGTTCGGTGAGGCTTCGCCGGGCGCAACCGGCCTGGAATTGCTGCTGTCGCTGTCGCTCAAGTGGGCGGAAGACGCCGGCGCGCCTGACGCCATCAGCAAGGCAGTCGCCAAAGTCACTACCGACGCTGCGCGCATAGCAGGTTTGCCGGCCGGCAGCCTGAAGGTGGGCGACATCGCCGACGTCTGCATCTTCGATCCGAAGACGCGCTGGACCGTCGAAGCCAAAGCACTCGCCAGCCAGGGCAAGCACACGCCTTTCCTCGGCTATGAACTGAGCGGACAGGTCAAGGCGACCATCGTGTCGGGTCACGTTGCGTTCGAACGTTAAACACGGAAGTCCCATGCTTGTTTTCCGCGTGTTGCGCATGGTGGTGCATCTGTTCGTCGGCATGGCGATCTGCGCCTTCATCTTCCCCCTGGTCGGTCCGGCGCGCCGGGAAGGCCATATCCGGCGCTGGTCGCATCAGCTGCTGGGGATTTGCGGCATCAAGCTGGTGGTGCGCGCGTTGCCCGGCACGCCGGCGCCGCCGCGCGCGCTGATCGTCGCCAACCACATTTCCTGGCTCGACATTTTCGTGGTGAATTCGATGCAGCCGTGTCGTTTCGTGGCGAAATCGGACATCCGCAGTTGGCCCTTCATCGGCTGGCTGTGCGCCAAGACCGGCACGATCTTCATCTCACGCGGCAAGGCCAGCGACGTGCGCCGCATTTTCAAGGGCATCGTGGAAAGCATCGAAGCGGGCGACCGCGTGGCGTTCTTCCCGGAGGGTACGACTGCAGCACAAGGCAAGCTGCTGCCGTTCCACGCCAACCTGTTTGAGGCGGCGCTGGACGCCAGGGTGCCGGTGCAGCCTTACGCGTTGCGCTACCTTGATGCACAGGGGAATTACCATGCCGCCGCCGACTTCATCGGCGACACCACCATTGTGGAAAGCATCCTGGCGGTGTTGCAAGCCGGGTCGATCACGGCGGAGCTGACGCAGTTGCCGAGCATTCCGACCGACGGCGCACATCGCCGCGAACTCGCCGTGACGGCGCGCAAGGTGGTTGCCGACGGACTGGGTTATGTCCCCGAAGACCTCATGCAAACTGCTCCGCCCGCGGGCAGTCCACCTGGAACAGCGCCCGATCCTCAAGCCGCACCGCAGTAAGCTTGCCGCCCCAGACGCAGCCTGTATCGAGGCCGATCAGGTTGGGGCGCAGCGTCAGTCCCAATGCGGACCAATGTCCGAACACGCAAGTGACGTCGGCGGTCTTGCGACCCGGCATATCGAACCACGGCAGGTAACCTTCAGGCGCAGCGCCGGCACCTTCCTTGATCGTGAAATCGATGCCGCCGTCGGGTCGGCAGAAACGGATGCGCGTGAGCGTGTTGATGATGCAACGCAGCCGGTCGTGACCTTGCAAGTCGTCGCTCCACACGGAAGGCTCATTGCCGTACATCTGACGCAGGAAATCGACCCAGTCGGGACCGCGCAGCATGGTTTCAACTTCATGCGCCAGCGACATGACTTTTTCGGCATCCCATTCCGGCAGCACGCCGGCATGAAATAGCAGGTGGCCTTGTTCTAATATGGCCAAAGGACGATGGCGCAACCAGTCGATCAGTTCGTCGCGGTCAGGCGCGATGAGGATGTCTTGCAGGGTATCGGTGGCGTGCAGCGGGCGTATGCCTTGTGAGACTGCCAGTAAATGAAGGTCGTGGTTACCGAGGACGGCTTGGGCGCGGTCTCCGAGGGAGCGGATGTGGCGGAGTGTTGACAGAGATTGTGGTCCGCGATTGACGAGGTCGCCGACGAAGCGCAGTTGTGCGTCCGCAGAACTTGCATCAATCCGTGAAAGAAGAGACGTCAATTGGCCGTCGCAACCCTGAATGTCTCCTATTGCGTAGGTTGGCATGAGCTGAAATTTGTTTGTATTTATGAGGTTTTGGTGCAGCAATGGACAATGCGGTCAGAGAAAAAGTGCGTCTTTAATGACAACATAGTGCGCATGAGATCTTAATGCGAATAAAATGCCCGATGGTTATCAAAACACTTATTTAACAGAGAGATAACGTATCTTACCCAGATTTGTCGATTGATTTTCGATGAAGATAAGCTTTGAACGTGCGCATGGCGGAAAATGTCTCTGTGTCTTCGGTATAAAGTGGAATTTAGAGCAAAACGGTGACCAATTGCAGAGAATTAAGTTGAAATGGAATAACTGGCCATATCAAAAGTTTGTTCGTAATATCGGATGGAATTTGATAGGTCAGGGCGCGCCGTTGTTGGCCGCATTGATTTCGATCCCGCTTCTTGTCAAAGGACTTGGGATTGATCGGTTCGGCATATTGACGATTGGCTGGATGCTGATCGGTTACTTCAGTCTGTTCGATCTGGGTATCGGCCGCGCGCTGACGCAGATCATCGCCGCAAAACTGTCTGCCGATTCTAGCGCGCGTCGCGACATCCCTTTGTTTATCTGGACCGGCCTTTTAGTGATGCTGGTACTGGGAATTGTCACCAGTCTGCTCATTGTCGGCGCCAGTCGCTGGATTGTTGATGTCGCACTCAATATTCCGGTCGCTTTGCAATTCGAAACCCGGCAGGCGCTCTATGTGCTGGCCCCGACCATTCCTGTGGTTGTGATCGCTTCGGGCCTGCGCGGCGTGCTGGAAGCTACACAAGAGTTCAAAGCGGTCAATCTGGTGCGCATTCCTCTGGGCGTATTGATGTTTGCCGCACCGGTCTGTGTATTGCCTTACAGCCAGGACCTCGGCATGGTCTTTTTTTCGCTGTTGCTGGTGCGCCTGCTGACGACGATAGCGTTCTTCTGGCTCTGCCGGCGCGCGGTACCCGGCTTTACCCGGTTTGCATTTTCAAAGTCGGTGTTGCCGGAGTTGCTCAGGTTCGGCGGCTGGATGACGGTCAGTAACATCGTGAGTCCGATCATGGTGCAGATGGACCGGTTTTTGATTGGCGCGATGATGTCGGTCGCAGCAGTTGCCTACTACGCGACGCCCTATGAGATGGTCACCAAACTGCTGATCATTCCCGCCGCAATCGCCGGAGTATGTTTTCCTGCCGTCGCCAATATGCTGGGGCGCCAGGCGCATGGTGAGGCGAGCAATCTATATGGCCGCAGCTGTAAATATGCCGTCATCCTGATGTTGCCTGCGGTTCTTGTTTTTGAACTGTTTGCGAGCGACATACTACATCTCTGGTTGGGTGGAAAATTTTCGGCAGAGAGCACGCTTGTGTTTCAGATTCTCACTATCGGCGTCTTGATCAACGGCGTTGCGCAAATACCGTTCGCCTTTCTGCAGGGAGGGGGACGCTCCGATATTACGGCGAAATTGCACCTCGCTGAAGTCATCGTCTATCTGCCATTGCTATGGGTGTCCGTCAAAATGTTTGGTATTGCCGGCGCTGCTGCTGCATGGACTGTCAGGGTGACGATTGATGCGTTGGCGTTGCATTGGTATACCAGATCAATTTATGGACTCGGTAGTGCGGAACGATGAGTTCTGTCTCAACCGTGACATGCCCGGCTGGTTTGACAGCCATGTGATGCGCATCATCGAATAACTGAGAATCTCAATTCATGAATTTGGCTGCCGTGATTATTTGTTATTTTCCGGACATCACGGGAATGACGCGCTTGTTGCAAGTTCTTGCGAGGACGTGCGGCATGGTCATCCTCGTCGATAATGGCGGGCTTGATGCCTATACGGAAGAATTGAAACCATTCTCCAACAAGATAAGAATCGTCAATCCTCAAGCCAACGTCGGAATGGCAAGGGCGCTGAATCTCAGTTTTCAACTGGCGGAAGAGTCCGGGTTCTCTCATTTGATCAGCTTTGATCAGGATAGTAATCTTGAAGCGGAGACACTCGAGATCCTCATCAATGACTTCAATGTGCTGGAGTACGCCGGCATCAAGCTTGCCGCAATAGGACCTCGGTTCTACGACCCCAGAGGCGCGGCGACGAAAGGCGAGGAGACGATGCAAGATATGAGCGGCGCCGGCGGTTCGGAGCGAACGGCTCGTTCGTACATCATCACTTCAGGTTGCCTGGCAAGTGTTCTTGCGTGGCGAGAGTCCGGAGGTTTTGACGAGAAGCTGTTTATCGACTTGGTCGACATAGAATGGTGCTGGCGACTTGGTTCAAAAAAGTATCAGGTTTACGTTTCGAAGGATGCGGTGATGGCGCATCGCTTGTCGAAGGGCATGAAAATATTCTTGGGGAAGTTCAGATTCAATACGTATGACCCCATACGACGATTCTATATTGCCAGAAACACGACCTATTTGCTGTTTCACAGGCATTGGAGCCGCGCGCAGAGAGCTTTTCTCGTGAAATCATTCCTGTTTTCAGCTGCATCGGCTATCGTCTCGGATGAACGAAAAATCAGCAGTATTAAAAATATCGCAATAGGTTGTGCTCACGCAATCCGGGGGCGCATGGGCAAGTATGTGGAGGAAGGTAAATGAAGGTTATGCGGCGCAGCCTGGAATGGCTGTCTGTAGTATGTTTTTTGCTGTTTACAACCGAAATCATGCTAGGTGGTGCAGGGGAAATGATCATGATTTCAGGGGTCGGTATTCGCCGTTTCCTGTTCCTGCTGACTGTGGCGTCGTTCGTGTTGCTGGGTGTTGCACGACTGGCAGCGAAAGAATACCAGTTCAAGATTGGCAACTGGAAGGCGAGCTTGACTGGCGCCTTGATCGTTGCCGGCTGGGTAGTCCTGATTCCTCTGTTCTATGGGCAGGGAATCGGTCTGGCCATACGCGATGCGGGACCACTGATCGGCGCCGCTCTCGTGGTTGCGTTGTTCGACGACGCTGTGCTTCTTGAATTCTGGAAAAGAATCCGTGGGTATTTGTTTTTCCTGCTGCTGCTGTGTGCGCTGTTTCACATCTTTCTGTATGTCGACGGAGTGATGGATTCTGAAACATTGTGGACCAAGTCGAACAGGCTCAGAAATTTCTGGGATCCGACCTGGCCAACTTTCGGCGACAAGTTTGTTCTGATCGGCGCCAAGCCATGGGGACCCAGAGTGAATTTCGCCTCTTCGTTTCTGATGCTGATAAGCTTGTATCTCTCGCTCTTTTGCCTGTCGGGATGGAACAAATTCCTACGTAATGCACTGTTATTGGTATGCCTCGTTGCGATTGGCGTTACGCAGACCCGCAGCCTGCTTATTGCGGCAGGCGTATTTCTTTTCGTAACATACCTGTTCAAGCGACATAAACCGATCGGCATAAAGAATGACTTTCATTTGTGGCTGCTCATTGCCGCGCCGTTTGTATTGGTTTTTGTGTTCTTGCCGACGATCGACCTGAATAGCTCCTTCTTGCACGTCTTTTCGCGTGGCGAGACCGATAATATCCGGGCGGATCAGTTACGATCACTGTTTCAAAATATTGGTATGTTTCCATTTTTGGGAACCGGATTCGGAGCTCATGCTGTCTATATCAGAGATCCGTTGGCCCCGTTTGCCTATGAACTGGCTGTCATCGCGTTGATCATGAAAATGGGCGTAGGCGGACTGATTGCGCTAACGTATTTGCTTTTTTCATATGTCCGCGCTGCGGCGGTCAAGCTCGAACCTCGCCGAATGGCGGTTGCAGCCGGCCCCTACGCACTTTATTGTGCGATTATCGCTGCTAATTTTTTCAATCCTTCCATTTTCAGTTTCTTTGGGACATTTTTTATTATCTTTGTCTGTCTTGAAACCAAATACCTACTTATGTTGACCTATGGCGATCAGAACTAGCGTATGCATGGCAACATACAATGGTGCCTTGTATATCAAAGAGCAACTTAACTCGATTCTGGCGCAGATCGGCCCGAACGATGAGCTCATCATAGCCGATGACGGATCGACGGACGAGACCTGCGGAATTATCGAGTCCTATTCGGACGACCGGATCGTGTTTATCCGGAATCCTTCCACGCTGGGACATGTGCAGAATTTCGCCAAGCTGATGTCTTTGGCGCGCGGCAAATATATCGCCCTGAGCGATCAGGATGACATCTGGGTCGAGAACCGACTGAACCGGATGGTGGAAACACTGGAGGCATCGCCGACGTTCTCCCTCGTCGTCGGTGATTTCGCGGAAATCAATAACGCCGGCGAGTTGACCGGACCCGTACATGCAATGGGGCCGTCGCCTTCATGGATGTTCAAGCAACTGTTTTTGGTTTTCCTGGGGCGCGTGCGTTATTTTGGCTGCACCTTCATGTTTCGCAGCGATTTCAAAAGATATATCTTGCCGATTCCCGCAGCCATGGACGCACATGATGTCTGGATTGCACTTAACGCATGTATCCACGGGCGTATTATCCACGTGAAAGAAGTCGGGCTTCTTCATCGAATCCACGGCCGCAACTTGACACCCCCACGCCGTCGCAGCTTGCCTAAGGTTTTTCGCGCGCGTGTTATTTATTTCCTCGGAATTTCCCGCTCGCTGTTCCGGTAGCAAATGCTTGCTGGTACGACGCTCCATCGCGACACGACGACGCCCTTTCAGGACGGCTGTGAGCGCCTTGAATGGATGCCGGTTGTGTGAGGGTATGGTTTGCGAACCGCAGTAACTACGCAGTGCAATGGAGGAATCTGATGGCACCAACGACATCAGATCGTTGGTTGCCTGGCGGCTGCATTTAAGCGAGAGCAGGCGGTGGAGAGCGTCGATAGACGCATCTTGGATTACTTCATTACAAGTTCAAGAAGCTTGGCTGGATATTTGGACAGAATCTTCAGCATATTAGTGCGGATGCCATTTTCCCGACATGCGCGCAGCACTTCCTTATTTAACTGAATTTTTGCTCGCAAGCCCGCGGTGCTGACTCCGCCTGTCTGCATTTTCACCATTACTTCGGGAACGTGGCGATAGGATAGATTTGTACCCGTGAAGGCGCGTACGATGAACTCGAAATCACCAGCGATTTTATAGTCGTCTTTAAATTTCCCGACGCGTTCAGTCACACTGCGTCGCAGGAACAATGCTGGATGCGCCGGCATCCAGCCGTAGGCGAGATGATCGGGATGGAAGCGATCCGATCTGTAGCGTCTGACAATCTTATTGGGGTTCTCGGCATGAAAGAAGGAAACGTCTCCCATCACTGCGTCCAATGAGCTCTGCCCCATCAGTTGGACCACGTCAGACAATACCTCCGGAGATGCGTATTGATCGTCTGCATTCAGAAAACAAATGACGTCGCCGCTGGCGCGAGCAAGGCCCTTGTTCATGGCATCGTAGATCCCTTTGTCCCGTTCACTGACGATCTGCGCCAGATGAGGACGAAACCGTTCAAGGATTTCTGGCGTGCCATCCTTGGAGCCGCCGTCGATGACGATATGTTCAATGTGAGGCCAAGTCTGGCCGACGACTGACTGAAGAGCTGTTTCAAGAGTTTGTGCGCTGTTGAAGCAAACCGTGATGACAGAGATGGTGAGAGGTTTTTGTGCAACTGGCGTCATTGGCGTTTTCAATAGCGGATGAATTTTCGTGCGATTTCCTTGAACCACATCGGAACGAATTGCTGTATCCAGCGGCGGGTGGTAACTGTCGATATAGGTTTTAGGCCAGCCTTGAAGGAGGGAAACAGCATAGTTACTTCGCCAATGATGGTTGTAAGCTCTTGTTCGTAGGCATCGTAGATCAACTCAGGTTCTTTGCACTCTGAGGTGTAGAAGCTCGACAGCCGGTCAAACTTATGACTCTCCAGCAACTGAAATTGGTGAAAGTGATAAAAAATCAGTGGGCTGCCATCTACGGTGATATGCCCGGCTCCGTCGAGATCAAAATAATATTGCGAATAATTCCAAGGAGCTATTCCTGCGCCTGGGTGCAGTAAGATATGGCACGATGAATAGCGTTCAGGCCACTCATCAAGATACTTTTGATCTCCCATCCTGCCTTCTTCGAGGCGGTAATAACACCATTCGATACACTGCTCGCGCCAGCGGTTTAAGCACGCCATACCTTGTTCGTCTCGGCGGAAACTAACCCATTCGACACAAAAGCGACCATTGACTTCCCGGTCCTGCAAACGAGGCGAAAAACGATGCTCGATGATGGCGATCGATGCACTGCCTATTTCTTCGAAAAGAGGTGCAATGGAAGAATAAAAAAGAAGATCTGCATCAAGATAAGTAATGAAGTCAATATCTGGATTCTTTTCCAACACATAGTGTGGCAGACAAGGCGAGAGCGTCCAGCAATACTCGGCCACGCCCCGGTCGGCCTTTGCTTTGCGGAGGTCATCGTTTTCGATGTCTCGCAGCGGGATACATGTAATGAATGTTAGGTTAAGCCGTTCCAAAATGCGCTGGGTTTGTTCGTCCATGCACAGCACAAAGACATTGGCATTCGGGCAATGCTGAGCTAGGCTGCGCAACATCGCAACCCCTTTGAACAGATAGCCACTGTCAAACAAAGTGCAAAAATAATGAGGCTTAACTTGCATTATTCGTTTTCCTACAGACATAGGTTCGGTTGGCGTGCCATGCGCCGGCAGTGGCAGGATCTGGCTCACGAGAGAGTGTAAATGTGTCGATGCATTCCAAGCTATAACGCCGGAACATATCTAACAACTCCATCTCGTTAAAATGTATCTCCACTGTCTCCACCCCATAAGCTTGTTTTCGAAAATATTGATGGGGAAGGCCTTCGACTACAGGTGTTCGGTGAAATATCGCAAATTCTTTTGCTACCCGTGCGGTTTCCGCGATTGCTTTTTCAAATTCTGGAATATGAAGCAGGCAGCAACCTGAAACTACAACGTCAAAGACCTCGTCGCCGAAATTCAAGGCTGTCGCATCCTGTACCGACAGCGGAATATCGGGATGGTATTTTCTCCCGAGATCAATAAACGCAGGAGAATAATCGCATCCACTATACACGAAGGGTAGTTGCTTGATTTTGAGTACTTCTGAATAAAAAGCACTCGAACATCCAACCTCCAGTAGGCTTCTGCGGCCGGATTGCGTAGTGATTTTCTGTAGGGCAAAAACCATCACGTCGAATACGTCGATGGACTTACCCCGGCGATATTCCGCTAGCTGTCGCTCCACCAGTTCTCGTTGCCGCGCTGGCAATAATTCAGACTGCCAAGAAGAACGTAAGCGACTGGTTTCCTCGTCGACGCGACTCACTTGAATCTGTTCATACGACGAAGATACTGAACTCCTAGAAAAGAAACGCTGATGCACTTTACGCAAAAATTGCTTTAGCCGAGGGAAGCGGCTAAGTATTTTTCGAAGCGATGCCGTCATCGTTTACTCCGGTAGTGGCGCTCGAGAATGGGGGCCAGCTCTTTCATTCGATGGGTGTAGGTATGCTCGGACAGTGTACGTTTCTGACCTGCAAGGGCGATAGCCTTGGCTTCGGCAGGATGGTCGATGTAATAACGAATTAATTCTGCAGCCTCTTCTTGACTAGAGTAGGCGACAACTTCTTTCCCGACTTCGAACAGCTCGCTCAAATTGTCCTTGCGGTCAGTAAGGAGCAGCGTACCTACCCCTGTTGCTTCAAACAGCCGCATATTATTGGCATTGTTTTCGGCGACATTGATATGGCGGTTCAACGTGATTCTGCTGCGTGCCAAAGCCTTATACATGTTCAGACCCCAGACTTCACCGTTGTGACGTTTGCGAATTAGCGAATTGCGGGGCAACGTTTTTGCACCGTAGCCAAAAAACTCGATCGGCGTTGTTTCTGCAAGATGTTCCAGCAGAGGGATTGCTTTCCCATGATGTCGACTGATGCCGCCAACAAAACTTATATCCACGTCTTTGTCTACATTACCCAACAAATCAAGTACGCGTGTATCGAAACCGATCTTGAAATATTCTGAGTCAATTCCCAAGCCCTTGAGCCGGTCTACAAAATGAGGGAATGAGGTCAGAATCAGATCGTAGCCATCGAGAAATGATTGGGGAGGAAGCGGGCAGGCAATCTGGCCCACGATGAGACCGACGTCTTTTTTCAATTCACGTAAAACGTCGCCGGGAAAAAAACTCAGATCCTGACAGTATAGAACGTCAGGTTTGAATGCCCGTATTTGAGCAATCGCGACTTCCATCAGACCCGGGAGTGCTGCCAATCGCCTGCCAATGACCGGCAGCCGAAAAGTGCGGTGTGGCAGCTTAAGGGCGAAAGCGCTAAATGGCACCGCGTTCTCCCGGGCCCAGGTATCTTGCAGAGGTACGCAATTTGCGATTACATCGATTACTTCATGCCCCATCTCGTTAAGGTGCCGAGAATAAAAATCCGAAGTGCCGAAAGCGGCCTCTAGCAGTGAGGCTCTCTGGGCGTCTGCACTTTGATATTTGAGGCCTTTATTGCGCTGATAGTGCGCCTTCAGAAACTTGGCGTAATAGGTGTCTAATATAGCGATACGCATAATGTGTTATCTATTGGTATCCCGGCGTGCACGCAATTCAATCAGCAGACTATCACCTTGTCCCAGCATATCCACTGTACGATTGACGACGATCATTGCAAACGTGAGTAGCTTACTCATACGGCGCGCCAGGCCTTTTTTGACGCGTGTAACGAAACTGATGCGCTGTGCCGCAACACTTCCGGACGACCATCCGCCGGAGGCCTGGCCTTCTGTTGTGTTTTCCGCCATCGCACGGAGTTGAAGAACCGACCAAAGATTGGGTGTAATAGTCCGAGCTCTGACCACTTCGTAGCCGGCCTTTTCTGCGAGTTTACGGAACGACTGTCGATTAAAGTGGTGCTGATGGTACGGTACATGCCAATTGATCCATTTGTGTCCAGATAGCTTGCGTTGCAGCGACGCTGCATTCGGAAAGGACATCACTGCCCGGCCACCAGGTTTCAAACGATCACGGATGTTCAGCATCAATGCCTCAGGGTCCGGTACATGTTCGATCACCTGATTCAATACGATCATATCGAAAGTCTCTCCGGGGAACGGTTGATTGTGAATGCTTCCGACATGCACCCGCAAATTAAAATGATCGGCTATTCGACGAACATTCGGATCGGCTTCGACGCCATATCCTTCTACACCGAGATTGCGTTGTTCCAGAAGAGAGAGGCAAGAGCCGCTACCAATGTCCAAAACTTTTTGACCAGGCTTCGCTAGGTAATGGCCTTGATTGTCTGTTCCCGCAAGCCAGCGTCGTGTCTTGGCATAAGGCTCAAGGACTTTCGAAGCCTCTTTCTCGAGATTTTCAAATTCGACGCTGCGGCGCGGGTAATAAGTGCTATACAGCGCGGGGAGATCTGATTCTTTCAACGGCGGAGTCGTTGCCATTTGCGTGCATACGGGGCAACGCTGGATTGAAAACATACCAGGACATCCATAGCGATCGTCCCAGATTTTGTCAATGAAGACGCTCATGCCGCTACCGCAGACGATACAAATGGAGGAGGCGGCTGCATTCATTTTAAAGAATTCCCTTTTATGCTGATTTTAAGTTGGTGAATCGAGCGTAAAAACGCAAAGCAGGCCATGCGGGCTGGCGCGGTAATGCGCTGTAGCGGAGAACCTACAAGCATATAAAATGCCAAGCGGCGTACGATATTGCTGGACGAACGACGGCTAAACAGTCGTGCTCGCCAAGTCATGTTGGATACGTCGTTGCCATACACTGGCGGCGAGTGAACTGCTGCATGGCTGCTCACAAGTAACGGAACACCAGCGCGTTTGAATCGCATTGCGATCTCGTAGTCGGCCAAATAGTGTGGAAGCCAAAAAGTGCGCATGTGTCCGTAACGTTCGAACATTTCAATTGGATACAAGGTGCCACGGCCGGACAACGCATCTACCTGATATGTCGGATCGGGATTCCGGATTTGTTCAGGCGAAAGTTCGTTGAACAGATCCCACACCGCAATACGATTTAAGTTGACGCGGGGGCCAATACTGGTCAATGGTGGATCTTTATCGTCTTCATGAATGACGCTGCCGACAGCGGCGCCTCCCGCATCGCGGCTAACTTGAATCAAAGTTTCGACATAATCGCTATCAAACCATGTATCGTTATTGAGAAACAGGACATAGTCGCCAGATTGATGATGAGCCATTGCATATTTAAGGCCCTTCTGGATAGCTCCTCCCCACCACAGATTTCCATTTCCGCGCAGTCCAATGACGTCATGTTGTTGCTCCAGATAGCTTGCGGTGCCATCGGTAGAGCCATCGTCAATAATGACAATACGAATTTCGTCAGCGAGAGTTTGATGGCGCAGTGCCTCCACGACGCGTTTGGTATGAGGCAATCGGTTGAAAACCGGTATAAGCACAAAGATCATCGGAGATAGCTGCCTTGGCCTAAAATTTTCGATAGAGCGCGAGATGCGTTTGCCCAAGCATCTTATCTTTTGCTGACTGATACGTGACAGCTAATGCGAGCTCGGCCAATCGGTCGTCAAGATTGTCAAGACGCCGATCAACTGCGCGAGTCAACGCGTGCAAAGGCCGTCCGATAGTTTTTCGGATCAGCTTTTGCACGAACGTTTCGTGAGCAGATTCAATACGTTTAGCACTGATAAAATTGCTTGCATAGGAACGATAATGAGCAAATCGCAGAGGTTCCTGCTTCGTGACTATATGCGTCAGATTCAAGACTTCGGCCATTTTCTCAAGCGTCCTTTTGGAAAAAGACAGTACATGGTGTGGTGGCATATCGAGCAATACCTTCTCTGTTTCGGAAAAGTAGCCGTCAGGATCGGGTACGGCGATCATCAGGTAGCCACCTGGTCTGAGTTTTTCAATTGCTTGCAGCATAAACGTGCTCGGTACATCAACATGTTCGAGTACCTCGAACGCAACGACCATGTCAAATTCCTTGTCTAATTCGCCCAGAGCCACGCCGGAGACGTTAAGACCCTGTTGCCGGCACTCAGCGACTGCTCCCTGATTGAGTTCAACGCCTTCCGCATTGAAGGCGTGGCGAATCCGCTTGAGAAAGTGTCCTTGTCCGCACCCGACCTCCAATACATCAACAACTCCTGGCAAATCGCCAAGCAGATCGATCGCGGTATCAAACTCCCATTTGTCTTTTTCGTAGTACCACGCGAAACGACCGGATAACTCTTCATAAAATTTTCCGTCACCACATATCGCTGGAGAATAAAATCGCAGATCGCAGTCAAGACAACGATACTGATATAGCGTTTCGCCAGCATCGAGTTTCTCAAAAGGATTGAAGCCTAAGCCGGTTTTCCAATCTTGCTCAAGTTCCCTGACGTCGAACCAGCGATGAAGAACCAGACGTGGGGAGTTGCAAAGAGAGCAAGCGTCAGGGCATGGGGGCAATGTAGTCATTTTTTTTCTCAAGCAAAGATGAGGGCGATTCAACTAGCAAGTCGTAAGTCGATCCCTTCAGCACAAATATAAAGCCCAGTTCTTCAAGCTTACGGTCCTCGCTGTCCCAGTCCACAGTAGTTTGTGAAGAAGTAAAACGGGATACCAGCTTGTAGCTGCTCTCCATGAAAGAACAGAATTTTTTTTCGCTGAATATCCAGGCCGGTATTGTAGCGGGGAATATGTTGTCAGGGACCGTTTGTCGGGTCGCAAAATCATTTGTAGCAGTAGAAAACAGTGTGCGATCAAAAACGATCATTTCTACCCGGGCATCGGCCACAAGCTGCAGAATTTCGAAAGGTTTTTCGACGTACTGCAGTGAGCTTGATATCAATACCAGGTCAGGCGTGCATCGTTGCAGACAGGCGCCGATGTCGTCGTCAAATTCCAGGATAGAATCTTTAAATAGGCGTTTCCCTTGTTCTACGAAGCTCGGTTGTTCGACAATAGTCCAGTTTATATCCTGCAGGGTTCGAACGAAGGGCTGATTTTGTATGAAACTGGTCCCAAGTCCGCCGCCAAAATCCAGCACCTTGAGTTTATTTTCATTTTTTAAGCCTGCCCACATAAGGGCAGCTGCGATAGGCAGGGCATACTGCCGGCTTGAGAAGGTAATCGAGTCGCGTTCATAGGCAGCCGTTCCCTGCTGAACTGCGCGAGCCCCTGCCGCGACTTTTTCCGCTATCAGCGGATCTTGGTAGCCATCATAGTGAGATTTCGCTTCAGCCCAGCTGTCGAAGCTTCCGGAATAACCGTATTTCAC
>Ga0308165_1004090_pt1 | contig 14805 bp, 14 predicted proteins | sample PhyWR2_FD_201032 | JGI IMG/M metagenome (GOLD analysis project Ga0308165, IMG submission 201032) | Phyllosphere microbial communities from UC Gill Tract Community Farm, Albany, California, United States - DLSLW.R2 | ecosystem: Host-associated > Plants > Phyllosphere > Unclassified | place: USA...
AGGTAAAGGTTATCAGACACGCATGAATGAAATCTTGCGGGATGCCATGCTAAAAGAATTAAAAAAACATCAGTAAAAATGGGAGCTTAGGCTCCCATTTTTGACTTCGCATAAGGTGTATTATGTTAATTTTAGAAAAATTAAAGGATACTTAGATCATGATAGTCCATATTACAAGAGAAGCTTGTTGTTCCCAAGATGATCAATTAGGCCCTTTAGAAATACAATTAGAATTTGATGAAAATGCAACATTAGAACAAGTAATAAAGGAAATCTGTAGACTAAAATTTCTTCAATATAGTTCATCACATAACCATATGATAGGAAGAATAGATGATCAAAAAATAGTAGAAATACTACTACTTCAAGAAGAAGTAATTTTTCATCTTCAGAAAGATAGCTTAGTTAAGAAGTTAATAACTGAAAATGGATTAAGCTTTTCTTTTATAAATAGTATTTTTGACATTAAACATAAAACAATAACTGGAAATAAACCTAACGAATGTCTAAAAAAAAGAAGCTTTTTACAAAACCTTATTTTTTGGAAATAAATTGTCTTTTCACTTATTTAACATAATGGTCGTTATGCGAAATTAGAAAAATGAGTTTATTGCACTGATATTTATCTGTTTTTTAAATTTTAGACCTGGGTTAGTGCCCAGGTTTTTTTATTGCGTATAACAACCATTATGTTAATTTTAGAAAAACTTCAAATGAGCTTACTGCTCAAGCAAGACTCCTGTCTAGCTTCACAATCCAAGTGTCTGACTTACGATTATTGTTTTAGATCCTCAAACATCCTGTTCTATGGAATCATCAAATGATGACTTTAATTGACGTTTATGCTGATACATTTTTTCATCTGCTTCAATTACTGCCATTCGTAAATTTTTACTTGGTTCACGTGCCGCAACACCAAGAGCAGCATTAATTCCAGCATTTTGTAAGGACTTTAAAAGCCGATTCACCAATTTCTGAGTATTTTCTAAAGTCGTTTCAATATTTAGAATGCCAAACTCATCTCCTCCTAAACGCGCGACTAAATCATTGGAGCGTACATTTTTCTTTAAGATTTGGGCCGTTTTTTGGATCATCTGGTCTCCAGCCAAATGACCAAATTTATCGTTTATAGCTTTTAAGTCATTTAAATCTATCATAATCACTGTGGTTGGATGTCCGTACGTTTTACATCGATCTTCCTCTAAATCCAAAAATGTATCCCAAGCACGACGATTAAAAACACCCGTTAAATGATCGGTTAATGAATCCATTTCAAGCTTTTCACTAACTCTTTTTTGTTCATTAATTTTAAGTTCATTTTGTAAAATTCGACTAAGTAATAAACTTAATAGCTCTAATAGATCACTATGTTGTTCTATGCTTTGAGGCTGTACTGATGGATCAATAGCACATAATGTGCCGAAAATAGAACCATCCTCATTGAATAAAGGTTGCCCAATATAGGCGTTTATATCGACCAGTTTGTTGATACCTGCTTCTACATACAGTGGAATCTTTTTCGAATCAGGTGCTATGCGTGGCCCTTTATCTAATACCATCTTAGAGCAGTATGAGTCAGCCCAATTGAAGACCTGTCCTGCCTGTACTCCATATCCATGATCTTTAGCTTGCAAAACTATCCAATCATTACTTTCAGTACGAGTGATCATCCATAAAGCAAAGCCTAAGTGATTATGTAAATACTCTAAAATTTTTTCACCAGCATCTTTAAAATCTTTAAAGTTTTCATAAGAAGGGATCATAATTACTCACTATTTTGATTAGGATTGAACCTAGAAGTGGCAAAATGCTATTTAATAGGACCAATAGAAACTTTAATTCTCATTGTATATACACTTACAAGCTTAATCTAAAAAATAGAGAATAAAAAAGCCCGACATCCTGTCGGGCTTTTTTATTCTCTATCTAAATCAAATTTCCACATTAAAGAAAACTTGGCAAACCTTTAGCAGGATCTGTTTCACGTGCCGCTTGAGCATCTGCTACAGTCATACCTAAGGCCTTAGCAACGCCTTGCCCATAAGCTGGATCGCAAGCATAACAGTTGCGGATATGACGGTATTTGATGAAATCTAGCGCATCACCCATCGCTGCGGCCGTGTTATTAAACAATGCTTGTTTCTGCTCATCATTCATCAAATTGAACAGGGCACGGGGCTGGCTGAAGTAGTCATTGTCATCTTCGCGGAAGTCCCAGAAATCAGCATCACCGGTAATCTTTAATGCTGGTTCTTTAAACTGAGGTTGTTCCTGCCACTGGTTAAAACTGTTCGGTTCATAATGTGGCAATGAACCATAGTTGCCATCCATGCGGCCCTGACCATCACGACGATTAGAGTTTACAGGGCAGCGTGCAGCATTGACCGGAACCTGTGAATGATTTACACCAACACGATAACGTGCTGCATCAGCATAGTTCACCAGACGCGCCTGTAACATACGATCCGGTGAGTAGCTAATTCCCGGTACCAGATTGCTTGGTGCAAAGGCAGCCTGTTCTACATCCTGGAAATAATTTTCCGGATTGCGGTTCAGTTCGAATTCACCGACTTCAATCAGTGGATAATCACCTTTCGGCCAGACTTTGGTCAGGTCAAATGGATGATAAGGAACTGTTTCAGCTTCCAGTTCCGGCATGATCTGAACGTACATTTTCCATTTTGGATACTCACCACGCTCAATGGCATCAAATAAGTCAGTCTGACTACTTTCACGATCTTTAGCAATCAAATCTGCTGCTTCAGCATCGGTCAGGTTCTGGATGCCTTGCTGGGTACGCATATGGAATTTCACCCAGAAGCGTTCATTTTGGGCATTGATAAAACTGAAGGTATGGCTGCCAAAACCATGCATATGACGGTAGCCAGCAGGAATACCGCGATCCGACATCACAATGGTCACCTGATGCAAGGCTTCAGGCAATAATGTCCAGAAATCCCAGTTATTGGTGGCACTGCGCTTGTTGGTTTTCGGGTCACGTTTGACTGCTTTATTCAGGTCAGGGAACTTACGGGCATCCCGCAGGAAAAACACCGGGGTATTATTGCCGACCAGATCCCAGTTGCCTTCTTCAGTATAGAATTTCAGGGCAAAACCTCGAATATCACGTTCTGCATCGGCCGCGCCACGTTCACCCGCCACCGTTGAGAAACGCGCAAACATTTCGGTTTTCTTGCCAACTTCAGAGAAAATTTTAGCGCGAGTATATTGGGTAATATCATTGGTCACGGTAAAGGTACCAAAAGCACCTGAACCTTTAGCGTGCATACGACGCTCTGGAATCACTTCGCGGACGAAGTTTGCTAATTTTTCATTCAACCATAAATCTTGGGCAAGTAAAGGTCCACGCGCACCTGCCGTCATACTGTTCTGATTATCGACCACAGGGGCACCAGCTTCAGTAGTCAGGTGGGTAACAGGACATTTTTTAGGGTCTTGACTCATACTATTAACTCCCGTTTCTTTTAATTTAAATTTCCTGCAGAAATTTAAGATTTTCAATCCCATCTTACCCTTTACTTGCTTATTAAAATATTAAACTAAGGATATTTTTGAAAATTTATAGCCAACTGATTTAACATAAAATCTCTTACACGAAATCCAGATTCAAGACATAAAAAAGCCCGACATCCTGTCGGGCTTTTTTATGTCTTAAATTTCTATAACTGAGTATTGATCTGATAGCGTGTATTACGTCCCCCACCTTCCAATTTGACGATACAACCTTTCTCAAGTAAGTCAGATAAATGACGAGTAGCTGTCGCCTTACTTGTTTTAGCAACTTTTTGATATTGTGACGCGCTAATACCATGTTCAAAGCCATTTTCCCCACCGTCTAATAAACGATTGAGGACTTTGCGCTGTTCTTCATTCAGGGCTAAATTTGAATATTTATGCCAAAACTGGCTTTTAAATAATGTCCGATTGATCTGTACTAAGGTTTTTTCAAGGCTATCATTCAATGTATCTAAAAACCAAACTAGCCAATCGGTGATATCAGAATCATTTTTTTGAGTTTGTTCTAATATCTCATAGTAACTTTTACGTTTATTCAATATCGCAGTAGACATAGCATATAAACGAATGCTCTGTTCATCCATTTGAGCTAAAGAAAGGTCTGTAAGTGTACGTGTAATACGTCCATTACCATCATCAAAAGGATGTAGGGTAACAAACCATAAATGGGTAATACCTGCACGTAACAGAGGATCAAGCAATGAATCATTTAGACTTTGATTAAACCAATCTATGAAGGCATTTAAGCGTTCTTCTAAGCCTTGTCTTGGCGGTGCTTCAAAATGCACTTTAGGATAGTCCAATCGACCTGAAACGACCTGCATAGGCTCTGCCCCCCTAAGTTGACCAATGCGTAAACGGTGCATTGTCCAATCTGGGTCATTGAAAAGCCAACGATGCCACTGCATGAGACGATTAACAGTCAATGGTTGCTTAACATCGTTAAGCGCATCTAGCATGATATTGGCTAAACCTTCTGATCGATCTGAGCTTGGATAAGGCTGTTCAAGTGTGACACCTAAGCGTTGAGCTAGAGATGATCGTAGTGAAAAAACATTGATCGTTTCGTTTTCAATCGCAGATGAAGCAACAAGATTGGCAAGCAGAGTATCTAGGGTGAATTGCTCTTTTGCTAAATCATGCTGACTTTGCCCCAGAATAATCCCTATTTTTTGATGTATCTGTCTGGTTTTAGGTAAGATAACTGAATCTAGCCATGTAAAATTTGTCCAGTTTTCTGCTTGCCAAATCCATTTCTGCATTTTCAATAGCTCATCTAAAATTTCAGATGAGTTGAATATAGCACTTATTCGGCTCATAACAAGAGCCGAATATGATAATTAATCAGCTCATTTTTTATAGGACATTTTAAATGGTTTATCGCATAGACATTTTAATTGGTGAATAACAGAAATATATCGGCTTTTTTATAAACAAACTTGATATGTTTTTCCAAAAAATAGAGATCATTTGAGAATATTTGTATTTTCTACTTTTAAACTCAATTATTTTTAGGGGGATGACCTGAGAGCTATTAGCTCTCGTTTCTTACAATGCGTATCGTATTGGTTTTAAAATACTATCTATAAAATTTTAAAAATTTTTCCACTTACAGTACTTTGAAAAAACATTTCAAAACTAGGTCGAATATCTTCTCCATCAACGGTGATATGTCTTATATTTGAGTGAGATTGCGTATCGGCAAAATGATGATCTACTGTTGCTTGAATAGCTTGTTTAACCCCAAACTGGTCTTTTACGTTGAGAGTCTGTTTAAACATATATATCCCCTTAATAAAATTATAGTGGCAGAAATCTACCCCAATTCTTAATACTTGTTGATGTTGGCTCTAAGCAACTTTATGACTTAATTTAAATAGCTGATTTAAAGAAGTGTAAAATGTACGGCCATCCAAATTTAAATCAACCTCGATTCCAGATGAAAGAAGGACTCTTTTACCTACTTCGATTTTTTTTGAACCTTGACGTGTATTTTGCATTTTATGAAGAGGAATTAATGAAACAATAATTTCAGTACCATTTTTAGATTTTGCAATTAAATTACTTAATTTCAACAAATTTCATCCTATTTTTTAGAAATATTTTAATTTTTAAAACAAATTTTGAAGTATAAAAAAAGCACTCATGAGTGCTTTTTATTACTGTCTATTATTACTTAGATAGCAACAATATTTACAGCATTCGGTCCTTTTTGACCTTGAGCTACACTGAATTCAACTTGCTGGCCTTCCATTAAGGTTTTGAAACCTGAACTTGCGATTTCGCTGAAATGAGCAAAAACGTCTGGACCTGATTCTTGTTGAATGAAACCAAAACCTTTAGTTTCGTTGAACCACTTAACAGTACCTTTAACAACATTTGAGTTTGACATAATATATCCTACTGATTTTTAATAATTTTTAGTCATTATATTGACCGATTATAACTTGGAAAATAATAAAGAATGAAACTTAAAATCTAAAAAACGAAGGATTATGACTAAAACTGCGATACTTAAGGAAGATTTACCGAAACGAGACTTTTTTTCTAGTTGAGTTAAATATACAGTAAAAAGAAAAATAATCAAGTTTTTTTAATAGTTATATTTATTTTTTTGATAAAAGAAAATTATATTTCATAAAAAAGCCTTATAGTCTCTCTCGGAACTATAAGGCTTATTAAGCGCTGTTAGTTTTCTCTTAATCACTTACTTTCCAATGCAAGTTAGCTGTTTTGGCCCTAATTAATACTTAGTCCTTAAACGCTTATTACCCACTATCCTTAGCAGGTTATGAATACAATTATTTTATCGATAGGTAAAAAATTTAGATATAAGACAAAAGCCGAATATTTGAGAAAATCAGTTTAAAAAGCTAACGATTCCACACTCTCCCTTATCTTACCCAGATATTTCCTTAGGTAAGTATTCAGGCTCACAATTAGACAACGCTGTTTGATTTTCAAAGAACGTGGTTACAGCAGATTAGAAATAGGCTAATTATTCGGATTTTAAATTTAAAATTTTTCTAAAATTAAGATAATACACTCTACAAAAAGCCTGTGATTCGGGGCTTTTACTTATTTATTTCACATAAAATCTCTTATGCGAAGTCAAAATTGTAACTCCAAAATAGAAATCTTTTATTTTTTGGGGGGATTGCCATAACAATAGGGTTGCTAAAACCTATTGTTATATTGGAATTTACTTAAAAAAAAATAAGAATAAAGCTTTAAATATTTGATTATTTTATATGCTTTTTTTTTATGAAAAAACTACTAGACGGCCTGTAGTCAAACCCTGCCTAGAATGCAAAAAAGACGTAAATACCAAAGTTCATACTTGCCGTTCTTTTAAAGGCTATTTAATGCATATTCGATGTGCTGACAACCTTTTCAGTACATTGTTCTTAATTTCGCCTTTGGCGAACGAACGGACATTGAAAAAACGATTTAAAGAAAGACTAAAGATCCATAAATGCTTAATTTGTAATGAACATGCATCTCGTGCCAATGGATTTAAACATTCCATCGTCTATGAGGGGCATCTTATAGATCTAAAAATCCATAGAATATGTTTTTTTAATAGGTATGGTTTGGAGTATGACCAAGAGACTAAACGAGCCATATCACCTTAAAACTTCATTTTATGATTATTTTTGATACTTGGAGAATGCTTGATCTCACTGTTTGGTGCATTTAGATTCTGGGATGGCTGGCTTTGCTTCTGCTGTTGCAATTGTTGATTGAACTTACTCACCATTTCTGCTTTATGACGACTATCAAAGCGTGCTGAAGTATCTTTTTTATATTCGGTTAAATACTTATCTGAATAGCGAATATTTAGCTTTTCAAAGGGTACTTCATATTCTTCAGCCTTAATTCTTACTTTCATCACTGCCTTATCTTTGACTTTGTATGCATCAATCACCTGAAGCGGTGTATCTTTATCAAAATGTTCTTTCTTAAAAAATCCGGTCTTTAAAGTGAGTTCCTGATCTAACTGGAGCTGTTCACCTTTGGCAATGTTCATTTGACCGTTAAACCTTACGATTTCATCTCCCAATAAAGCTTTTGATCTTAGGCTATTTCGCACTTCTTCAATGATTTCTTTTTCGCTGAAATGCTTGTCAGGCGTAGTAATTGCCTTAAATGTGCTATTCAAGTTATACAATTCCCGCTGATCATCAAGGCTACTTCTATGATCACGAAGATAGTTCTTTATGAGTTCGTCTTTTGCCTGTACCACTGAATAATCTGTTGTAAAACTCTTAACTTCGGTACGTCCTAAAGTACGTTTCAAGTTATCAAACGGTGTGAGTTCTTTTTCTTGATACTTCCCTTCAGAATTTCTGACCCACATTTTTTCATCTTGATTGAATGCAGTAGCACTGTAATTTAGCTCTACATTGCCCTTGTGCCGTGTTAGTGCCACATAGGTTAAATTAGCATTCATATTCTCACTAGCAAGAATATAGGCGTTTTCAACCGTCATACCTTGTGATGAATGAATCGTATTGGCATAGCCATGTTTAAAGTGCTGATAGCTGTCTAAATCAATTTTTGATACTTTCCCGCCCTGATCTGATTCAACCATCATGCTTTTAATATTTTGCTGTTGATCTAGCTCAAAGCCAATAACCTTAGCTGTTTCACCATTTGAAACATTCAGGTGCTTATCATTCTTTTTAAATACAATCTTATCGCCTAGCGCTAGATCAATTTCGCCTTTATAGGTGCTGACCTTATGACTTTCTGCAGAAAGCTTACCGTCTTTAATCAAGATAGATCGAGCCATAGCATTTAGCTCGTTCACATCACGATTTGAGTGAGCAAGCATTAATTTACTCTCGCCCTGGTCTAGGGACCACGATTGAATCGTTTTGACTAAAGCAAATTCATGAGATTCATATTCGTTTACTCTATCTAGGGCTTTATAGATTTCTAATGCCTGATCTACGTTGTGCTTGGAAAGATGCTGTGATGCTTCTTTCATTTCACTAGAGCGCTGACGCTGAATATTCTCAAGTGAAGCCGTATTTTTATGGTCTAAGTTTTGCTGAATATGATTAAATGCAGAACCTGCCATAACGGCATTAAGTTGGTAGCTATCCCCGACTAATTTTATTTGTGCATGATGTCTTTCAACGATCATCAGAAGTTTCTGCATATCTCTTGAACCGACCATACCGGCTTCATCTAAGATTAAAACAGTCTTGTTATTAACCTCTAAATTACCGCTTTCATATTTTGCCAAAAATGAAGCAATCGTACTGCTTGGAATATCGCAATCTGTCGCAATTGCTTTAGCTGTAATCGCCTGTAATGCAATTCCATGAACTTGATAATCTGATTTTTTATAGGCTTCAGATACAGCACTTAAAACGTATGATTTACCAGTTCCCGCAGAACCATTTAAAAGACTGATTCGGTCTGTAGAAGTAAGTGTATAAAATGCCTTTTCTTGCTCACTGTTAAACGTCCTAGTTTCAGCAACACGTACAGCGTTTAATGGCAATTTATCAATTAAAGTTCTTGGCTTTTGTACACGGCTGTCTTGGTTCGCATTGAAAATAAGGGCTGAAATAGATTGTTCTATTCCGACCAACTCATTAGAAGATAAAACGACACTATCTTTGCCATATAAAACCGCCATTTCAGGGCATGTTAAAACTGCTTCACGTGCTTTTAAATATTGTTCCTGTCCATCCGTATGCGCTTCTAAGAATCTATCAAGTTCGCGGATAGTAAAAAATGATTGAGTAGAAGTAAGGACTTTTAAAACCTCACTTGGTTTTTCAATAATGGTTTCACCATTCTGCCGTCTAATTTCGTTGATATTCTCACTAATTAAATATTTATCATGGCTAATATAATCGGCTCTGAAATTTTGACTTTGAATTTCTGTACCAATTTTTTGATAGCTTCTATGGTCTATGCGTGAATCTAAACCAATGCTTTCCATATAATCATTTGCGGTATTCGCCCAACTTACACGAACCTCAGAAACAAAATTTCGAGCATTAAAATATCGGTCTTTACCTGCTCCGCCCAATTCAGGATTTTTAGAATTGTAGCGTTTGAAATGTTGTGCTTCATCCCGATCAATACCGTCTAATTTTCTCTCACTAAACATCAAGTGGACATGCGGATTTTGTTCACCATCTCGGGCTAAAGGGTTATGAATTGCATAGGAATACGTAAAATTTTTACCTAAAGTTTTTTCTACAAATTGGCTAACTAATTCTTCTCGCTGTTCCTGTGTTAATTCTCTAGGCAATGAAATTTCTAATTCAGTATAGACACGCCCATTCATGCGCTCATTTTTATCTGCTGACTTCCAAAAGTGTTTTGCATCTTTCGCCCAAGTCGGCAAATTACCTGATTCAATCTTTTCAATATCGGCTCTTTTATACTTCCCATCACGATTGATATAGGCGTAATGGCTTGCCCCTCGGCTTCCCGAAGAACTTGCATTTTTTCCCGCCTTAACAGATAGATGATAAGTTGCCATTTTGCCTTTTTTGATGGTCTGCTTTTTTGTTTCTCAAAGAGAAACGAGGAAACGTGCATTACTCATTGCTATTCGTAAATGATAAACCCACAAATCAGCTTTCTATACTGGATTTTAGTAACTTAATTTTTATAAATATATCCATTTGATTTTTATAAACTTAGTTTAAAAAAAATATTCAAAATAAGCCTTTTATATAAGTAATCATCGTTAGAAAAATTTAAACTTCTGCGGTCAGCTCGACAAAATCACAGATTTTGACGGCTTCGCTTGAAATTTAAAGGTAATCAGAGAGGGATGGATTTTTCTATTTCTTCAGTTCGCTTCGTTAACACTTAGCTCTGTACTAATATTTTCACAATTCGAAAAAAGCCGAATGACTTAAATCATTCGGCTTTTTTTAGTTTTCTATGATTTTGAAAACAGTTTTTTCAAACCTGCTTTTCCACTATTCATAATCCCTTGCGCTCCTGAACTAGAAGCTTCAAAACCTTGCCCCACTAAAGAAATTGCAATTTTAGGAATAAGTAGAAACATACCAATAACAATGACGAGGGTAATTTGTAGAACAAAAGCGACAATAAAACTCCCTCCGCCACGTTCTCCAACAGTATCTTGATATGCATTGATCACACCAGTTAAAAATAGATCACAAGTTATAACTATGAGTAAAACAATTACATTTGGAACAAGAACCGCATTGAGCCAATTAGTTGCATATTTTCGGGTTGCTGGAAACAAAGCACATGCTATAAAAATTGGTGCCACTGTAATTAGAACTCCAATAATCATTTTGCAAAGAATCCAAATTAAAAAGAAGATTCCACATAAAATAACGGCTAAAAACAGTAAACAAAGGTACATCAAAACAAAAAACAATCCTGATACAACATTAGTAATTCCTGTATCAACACTCGCCATTGAGGTTGAAATAACATCAAAAACTATTTTTACAAAAGTTTTTAATGTTGAATTAGCATCAGTTCCAGTCATTTCACTAATCAAATTTGGTATGTCATTAAGAAATACTTCAGCTACATACGGATAGAAAGCATCCCATGAAAATACGATTGACCAAATCAAAAGCATAATGACGAAGGTAGCGATCACGCCCTGAATTTCTACAGCCATACCAAGCATCATTTTAATGGCTTGGAATGAGATCCAAATAATAATGAATCCCGCAAAAACAGGTATAATTGGCGCTGTAATTTTTTGATAGTAAGCTTGCAGGCTAGATTTTAAGTTTTTTTCAACATTACTTTGAATCTCATCAATTAATTGCCCGAGCAAGTTCATACCTTGCTCGGTAACTTGACTGACTTCTTTAGAAACAGCATTACCATTCTGATTGTTTTGTGAACCACTAGAAGGAATCAGAATTGAACCATCGGGATTAGTTGTCACGCCACCAGTTCCACTTCCTAAATCCTGAGAGTTTGTATAACTCTGCTACCGCATAAGCAGAATTGATGGTTAAAAAGCTAAACAGAAGCAAGAAAGCATAGATAATTTTTTTCATAGCTCCCCCCTATTTATTCACTGGAATTAAAGGCGGGTTAGTTTTTGATTTAACTAAACGGCTACCGTTATAAATATCTAATTTCCCATCACTAAAAACAAAACATTCTGTGTTTAAAGACCCTTCAACACAGTACGTATTATCTTTAGTGAACTCTAATTTCTTCCCTTCTTCCGTACCTATCAGCTTAGGCAAATCCATCGGCATAATATCTGCTATTGGATTGCGTATCTTGTACTTAAATGCAGTAAGACTATACCGATTAGAATCTAACGATCTAATTTCATAATAAGAATAGAATGTATCACTTGAGCTAACCTTTTCAGGAATCCATACACCTGAAATATCAGGTTTAGAGCAGGCTAAAAGTACAACTGGCACAGTAGATAGGCATAAAATTTTGATTAATTTATTCATTTTTTACTCTCTTGTTTTCCATATTTTTTGATGTAATCACGAATAAACGCTCTTACAACTTGGCTTGAGTTCATATCTTGAGTTCTACAAGCACTCTGAAATTTTTTTAATTCATCAATATCAACCAAAACAGTTAATTGCTTTGTATTGCCATCTTTCTTCATAACATTCCTAAACTGAATCAATCACAGCTTTATTCTAGTTTTGAACATGATCATTTTTTGTATTAATTTTTAAAAATATCCTTTAAAATCAATTGTTTTGTGAGTACAATTCATTTAGGTATTATTTTATGAGATGAGCTTTTTTCGAGTACAGCCATGCAACGCATGAGCTACGCAGAAAAAAAGGCATCAGAAATATCTATGCCTTTAAATGCTCCTAATTTGCGTTTTAAGCTATTTTTTTACTTTAATAAGAAAAGGCACATAAAATTGAAAAAAGTGGTAAATACGCTGAATCATGCAGAATTACGACTATATTAAATTAAGATTTCAAGCTTAAAGTTATTAAATGCGCTCACTCACTCCCCGCACCCTCAGCCGTCGGGCAAGCCCTTTGGGCTGATGGTGAACGTTGAGTGAGTTTCGGCAATACTCACCCTAAGAGCCTGCAAAAAAGTTTGCTTGCTCTTAAAGTATTGCCATACACCATTTCGGGCTGACGGAGCCACGCATCGGTCGTATCTGCAAAGGGTAATTGTGCTTTCCCTTATAGGCTGAGATTACGATTCACACACCGCATCGACACGTTCTCAAACCAACTGAACCCAACTATCTCCGCAAGGGTTTCCCCAATTTACGATTTAAGCTAAGTATTCAGCTACTCATCACGCTGTTGCTTTGTCGATTTCCCCTAGTAGCAACTCTTGCTTTATCCATATAAAACAATCGCTGTGGTGCGCTAGCGTCGCTTAATTCCTTCCACCCACACCACATGCCAGCCGTAAAACGGACGCGCAGAAGTAGGCAAAACCTGCTTTTTAAAGCTGATTTGATGAAAAAAAACACTTAACTAACGAAGACTTATCATTTAGGGGCTTGAACTAATATCATTTTCCTGTGAAAATAGAGTTCAGGTACAAGCCATTGGTGAAATCTGCACGAGTTGGTAGCTCTGCTGATCTTCGTTACTTGATGTTCCACCATCAAATAACTGCGTACCGACGAATTTAAAGCCCTCCTTGATGTATGTCAAGGAGGGCTTTTATTTTTCAAAGGAAAAAACTTCTAAAAAACATACATATATTGATTGGTACTCACAAAACAATATATGTGGATTTCTCTATCTATAACTTCTTATAAATCATCTAATAACTAATTTTTTTTGTCACCTGTTAATTTCAAAAAACACCTTCCATAGAGACCTAAAATCTTATAAAAATGACTAAGAAAAAAAATTTAAAATTTTTTTTTCTTAAATATTAGTAACTTCCGCATAACTTAAATAACTTACGTAACTTACTTAACATAACCCTATTGATCCATTTCATATTTACGGATACTCTTGAATTAAATAAGTTACGTAAGTTACATAAAAATATGATTATCTTAGTTGGCGGTGAAAAAGGGGGATCTGGTAAAAGCTGTCTTGCTCAAAACCTAGCTGTTTACCTTCAGCAGAAGAAGCGAGACATTTTACTTTTAGATGCTGACCCTCAAGGAACTACCACTGATTGGGTTAAAGAAAGAGATGAAAACTCTGAATTAAAAAATATTCCATCAGTTCAGGCTGCAGGTAATATTCGACAGGTTTTAGACGATCTGTCTCGACGTTATCAAGACATTATTATTGATGCTGGCGGTCAAGACTCCGAAGCTCTACGCTCGGCAATGACTATTGCAACACACATGCTCTTACCATTTCGACCTAAACGTCGTGACCTAAAGACATTAGTTCATGTTGAACAACTTATTAAATTAGCTAAAGCAGTTAACCCAAACTTAATTACTAGAGCCGTTATTACTCAATGTCCAACATTACCTAGCCAAGTACAGCGAATTCTTGATGCAAAAGATGCATGCGAGTCTTTTGGTTTATCGCCTTTGAATCAATTTACAACCAATCGGAACGTATATGACGATGCCGATGAAAATGGACTTTCTGTATTTGAAGTTGATACCGATAAAAAGGCAATCATTGAAATAGAGCAACTTGCTTTAGAGTTTTTAGGAGAACTTTAAATGGCACTTAAAGGTTTAACAAAATCAGCTCAGGAATCTAAATCTACAGACCAAAAAATTGAGGATTTCATTAGCGGGTCTACTAAGCGTATAAAAAATTTAGAGTGTTCACAACAAGTATATCGTCGATTTACATTTTCACTAACAGAAGAAGTTAGCAAAGAAATTGATGATCTATTGATAGATGCAAGAGTAGCGAAAGCGAATCGCTCTGTCATTTTAAAAGCAGCTTTACACCAATTACAGAAGCTATCGAAAGAAGACCTACAACAAGCCGTATTAAGTGAAGTTAAATAAGAAGCATAACTTACGTAAGTTAAGTAATATATGTAAGTTTGCATATAATAATAAATTAGATTGTTTATGCTATCTAATGAAACAAATCTAAAATTGATGAATAAATAAACGTATTGCGTGAATGATCCACTAAAAAGCCCAGTTTGTTGAAACTGGGCTTTTTAGTGGATCTCAATGCATTGATTTAATTGAATTTCATAAGCGCATTTCGTATAAGGTGTATTATGTTAATTTTAGAAAATCTATATAAATATAGAATTTTTAAAACTTAAATTCTGGCATGTGTCCCATACTTATCAATCATAATCGAACTGGCTTCATTTAGACCACGTACTGTG
>Ga0308165_1004092_pt1 | contig 14799 bp, 6 predicted proteins | sample PhyWR2_FD_201032 | JGI IMG/M metagenome (GOLD analysis project Ga0308165, IMG submission 201032) | Phyllosphere microbial communities from UC Gill Tract Community Farm, Albany, California, United States - DLSLW.R2 | ecosystem: Host-associated > Plants > Phyllosphere > Unclassified | place: USA...
GAAATTGAAGGTGTTACTTTAGAAGGGGAAGCTATCGAAGAAATTATCACAACACAAGATCAATTTCGAAATTCTTCATTAGGAATTAGTATTATCTTAAAAGAATTAAAAGAACTTAGTTGCTGTGTTGAATGGGCGATGTACGAGCAAATAGAAACTCCTGATGAAAAAAACCAGGAAAAAATACGTATACACTACAAACGATCTGCAAAAAAAACTCACGTTTCACTAAATCTGAGAAAAAATGGCGAGCTTTTATTAGATGAAAAACATCCATTATGTATAAAATGGTATGTCAGACAAGGAAAATCTGGATTTGATGTCAGTATTTATCTCGTACATACATTGAGTTTAGCTGAAACACAACGCTTCCCTCGACAAAGCGAGATTGTCTTTCAACCTAAATTATCTTTTGAAATCGAAAAAAATATTATCATTCCACGCTCTACATCGAGTACTGATAACCTAATCAATTTCTTATATCGTCATCGTACAGTTCCAATCATCGGACATCAAGTTAGTGTCGAATGGACTGAAACGCCTCAAATCTTTTCATTCGAAACATCATGGTTACCTAAAGAAGAAGTTCCTCTCGTTGAACATAAGAGTTTAAACGACACTTCATACAATATGTTAGACCTTGCACAACTTTCTAAAAAAGAGGTTATTCAGCAACTATATCGATTGCCGGATGAATATACTGCTTGGATTGATAATCAAGCTAGTTTAATGAAATCACTCAATCAAAAAGAACAAACAATTCTACTTTCTCAATTAGAAAAAGCTCATCTTACATCAGCGAGAATTAAAGAAGGTATTCAACTACTAGAACATAATAACGATGCATGGATTGCTTTTCGTTTAGCCAACTTAGCTATGCACGTACAACGAGAACAAGGAATCAATGCTGCTGCGTATCGTGAAAATGAGAATCATACTTTTGAACCTAAGAAAAGTGGTTGGCGCTTATTTCAGTTAGCTTTTTTGTTAATGAATTTACCTAGTACACTAAATAAAAAACATAAAGACCGTGAACTTGTAGACTTACTCTGGTTTCCAACAGGTGGTGGTAAAACAGAAGCCTATTTAGGACTTGCTGCGTTCATTTTATTTGCTCGTCGCCTCACAAACGATATTCATGATCCAATGAGTTATGGCGGTATGGGAGTAATGATGCGGTATACCTTACGTCTGTTGACCATTCAACAATTTCAACGAGCTACGCTTCTCATTTGTGCAATGGAAGCAATTCGTCGTAACAAAGATGGCTACTCATCGACTATTCCAGAACTAACATCTATTGAATTAGGTAATGTTCCATTCTCAATTGGCTTATGGATTGGAGCCTCTTCTACACCTAATAACTACACACAAGCTAAAGTAGCTTTAGAAAAACTAAGTAACAATGAAACACTTGAAAATGAAGACTTCGGTAATCCTATGCAATTAAGCCACTGCCCTTGGTGCGGAACAAAGCTAGAAGTGAAAGATTATTTTGCTTCAAGTAGCAAATCAACTATAAAATGTTCACTTGCACGATGCGAGTTTTCGACGGGTATTCCCGCTCATACAATCGATGATGCTATTTACGACCATTTGCCGTCCCTGGTAATTGGCACTGTTGATAAGCTTGCACAAATCGCTTGGCAACCACGTATTGGAGAATTATTCGGAAGAAAAACTTCTTATAACCAAAGGCTGAATAAATTTATCGATGAAACACCTGATGGCCAATTCGATCGAGAATATGCATGGCTACCGCCAGCAGAATTAATAATCCAAGATGAATTACATTTATTGAATGGACCACTTGGATCCTTGACTGGTTTATACGAATTTGTAATCGAAGAAATGATGGGATTTGGCAACTCTAAACCAAAAATTATCGCTTCTACAGCAACCATTAGTGGAGCAGATGCTCAAATTCGTGGTCTATATGATCGGTCTGCCAATCAATTTCCTGTATACGTACAATCACCAGACGATTCATTTTTTTCAAAGACGGTTCCCATAACAAAACAAGCGGGACGGCTTTATTTAGGGATTTCCTCACCAGGAATAAGTATGAAAATTCATACTGTCAATGTTTACGGAGCACTTATTGCAGCAACTCGAATTCAGCCTATCACTCCAAGTCTTGATCCTTATTGGACAATCGTAGGTTATTTCAATACGATTCGTGAACTCGCCGGTACAAATACAATGTTTTACGATGAAATTAGAACGTATCTAGAATCTAATAGTATTAAAGAACCATTGTTAGACTTTGAAGAATTGACAAGTCGTAAAAAAGCGCAGGAAATTCCACTTTTGTTATCGCGTATGGAACAATCCATTGGTAGCTCAGATACACTCGATGCTGTTTTATGTACAAATATGATTTCTGTAGGTGTAGACGTTAATCGCCTTGGACTAATGGTTGTCCACGGGCAACCTAAAACTACAGCTGAGTATATCCAGGCTACTAGTCGTGTCGGTCGACAGCATCCAGGACTTGTTGTCACTTTATTAAATCCACAGCGAACACGCGACATGTTCCATTTTGAGCAATTTAAATCATTCCACCAATCATTTTATCAATATGTAGAACCTACAAGTGTCACCCCTTTTTCATCTGGAGCTTTAAAACGTGGTATTACAGGTGTTTTAATCGGTATTTTAAGACAAGCGACAACTGTACCTCCGCTATCAAAAGCAAACAGTGCTGGTTTATTTGATATAAATAATGTCGATTTAAATATGATTGATCGTTTGGTCACAAGAGCTCAGTCCGTCTATCAATTACCTGAACATGAAATACGCCAATTAATTAGTGAGGTATTGGACAAATGGCAGGAACTTGTAGATCGGACAAATGGAGATTTAGCTTACAGGCAAAAAATTATAAATGGAAGAGGAACAAAGTTAAGTCATCATTTATTAACTACATTTGAAAGTGTCCCATATACTCTAGACTCAATGAACACACTGACTTCCCTTCGAAGTGTTGAGCCAGAAATTAGAGTGGAAGAGGAGATGAATACTTATGACAGTTGGTAAAAACAACTCGATCTATCAACGTGGAGCAATTCGGGCTGCTCAATTACTTCAGCATTATGGTCCCGGTGCTATTGTCGATTTACCGGAAGGAAGTTTTATTACAAGTGCTGTTGATCAATGGAAATTCAAACATGAACATAGTTTACAAGAGGAGGATCATGAAGCTGTTACGAATGCTTTAGGTGGAAAAAGCGTTCGATTGCTAAATTATCATTCAGATACTATTCGTGCAAAAGTTTCTCGTTTTCCAATATGGCGATTTTGTCCAAACTGCGGATCGATGACGAATTCCCCTAAAAAGCATCTATGTTCAAACCCAATATGTGAGCCTCTCGGAATAAAATACGCACCGATGCGCTTTATTACAGTCTGTCGTAAAGGTCATATTAGCGATTTTCCTTGGATAAAATGGGCGCATCAAGATCAAGAAGTTTGTGAGCGACCGCGATTGATATTGAAAACAGATAAGGGATCAAAGTCAAGTTCCTATAAGACAATGTATGTTAAGTGTACGAGCTGTGATGCAAAACGTGCATCGTTAGCAAGAATTAAGGAAAAAGGAGAATTAGAACGTATAACTGGAAAGAAATGTTCTGGAACAAAACCTTGGATTCTTAATCATAAAGCAGAGGAATGCACTACTGAAATGACAGTAGCGTTACGTGGCGAGACTAAGCTTCATATTCCTAACATTCAAAGTGTCATTACTCTACCACTTAAAACAGCTAGTCAAGAACTGATTTATCAAGAAATTGATAAACGTTACGACATGATTAAAGGCAGCTGGTCAAACCTTACTTCAGAAATGAAAAAAAGTTTTCTTCCTATGCTTTTATCTTCACAAACATGGACTGATACTGAACTTCAAAAAGGAATCTCTTATATCGATAACAACCGTAATTTTGGCGATATTGAGACTTCTTCGATCCGTCAACGTGAATTAAGTGCATGGAAACATACAAAGATTGCTCCCTTACAAGAACACGATTGTAAAGCCAATAGTGTATCGATTCCAACATACTGGCAACCCTATATCAGTCATATTGCACGAGTAGATTTAATGCGTGAAGTACGTGCACTAACTAGTTTTAATCGTTTAGATTATACTGACTCTTTTGTAGAAAAAAAAGCAGCAGATGGTATTTCTATTTTTAAATCTAGCAAGACTTGGTATCCGGGAGTAGAAGTATTTGGTGAAGGAATTTTTATTGAATTGAATCGTGAAATGATTGACTCTTGGGAAAATCGTTTGATAGTAAATGAAATTTTTGGAGATCAAATTAAGAATTTTAATAATAAACGATTGAATCGTCAACAAGTTGAAGTCGAATTATTACCGCGCCATATTCTCATGCATACTTTTGCACATGCTTTAATACGAGCATTCGCTGAAGCAAGTGGTTATTCCTCAACTTCTCTTCGAGAAAGATTGTACTTTGAACATGGTGCTGCTTCTATTTTGATTCATACAGCAGAAGGCGATTCAGAAAGTAGTCTTGGTGGTTTAATAGAACTTTCTAAACCAGAAAAAATGGATACAATGATTCGTCGAGCTATTGAATTGTGTGAGTATTGCTCTTCTGACCCTACTTGCTTAGAAGGTGGACAGGAACATAAATCTGCGGCTTGTCACTGTTGTTTATTTTTAAGTGAAACATCTTGTGAGTGGAACAATAATTTGTTAGATCGTCGAACTGTTAATGCTCGAATCTCTGAAGAATCACTATCTTTTTTCCCTAAATTATTATAATAAATATGAATATGGCCAAATATAATAAGGTATTTGGTCATATTCAATTTAAAATAAATGTGCTACAATTTTAAGTTGCACTCAATAAGTTAATTGGAGTTTTCTATGAATCCATATACAATTAATTATTTACAAAATAATCTTTCACGAATCCACAGTCAGTATTACAAAATTATTTATGTTAATGAATATCTTCACGGAAATAACGTATCTTATTTTGCTCGTCAAGAGGATCTTCCTTATGTAAACCTTGGATTTGAACTATCGAAAAAATTACTTAACTATAGTTTGAAACGTAGACCGTTTATTGTGCATCAAGTCCTTGAAGAATTACTTGCCGATGCAATGTCAAAAATAATTTGTCTAGATTTCATCGAAATTTTATTTGAACCTAGCTTAAAGATTCAACCTCTTAGCTTAATTAAAAACTTAAGCAAGAATTATGTATTGGTTGTTGCTTGGCGCGGAACTTATCAAGATAATCTGCTTACCTATGGTGAAGTCGGACATCCTGAATACTATAAATACAAAATAGTTGATGAAGAAATTATTTAATTATTTTATAAAAGGAGTACAGATATGAATTATCGCGAATTACTTCAATTTGAACCGATTGAATCAATTATTAAGTTAACAGATGCTAATGTTGAAGATCATGCAAAACAAATGCTCGAATCTTATGTCATTTCAGATCGTATGGCAGATCAACTATCAGATGAGATCATTGAACACTTACAATTTGATCGCCCTATTGAAAATAAAGGACTTTTTATTGTTGGTAATTACGGGACTGGTAAATCTCATTTGATGAGCGTTATTTCTACTCTTGCTGAAAGAAAAAACGCTAGTCAGTTTATTACAAATAAAAAAGTTGCTCAAAAATCCCTTGAGATTGAAGGAAAATTTAAAGTCATTCGAATTGAAATAGGATCTGTTCAAACTTCATTACGTTCGATACTGATTAATGCATTCGAAACACATCTATCTAAATGGAAAATTCAATTCGAATTTCCGCCTGACGATCAGATTACAAACAACAAAGAATCCTTAGAGAGAATGATGGGGATGTTTAACGAAACGTATCCTGATCATGGTTTATTACTCGTAGTAGATGAATTATTAGATTATCTGAGGGGACGAAAAGAGCAAGAACTTACGCTCGACTTAGGATTTTTACGAGAAATTGGAGAAACCAGCTCCAAAACACGTTTACGCTTCATGGCTGGTATCCAAGAAATGTTATATGGAAATCCACGATTTAACTACGTAGCTGACTCCTTGCAACGAATCCATCAACGATTTGTTCAAGTAAGTATTGTTCGCGAAGATATCGCATTTGTAGTTTCAGAACGCCTTTTAAAAAAGACTGATGAGCAAAAAGCTTATATTAGAGAACATTTAAAACGCTTTACGAAACTATATCATCGCCTAAATGAAGACTTAGAAAATTACGTTAACCTATTCCCAATTCATCCTTCTTATTTAGTTGCTTTTGAAGGAGTTAATACCGTTGAAAAACGTGTGGCGTTGCAAACAATCAGTTCTGAAATAAAGCAAATTATCGATCAAGTGGTACCAAATATGCACCCCGGACTAGTATCTTACGATAGCTACTGGACGTATATTGAAACAAATTCTACAAACAAATCAGATCAAAATATTCGTGAAGTAATTAGCAAACATAAGACCCTCTATCGAGCGGTAGAACAATCGTTTCCTGAAGCAAAAAAACGGAACTATCAACAAATGGCTTTGAAAATTATTAACGCTCTTGCAGTACATCGTTTAACTACAGATGATTTACATGACAAAGTCGGCTTAACCCCTGAAAATTTACGTGATGACTTATTCTTAATGCCTGCTTTAGGTGCTGAATTTTTACTAGAAGACGATGACCCTTCAGACTTTTTGAAGACAAGTATTGAAGCTGCTTTAAAAGAAGTACAGAAGACAGTCAGCTATCAATACATTTCTTCCAATGAAACAAATGGTCAATATTATCTAGATTTAAAAAAAGATATTGATGTTGATAGTCTAATACAGGTTCAGGCAGAAACTATTGAGGATGATAAACTAGATCGCTATTATTTTGATTTGCTTCAAAATACGTTGGAACTAGATGAAAATACGTATATAAGCAATGTTAAGATTTGGCGATACGATTTTGTTTGGGATGCTAATCACGTTTCTCGGGAAGGTTATCTTTTCTTTGGTGCACCAAATGAACGCTCGACTGCTCAGCCTGAACGAGATTTTTACATTTACATGCTTCGTCCTTATAACCGTGTCCTATTTAAGGATGAACACAGACCCGATGAAGTCTTTTTTGAGTATAGTAGAACTGATATAGAATTTGATCAGTTGTTACGACTATATGCTGCAGCTCAAGATTTAGCTCTTAGTGCTTCTTCTAGTACGAAGAAACTGTACACAACAAAGATCGACGCTTATAGACGCCGCCTAAATAAAACGTTAAGCGAGAATTTTAACCAAACATTCGATATTACGTATCAAGGGAAAAAAGCAACTATTGCTGATATTGGGTTATTTATTCACTCAGCACCAACGGCTAAAAATACCATTGATACAGCTGCAGAATCATTCTTAACCGACTGGTTCTCAAAGAAGTATCCTGAATATCCGTCATTCGGTAGAATAGAATCAGGTTTAACACGAGAAAACCTTCCTGAGTACGTAAAAAAAGCACTATTAATGATAAAAGGTGAGCCTTCAAAAATGGGACATGATTTCTTATCAGGATTAGTACTATTAGATGATAAGCAACAGCTGACACTTGAGCGCTCAGGGTATATAAAATGGATACAAGAACTTTTAGATCAGCGTAGTAATGGACAAGTTATTAACTATGATGAATTAATTTTCACACGACGTATTAAAGGAATCGATGATATCCGATATACAACTACGTTTAGGCTCGAGCCAGAACTACTTGTCGTTCTTCTTGGAGCAATGCTCCAATCTGGAAGACTTGAAATTTCAATTGAAGGTAAAACCTACAATGCTATGAACTTCAATGATTGGTTAAAACTAGACATTCGACAACAATCTACTTTCAATTACGTAAAAAAACCAGTTGGGTTACCAACAGGTGTCATTAAAGAATTGGCAAGTTTATATGACATTGGTTTACCTAATTATGAAGAAGATACATTAAATCGTTTTATTCGAAAGCTGATCACTTCAACACTCGAACATCTCAAAACAATTCTTGAGATAAGTCAAGTTTTAAAAAGTGGTTTACAAGTTGCCAGTCATACTATTTTGAGTAGCAACGAAATTAAAGAATACCAATTGGCGCTGCAAAATCATAAAGATTTTATAGAAACATTACAGCGGTATGATACACGTGCCAAACTAAATAACTTGCGTTTTTCTGAACAAGAAGTCGTTGATCAAAAGAAATTTTTGGGGGAATTATCTAATATCCAGCAAATTATTCACGAAAGTACACGTTTGAAATCTTTAGTTGATTATTTACAATTCGCTCAATCTATTGAAGGTGAATTATCGACTTGGAATCAGGAAGTCGATCTGGCTTTGCTCGATTTAGTTAAACTACTCAAAACAAATCAGTCTACATCTCTAATCGAAAGTCACTTGTTAAAACTCAAGCAAGACTACATTACGAATTATATGAATCAACATGCAAAAACCCGTTTGAATTTAACTGAAAATAGTCTTAAAAAATCCTTACTATCTGATGATCGATTGATTATTTTAGAATCATTAGCACAACGTATTTCACTGTTTCAAACTTCACAATTAGAAGAGTGGAAAAATCGACTTGATACACTGAAAGCCTGTCTTCATCTATCCGAAGATAAATTACAAAATAATCCTTTATGCGAATGTAAGTTTCGCTTAAATGCAGCAGAGTACTCGAATAAAGATGTACTCACTTATAGCAAAAATCAATTGCAATCGATTTATGAAAACTGGATTGATCAACTAATAAACACGCTATCTTCTGAAGAAATACAATCAAGTATTATATTATTAAATCCTAAACAACGTAAGAAAATTGAAGATTTCATAACTTCGAAAGAATTATCTTCGCCTATAGATATAACATTAGTACAAATTATTAGTGATTTACTTTCTGGTATCGAAAAAATTGAAATCTCTTTTGATGACTTGGAAGAAATGATGGCGTATGGAAGTCCATTGACAATAGAGGAAATACGTGAACAGTTTGAACGCCTATTAAAAAATAAAGTAGGAAAACAAGCAACACAACATGTACGTATGTTGCTTAAAAAGTAAGGGAGTTTTAAGGAATGAATGAGCAAAAAAAATTATCATTTACTTCAGGATCTAAGACAGGCGACCAAAAAATCGTTTGTCTTGGATTAAACTTTGATAGTGAAAATGAACGTAGAGAATACTTTAGAAATGAACTTCGAAAGAAGTTACCTCAATTAAAAGAGATCGAAGGGTTTCCGATCGGTGACGACGAGGATATTATTAAACTTTCAGATCCTCCTTATTATACAGTTTGTCCTAATCCATGGATAAATGAATTTATTGATAAATGGACTCAAGAAAAGGTGGCCGTATACAATAGAGATCCTAACGAGCTGTACTCATGTGAACCTTTTTCTTCAGATATAAGTGAAGGTAAAAATCATCCAATTTACAGAGCTCATTCTTATCATACTAAAGTTCCTCATAGAGCCATAATGAAATATTTGATGCATTACACATCTCCTGGTGATATTGTTCTAGATGCTTTTAGTGGTACAGGAATGACTGCTGTAGCAGCAAATCTATGCAGTGATTTATCTGAAGTAAGATCTATAGGTATTGATCGTGATATAGGGAATAGACATGCAATTATCTCCGACCTATCTCCCGTTGCATCTTTCATATCTTATAATTATTTAAATTTAAACAGTAACTTAGACAAAGTAAATGCTCTAAAAAAAATTATATATGACCTAGAGACTAGACTATCTACATTCTTTTCAACTAAGCATACAAATGGAGAGAATGGAGAAATAAACTATATTATTTGGAGTGAGGTTTATACTTGTCCTTCATGTCAACATGAATTTGACTACTGGAATGCAACTTATGATCCTATTAAAGATTTGTCACGAAAAACTTTTTCATGTCCACAATGTAGTGTATCTTTAACAAAGAAACAACTTAACAAAGTTTGGGAGAATTCGTATGATTCTATTTCAAAAAAAATAATAAAACTTGCGAAAAGCATTCCTGTTCAAATAAATTATGTTTATAACAATAAAAAATTTAATAAAACTCCTGATTCAAATGATTTGAAAATCATAGAAAATTCAAATGAGTATTTACAAAAAATAAATATAAAACCGCAAAAAATTTCTGATGGTGTCAATACAAGGCAACCTAAAATAAGTAATGGATTTGAGTATTTGCATCATTTTTATACTAGTAGAAATCTAATCTTTATCTCAGAATATTTAATAGAACTTGAAAAACACAATCTTATGCAATTTGGAATGTTTTTATTAACTTCCTCTTCATCGAACCTATCCAAACTATATCGATGGAGAGCAAATGGAAAAGGTGGAATTTTAGCAGGAACTTTATATGTTTGTTCGACTCCTCAAGAAAATAATCCAATACGTCAATTTTATAGAAAACTTAAAGATATAGAAAATGCAAGTTTCCCTCTAGATAATCATTCAGTGGTATCAGTAAATTCAGCAACAAATCTCTTAGTATCAGATGATAGTATTGATTATATATTTACAGATCCTCCATTCGGAGCTAACTTAATGTATTCAGAGTTGAACTCCTTGTGGGAAAATTGGATGAATATAAATACAAATAATTATAGTGAAGCAATAATGAACGTTTCGCAAAACAAAGGGATATCTCAATATTCTAGTTTGATGACTCAAAGTTTCAAAGAATATTATAGAGTACTAAAGCCAGGACGTTGGATCACAGTTGAATTTAGTAATTCACAATCAAATGTATGGAATGCCATACAAGACTCTTTACAAAAAGCTGGTTTTATTATAGCAAATGTATCAGCATTAGATAAAAAACAAAATAGCTTTAAAGCAATTACATCTACTATAGCAGTAAAACAAGATTTGGTTATTTCTGCATATAAGCCTAACTTAGAAAATATCAGTATTACTACTGAAATAATTTCACCTCAAACATCATGGGCTTTTATAGAACAACATTTAGAAAAACTTCCAGTTTATAGCGAATTTAAAGACGCTCCAACAGTTATTATTGAAAGAACTCCTAGAATTTTGTTCGATAGAATGATTGCCTACTATGTTCAAAGAGGATTTAGTGTTCCAGTTTCTTCAGCTCAATTCCAACAGGAAATAGCACAAAGATTTCCTATTAGAGATGGTATGGTATTTTTGTATTCACAAATTTCAAATTATGATAAAAAAAGAAAAAATCATAAAGATTATTTACAAACTACACTTTTTATATCAGATGAGAATAGTTCTATCGAATGGATTAGACAGCAACTATTGAAAAAACCACAATCGAGACAAGATTTACACTCTTCGTTTAGAAAAGAAACTTTGCATATTTCCAAATATGAAGAGTTACCAGAGCTAGATGATCTTTTATACCAAAACTTCTTACGCTTTGATGATGAAGAAGGAAGCGTTCCTACTCAAATCTTGACATATTTACGACGTAACTATCCTGATTTGCGCGGATTAGACGCTTCGCATCCAACCTTACTCAAAAAAGCGTTACATCGATGGTATGTTCCTGATCCTAATAAACAAGCCGATCTTGAAAAATTGCGTGAAAAAGCCTTACTTCGCGAATTTAATTTGTATGTTGAAGAAATGACAACATCTAAGAAAAAATTAAAAGTTTTTCGTACAGAGGCTATTCGAGCTGGATTTAAAAAAGCATGGAGCGAAAAAGATTTCCAGACAATTATCACAGTTGGAGATCGTTTACCTGAAACTATCATACAAGAAGATGATAAATTATTGATGTACTATGATAACGCTCAAATCAAACTAGATATGTAAAAGAAGGTGTCTTCATTGAATTCTTGGTTGGAAACATTATTTTTAAAAACAAATCCGCTCTATTTGATTCAAGATAATGATCATATTTTATCAAGTTTAGAGATACAATCGCTTTTATCAGAATATGATCTATACTTTTATGAAGATCCAATGGAGTTGAGATACGTATTTGAACAATATCGTTTAAATCTATTCAAAAAGCCTCTATTGCTAATCATTACAAAAGAGTTCAGTCTAGTCCCATTCGACATTTTAAAAAGTAGTCTTCAGGTTAGTATTTCCTGGGGACTACTTTTCCCTTTTCTAAATAAAGGAGCGCTGAAACAATTTAGTACAGAAGAGCTGAATCGATTGCTTACTCATTCTGAAAGAGAAGTAAAAATTCAAAGTTCATTATCGTTTAAAGAAACTGAATTGTATCTATTTCAATCAATTTATGACATCAACTTAAGTAATATGACGAATACAGAACAATCCTTTCTTGAAAAAACAGCTGAATTTTATAATCATGACCACACGATTCCAAAAAGTTTCTTCAATTTTATACAAAAATATTATTCAGAAGTTGATTTATTATCTCATTTACAATCTAAAGATTTTTTTAAAAACTACTTAAATCATCGTTTTTCACAAGATATTTTAAGATATGAAAATCTAACTGTCGATGATCAAATGAAAAACTCTTCTTCGCAATTAGAGTTTTACGCATCGTCAACTATTACTCCATTGATAAAAAAAGTTCATGTAACAGATTTAAGTGTATTTCCTTCGACTATTCATCCTTTACTGATAGAACATCAGCAGATACAAGATAGTCTTATACACCAATTAGAGAGTCTCAATTTTGATGAATTCTATCTAGAAGATTGGAAAAGTCTAGCTTTCAAAATCGGTGAAATTCGTTCTAATAATTTACTTTTCAATACAAATTTTAATGGCGCTCAATCAATACATATTGCAAATAATGCTTTTGAAGATTGGTTCGTAAAATCTTTTGAGTCATTACGTTCTTTACCTAGTTTCCCATCGCCTAAATTATCGCATCAAGTTCCCCACTATTTAGCTAGTTCTAAAAATTATAAAAAAGCATTACTTGTAATGGATGGCATGAGTTTTACGTTTTGGGAAATAATTAAGTCTCATCTCATAAAAAATACAGAATGGAGTTTTGAGGAGAATGCAATATTTTCTTGGGTTCCTACACTCACTAGTGTTTCTCGTCAAGCCATTTTCTCTGGATTAGAACCTAGAGAATTTAGTAATTCTATTTACACTACTAATTATGAAGCTAAATTATGGCAAGCTTTTTGGGTGAAAGATGGTTATAAAGGTGAAGAGATTGCTTATCAACGTTCTCTAGGATTTGAAGAATACAAACGTAGCCAAATTAATAGTTTTTCATCACCCGTTGTTAGTATATACGGAGGAGTTATTGATATAATCGATCGCTTTATACACAGTTCGCTTCAAGGATTAAATTCTATTTACTATGAACTTGATCATTGGCTGAATCAAAATTATCTTGTTAATTTATTAAATGATCTTTATGAAGCAGACTATGATATATATATAACTTCTGACCATGGACATATTGAAGCATTTGGTATAGGTAAAATCAATGAAGGCGTCCTTTCTAGTTCTAAAGGACAACGTGTTCGTATGTACGAAAATAGCAGTCTCCAGAACAATGCTCATAATAATCACCCGAATACGATTGTTTGGGAGTCTACTGGTTTGCCTAATATTCATCCTTTAATCGCTAATGGGCAAGATGCATTTATACGAAAAAACAATAAAATTATTACACATGGTGGGATTAATATCGAAGAAGTAATTGTTCCATTTATCCATTTAAAACGTAATTAATATTAAGAAAGCGAGGATCATCATGAAGCAAATTGGCTACATTAAAACCATTCATCCAGAATATGTCGATTTCTATTTTGATGTTCAACAAGTTTCTAATTATGAAGAGAATACTATTCCTACAAATGAGCTATCACAATCTCACCTATCAAATGAGTCAAAGAAACGAATACAAACTATGTTAAACAATATCTATTCTTCTGTCTTTGAGGACGTAAACAGTGTGATTCATTATCCTTCTCTATCTAAAGAGAATAAGGCTTGTTTTTTTTATACGTTAAGTTGTTTAGCTTATCCCTTTTTTCGTGACACAGTAGAATACTTAGGACGTCAATTTAGGTTGAATGAATATGTTACTACAGTACAAGTCACATCTCATATGAAGAAACTTTATGGCGATAGACGTCGTGTTGAAGTCGCCGTTTCTTCTGTTCTATCTTCCCTTTATTATTGGAATTTAGTTAAACGTCCAAAAGTAGGACAATATTCAGCAATAAGTCACTTGGTTGATTTTTCCTTTCATTATACAATTATGATTGAAGTTCTCATGACGGCTCAAAACCATACCTCGATTACTCAAGACATGTTAGAACATAGTTCAATTTTTTTCCCTTTTGATTATCACGTTTCGATTTCTACGTTGAATCATAGTCCTTATAGAATAATTCGATCGATTTCAGACACTATTATTGAAAAAAAATCTTGAACCTCTTGTTTCTTTACTATGCAAGAGGCTTTTTTTAAGGAGAGATATTATAATGAATTTTAAAAATGGAGATGTTATTCAAGATACAATTTTTCCTGAACCTGTTCGAATTATACAATTTGAATCATACGGAGATTCGCATCATGTCATTCAAGCTAACGGATTAAATACGAATCGCTATTACCATCAAATTTTTTCTAACGAAATTTTATATACTATAAATAAAGTAAATGAATATTCTTTAAGTCAGTGGCAAGGTATCCGTTCTCTACTCCACTATCACCTATTGCAAAGTGAATTGTTTTCTTCTAAAGGTTTTGTTTCTAAATTTGATAAAATCACTCCATTTCCTCATCAAATTGATGCTGTCTATGAGTATTTCTTAAATAGTTCACCCGTTCGCTTTTTAT
>Ga0308165_1004096_pt1 | contig 14788 bp, 10 predicted proteins | sample PhyWR2_FD_201032 | JGI IMG/M metagenome (GOLD analysis project Ga0308165, IMG submission 201032) | Phyllosphere microbial communities from UC Gill Tract Community Farm, Albany, California, United States - DLSLW.R2 | ecosystem: Host-associated > Plants > Phyllosphere > Unclassified | place: USA...
GGCCGCCGATGCGCCCTGCGCGCTGCTGCACACCCTGGCGGGCAAGCCGGCCGCCGTGGTCGACCGCCTGAGCGGCCACAGCGTGCTGGCGCCCGGTCCCGCGCACTGCGCCGAACTGGGTCGCTGGCTGGCGCGCATGCACCTGGCCGGGCGCGACTTCCCGCGCGTGCAGCCCAACCTGCGCGGCCTGGACTGGTGGAACGAGACCGCGCCGGTCGTGCTGCCGCACCTGGACGCCGCCGATGCCGAACTGCTGCGCAGCGAGTTGGCCTACCAGAACCACGTCGCCGCATCGTCGGCCCATGCCGCCCTGCCGCGCGGCCCGGTGCATGCCGACCTGTTCCGCGACAACGCCATGTTCGCGGCCGATGCCGCCGACGCGGCACCACGCCTCAGTGGCGTCTTCGACTTCTATTTCGCCGGCACCGACAGCTGGCTCTTCGACCTGGCCGTGAGCCTGAACGACTGGGCCATCGACCTGCCCACCGGCCGCGGCGACGCCGGACGCACCACCGCCCTGCTGGAGGCCTACATCCAGGTGCGGCCGCTCACGGGCGCCGAGCGCGCGCTGCTGCCGGCCATGTTGCGCGCCGCCGCGCTGCGGTTCTGGATCTCGCGGCTCTGGGATTTCCACCTGCCCCGCGAGGCCAGCATGCTCAAGGCGCACGACCCGACCCACTTCGAGCGCGTCCTGCGCGAGCGCGTGCGCACGCCATTGGCGCTGGAGATGGCGACCGAGCCCCTGGGGGCCTGAACGCGACCGATGAAACTCAATATCGTTCCGGCCCGCGCGGGGGCCCAGTGGGTCCGCAGCGGCCTCCAGACCTTCGCCAAGCGTCCGCTGGCCTTCATGGTGCTGTTCATGCTGAGCATGACGGTGGTGTCGCTGATCTCGCGCCTCCCGCTGCTGGGTCCCCTGCTCACGCTGGCGCTGCTGCCGGCCACGACGCTGGGCTTCATGGCCGCCGCCGAGTACGCCTCCTCGCTGGAGGCCCGGCCCCAGGCCGCCGGCATCTTCCTGGCCGCCTTCCGCGCGGTACGGACCGACATCCGTCCGCTGGCCGTGCTCGGCGCGCTGTACGCGGTCCTCATCCCGGTGGTGGTGGGCGCGTCGGCCGTGATCGACGGCGGGCAGTTCGCGCGGGTCTACCTGCTGGGCGAACCCGTCAGCCGCGAGCTGGCGCAGAGTGGCGCGTTCCAGGCCGCCGGATGGCTGGCGATGCTGCTCTATCTGCCGCTCTCGCTGACCTTCTGGCATGCCCCGGCATTGATCCACTGGCACCACGTCCCGCCGGTCAAGAGCCTGTTCTTCAGCTTCGTGGCCTGCCTGAAGACCTTCAAGGCGCTGCTGGTGTTCATGCTGGTCTGGCTGGGCGTCCTGGCGGGTGCCGGCATCCTGCTGAGCGCCGTCTCGCTCCTGCTGGGCGCCGTGGGCCTGTTCGGCAGCGATGGCGCCGGCGTCGAGTCGGTGGTCGGCCTGCTGGTGATGGGTGGCGCGACCGTCACGGCGACCATGTTCTTCACCAGTCTCTGGTTCTCCTTCCGCAACACCTTCGAGAGCGAATGACGGCATGGGCGGTGGCGACGCCGCTCGCCCCGCCTCCGCGCTCCGCCGTGGCCAGCGTCCTCAGACGACCGGCGTGAGCTTGGCCACCGACAGCGCCAGCCACTTCACGCCGTGGCGCGGGAAGTTGATCTGCGCCCGGGCATCGTCGCCCACGCCCTCGAGCGCCGTCACGGTGCCTTCGCCGAACTTGTTGTGGAACACCTGCATGCCCGAGCGCAGGCCGTGCGACGGCGCGGATTTCTGCGGCGGCACCGGCGGGCTGGCGAAGGCGTCCTTGCTGAAGCCGCCGGAGCCGGCGCCGCGCGATGTCGCATAGCCGCCGCCATAGCCGAAGGCCGACGGCGCGAAGCCCTGGTTCTTCGGCGTCAGCCATTTCAGCGACTCCTCCGGCAACTCCTCGAAGAAGCGGCTCTTGACGTTGTAGCGCGTCTGGCCGTGCAGCATGCGGGTCTGCGAGTGGCTCATGTAGAGCCGCTGGCGGGCGCGCGTGATGGCCACGTACATCAGCCGGCGCTCCTCCTCCAGGCCGTCGTGGTCGCTCAGGGAGTTCTCGTGCGGGAACAGGCCCTCCTCCATGCCGGTGATGAACACGCAGTCGAACTCCAGGCCCTTGGCGGCATGCACCGTCATGAGCTGGACGGCATCCTGGCCGGCCTGGGCCTGGTTGTCGCCGGACTCGAGCGCCGCGTGCGTCAGGAAGGCCGCCAGCGGACTGAGCGTCTCGCCGGTCTCGGCATCGGGCGCCAGCGCCTCGAGCGGTTCGTCGATCACCGGCAGGGCCGGATCCAGGCCCTGGCTGGCCGGCGACTGGCGCAGCTCGTCGACCGGCAGGGCGACGGCATCGCGCCCGAAACCCTCCTGGGTGACGAAGCTCTCCGCCGCGTTCACCAGTTCGTTCAAGTTCTCGATGCGGTCGGCGCCCTCGCGATCGGCCTTGTAGTGCTCGATCAGGCCGCTGTGCTCGAGCACCAGCTCGATGATCTCGCGCAGCGAACGTCCCACCGTCTGTTCGCGCATCACGTCGACGCGGGCGACGAAGGCCGACAGGTTGCCGCCCGCCTTGCCGCCCACCGCGCTGACGGCGTCGTGCAGCGAGCGCCCGGCGGTGCGCGCCGTGTCCTGCAGCACCTCGATGCTGCGCGCGCCGATGCCGCGCGGCGGGAAGTTGACGATGCGCAGGAAGCTGGTGTCGTCGTCCTTGTTCTCCATCAGCCGCAGATAGGCCAGCGCGTGCTTGATCTCGGCGCGCTCGAAGAAGCGCAGGCCGCCATACACGCGGTAGGGCACCGCCGCGTTGAACAATGCCGTCTCGATCACCCGGCTCTGCGCGTTGCTGCGGTAGAGCACGGCGATCTCCTTGCGCTCCACGCCCTCGCGCACCAGCTGGCGCATCTCCTCGACCATCCACTGCGCCTCGGCGAAATCGCTGGTGGATTCGTAGACGCGCACCGGCTCGCCCGGGCCCTGCTCGGTGCGCAGGTTCTTGCCCAGGCGCCGGGTGTTGTGGCTGATCAGCGCATTGGCCGAATCGAGGATGTGGCTGAAGCTGCGGTAGTTCTGCTCCAGCTTGATCTGGCGCTGGACGTCGAACTCGCGCACGAAGTCCGACATGTTGCCCACCCGCGCGCCGCGGAAGGCATAGATGCTCTGGTCGTCGTCGCCCACGGCGATGACGCTGTTGTGCGCGGCCGGCACGAACTGGCCGTGGTCGACGTGGCCCGAGAGCATCTTGATCCACGCGTACTGCAGCCGGTTGGTGTCCTGGAACTCGTCGATCAGGATGTGGCGGAAGCGCCGCTGGTAGTGCTCGCGCACGGCGTCGTTGTCGCGCAGCAGCTCGTAGCTGCGCAGCATCAGCTCACCGAAGTCGACCACGCCCTCGCGCTGGCACTGCTCCTCGTAGAGCCGGTAGAGCTCGACCTTCTTGCGGTCGTCCTCGCTGCGCGTCTCCACGGCATCCGGGCGCAGGCCGTCCTCCTTGGCGCCGGCGATGAACCACTGCGTCTGCTTGGCGGGAAAGCGTTCGTCGTCGACCTGGTGCTGCTTCATCAGCCGCTTGATGGCCGAGAGCTGGTCCTGGGTGTCGAGGATCTGGAAGGTCGAGGGCAGGTTCGCCAGCTTCCAGTGCGAGCGCAGGAAGCGGTTGCACAGGCCGTGGAAGGTGCCGATCCACATGCCGCGCGCATTCACCGGCAGCATCGCCGTCAGCCGTGTGAGCATCTCCTTGGCGGCCTTGTTGGTGAAGGTCACGGCCAGGATGCCGCCGGGGGAGACCTGGCCGGTCTGCAGCAGCCAGGCGATGCGGGTGGTCAGCACCCGGGTCTTGCCGGAACCGGCGCCGGCGAGGATCAGTGCGTGACCCTCGGGCAACGTGACGGCGGCGAGCTGTTCGGGATTGAGATGGGCCAGCAGCCCGGAGGAGCCTGCATCGGCGGATGCCGAGCCAGGAGGAGAGGCGCCGGCGGAGGCGTCGTGCGAGCCGAAAAGAGACATCCGTCGATTGTAGGAAGCCGCGGGTCGCCCCCTACCGCGTCGCGCATGAGGTCTATATGAAAGCCGGGGTACCGCGCGGTGCCCGCCGGCCTAGAATCGGTCACCGGGCCCAAGTTTCTTGACGCCCGGTTTTTTTTCGCCCGCCTCTCGGCATGGCGTCAGGAACCGGACGCGGACCAAGCGCCCGCGCCGCCGGGAATCGTCCCGCGGCGCCCTCTTCCTCTTCCAGGAGCTTGGTTCCATGCAGATCTTCGATTACGACAACATCCTGCTGCTGCCGCGCAAGTGCCGCGTCGAGAGCCGTTCGGAGTGCGACGCCAGCGTCGTGCTCGGCGGCCGCAGCTTTCGCCTGCCGGTGGTGCCGGCCAACATGAAGACGGTGGTCGACGAGACCACCTGCCTGTGGCTGGCGCAGAACGGCTACTTCTACGTCATGCATCGCTTCGACCTCGACAACGTCGCGTTCGTCCAGCGCATGCGGGCGCAGGGCGTGTTCGCCTCCATCTCGCTGGGCGTGAAGCCGGCCGACTACGAGACCGTCGACCGCCTCGCCGAGGGCGATCTGGTGCCCGAATACATCACCATCGACATCGCGCACGGCCATGCCGACAGCGTGAAGAACATGATCGGTTACCTCAAGCGCAAGCTGCCGGCGTCGTTCGTGATCGCCGGCAACGTCGGCACGCCCGAGGCCGTCATCGACCTCGAGAACTGGGGCGCCGACGCGACCAAGGTGGGCATCGGTCCGGGCAAGGTCTGCATCACCAAGCTCAAGACCGGCTTCGGCACCGGGGGCTGGCAGCTCAGCGCGCTCAAGTGGTGCGCCCGCGTGGCCACCAAGCCGATCATTGCCGACGGCGGCATCCGCGATCACGGCGACATCGCCAAGAGCGTGCGTTTCGGTGCCTCGATGGTGATGATCGGCTCGCTGTTCGCGGGTCACGAGGAGTCTCCGGGCAAGACGGTGGAGGTCGACGGCGTGCTCTACAAGGAGTACTACGGCTCGGCCAGCGACTTCAACAAGGGCGAGTACAAGCACGTGGAAGGCAAGCGCATCCTGGAGCCGATCAAGGGCAAGCTCGCCGACACCCTGGTCGAGATGGAGCAGGACGTCCAGAGCTCCATCAGCTATGCCGGCGGCAAGGTGTTGATGGACATCCGCAAGGTCAACTACGTGACCCTGGGCGGCGACAACGCCGGCGAGCACCTGCTCATGTGAGCCAAACCCGACACGTGCGGCAGGTCATGCGGGAAAGCGACCGGCGTCACTAGAATCGACTGCGTGTCGGGGGGGTAGCTCAGCTGGGAGAGCGCCGCGTTCGCAATGCGGAGGTCGTGAGTTCGATCCTCATCCTCTCCACCACACATCGTTCCAGAACACTCGCAAAAAGCCTCGGCCCTCCGCCGGGGCTTTTTTTTGCGCGTCCGATGCTGGAAATGCGTCGGCCGGCGTGTCCTTCAGGACTTCGCAGCCCTTCCAATGGCCCTGCACGGGAGCCAAAAGCGGACAAATTGCACAGATTCCAAGCGAGTTGAAACAAAAACTGCAATTCGCTTAAACAAAAGCTGACACTTCAGACTTTTATGTGCACAATTATTACTTAAGGTTTACATTTTTCGCCGCTTTGAGCGGGTTCCTTTTCATCCAGCCATCGACAACGGCGAGGCCGGATGGAGACGAGGACACGCGGCAGACCGATGGAAACCTTGAAACCGAGATGCTTGGTTCCGAGGAGGAATCCTCGAATGAGGACTTAGGTACACATCTATTGTATTGCTCGTAGCTAAATTGAATATCATGAAAATATTGATTACTGGAAACATGGGGTACGTCGGTTCGGTGGTCTCGAAATACCTGCGAGCCGCCCACCCGGATGCCGTGTTGCACGGCTACGACAACGCGTATTTCGCCCATGGCCTCACCGGCACCACCGTCGTTCCCGAACGCAGCCTGAACGAGCAGTTCTATGGCGACGTGCGCGGCCTGGCGCCGGAATTCCTGCAGGGCTACGACGCCGTGGTCCAGCTCGCCGCGATCTCCAACGACCCCATGGGCAATCGCTTCGAGAAGCCCACGATGGACATCAACCAGGGCTCGGCCGTGTCGATCGCCAAGGCCGCCTCCGCCGCCGGCGTCAAGAACTACGTCTTCGCCTCCAGCTGCAGCGTCTACGGCATCGCGCTGGGCGGCCCGCGCAAGGAATCCGACGAGCTCAACCCCATCACCGCCTACGCCAAGTCGAAGATCGGCGCCGAGCGCGAGCTGGCCGAGCTCGACACCGACATGACGGTCACCTGCCTGCGCTTCGCCACCGCCTGCGGCATGTCCGACCGCCTGCGGCTCGACCTGGTGCTCAACGACTTCGTCGCCTGCGCATTGAGCCAGGGCGAGATCACGGTGCTGTCGGATGGCTCGCCGTGGCGTCCGCTGATCGACGTCGCCGACATGGCGCGCGCCATCGACTGGGCCGTCGCCCGTCCGGCCGACAACGGCGGCCGCTATCTGGCCGTGAATGCCGGCGCCAACGAATGCAACTACCAGGTGCGCGACCTCGCCAAGGCCGTGGCCGATGCCGTGCCAGGCACCAAGGTGTCGATCAATCTCGACGCGCCGGCCGACAGCCGCTCCTACCAGGTCGACTTCGCCCTCTACAAGTCGCTGGCACCCCAGCACCAGCCGCAGGTCGATCTGGCGCAATCGATCCAGAACCTGCTCGCCGGCATGCGCCGCATGAAGTTCGACGACGCCGACTTCCGCAAGTCGCTGCTGATCCGGCTCAACGTGCTGCAGGGCCACATCGACGAGAAGCGCCTGAACCAGGCCTTCGAGTGGCAGGCCCTGGATTCCTGACGACCCGCTGCCTCGACCCGGGTCGAGGCGCTTCCAACCCATGACGGCAGCCGGCACGGACCGGATTGCATCGCGAGGAGACCGACGATGGTGAAAGTGGTATTGCTGGCGGGTGGCTACGGCACCCGCCTGAGTGAAGAGACGACGATCCGGCCGAAGCCGCTGGTCGAGGTCGGCGGCAAGCCGATCATGTGGCACATCATGAAGCTGTACGCGCACTACGGCCTGAACGATTTCGTGGTGCTGGGCGGCTACAAGGTCGACATGATCCGGGAGTACTTCCTGCGTCATCAGGCCCGCGACACCGACTTCACCATCGACCTGTCCACCGGCAAGGTCGACTGGCTGGAGACGCGCAGCGAGAACTGGCGCGTGACCGTGCTCGACACGGGCCTGGAGACGATGACCGCCGGACGCATCAAGCGCGCCCGCAAGTACCTCGACGGCGAACGCTTCTGCCTGACCTACGGCGACGGCGTGTCCGACGTGAACATGCACGAGCTCATGGCCTTCCACGAGAAGTCCGGCGCCCATTGCACGCTCACCGCGGTCACGCAGCCCGGCCGCTATGGCGCGCTGCACCTGTCGGACGACGGCAGCAACGTCAAGGGCTTCCGCGAGAAGGGCGCCACCGATGGCGGCCTCATCAACGGCGGCTTCTTCGTCTGCGAGCCGGAGATCTTCGACGTCATCGACGGCGACCACCAGATGTGGGAGGAAGAACCCATGGCGCGCCTGGTCGAGCAGGGCAAGCTGGCCAGCTACCACCACACCGGCTACTGGCAGAGCATGGATTCGCTGCGCGACAAGCAGGTCCTCGAGGGCCTCTGGGGCAAGGGCGAATCGGCTCCCTGGAAAGTCTGGAACAATTAGTAGTTACGTATTACACAAACAATACGTTGCACAGAGGCGAATGGAGTATTTGGAATGATCATTGTTGATACCGCGCTCAAGAAGCGCGCCGCCGCCGGCGACCCCATCAAGGTCGGCCTGGTGGGCGCTGGTTTCCAGGGTCGCGGCATCGCGCTGCAGATCATCGCGTCGACGCCGGGCATGCGGCTGTGCGCCATCGCCAACCGACGCATCGAGCCGGCCCAGCGCGCCTATGCGGAAGCGGATGTCGAAGCGGTGCGCTGCGACACCCAGGCCGAACTGGAGGCCGCCATCGCCGCCGGCACGCCGGCCGTCACCGAGGACGCCGTGGCGCTGGCCCGGGCCGCGGGCCTGGACGCCATCATCGAGGTGACCGGTTCGCTCGACTACGCCGCCACGGTCGTGCTGGCCGCCATCGAGTCGGGCAAGCACGTGGTGCAGATGAACGCCGAACTCGACGGCACGGTCGGCCCGATCCTCAAGCAGAAGGCGCAGGCGCGCGGCGTGGTCTACACCTTCTCCGACGGCGACCAGCCCGGAGTGCAGATGAACCTGTACCGCTTCGTCGAGGGCCTGGGCTGCAAGCCGGTGCTGTGCGGCAACATCAAGGGCCTGCACGACCCCTACCGCGACCCGACCACGCAACGCGCGTTCGCCGAGAAGTGGGGCCAGAAGCCCGCCATGGTGGCCTCGTTCGCCGATGGCACCAAGATCTCGTTCGAGCAGGCCATCGTCGCCAACGGCACCGGCATGAAGGTGGCACGGCGCGGCATGCTCGGCCCGGACTTCTCCGGCGGCAATCCCGGCGCGCCGCTGGTGCCGCTGGAGGAGACCGTCAGCGCCTTCGCCGCGCACCTGGACAAGGGCGGCCCGGGCATCGTCGACTACGTGGTGGGCGCGCGTCCCGGCCCGGGCGTCTTCGTACTGGCCACGCACGACGATCCGCGCCAGCAGCACTACCTGAACCTGTACAAGCTGGGCACCGGTCCGTACTACTGCTTCTATACGCCCTACCACCTCTGCCACTTCGAGGTGCCGACCTCGGTGGCGCGCGCGGTCCTGTTCCAGGATGCCGTGCTCACGCCGCTCGCCGGAGCGGAAGTCGGCGTCATCGCCGTCGCCAAGAAGGACCTCGTGCCCGGCGACCTGATCGACGAGCTGGGTGGCTACGAGGTCTATGGCGTGGCCGAGAACATCGAGGCCATCCGCGACGAAGCGCTGCTGCCCATCGGCCTGGCCGTCGGCTGCAAGGTCGTGCGTCCGGTGGCCAAGGACGCCGCGCTGACCTTCGCCGACATCGAGGTCCCGCCGGGCCGCGTCATCGACGCGCTGTACGCCGAGCAGGAACGCACCTTCGCCCCGGCCACCGCCGCCACCCACTGAGCCCTCCGCCGCATCCTTCGAACGCGACCCATGCTTTTCACCCCCACCACCCTCAAAGACGCCTGGATCATCGATCTGGAGAAACGCGGCGATGCGCGCGGCTTCTTCGCGCGCACCATGTGCCAGAAGGAATTCGCGGCGCACGGCCTGGTCACGACCTACGTGCAGCAGAACACCTCGTTCTCGGCCGACAAGGGCACCCTGCGCGGCCTGCACTTCCAGCGCGGCGACGCCTCCGAAGCCAAGCTGGTGCGCTGCACCCAGGGCGCCATCGTCGACATCATCGTGGACCTGCGCGCCGACTCGCCGAGCTACATGCGCCACGAGGCGTTCGAGCTCACCGCGACGAACCATCGCGAGCTCTACGTGCCGCCGGGCTTTGCCCATTCGTTCCAGACCCTGACCGACGATGTCGAGGTCAGCTACCTGGTGTCGTCGCCCTACACCCCGGCGGCCGAATGGGGTCTGCGCTACTCCGATCCGCGCCTGGCCATCGCCTGGCCCCTGGCCGTGACCAGCATCTCCGACAAGGATGCCGCCTGGCCGCTGCTCGAGGCCGACACGCCCGCCTTCTTCTGAACGCCACGGGAAAAGAGACATCCATGACACAGACATCGAAGCGTTTCCTCGTCATCGGTCGCGTCGGCGGCAAATCGCTGCACAAGGCCTGGATCGAGGACACCACCTGCGAGCGGACCTGGGACCTGCAGCTCAACGCCTATGGCGACGCCGCCGCGCAGATCGCCGATGTCGATCTGCCCACGGTCATCGACCAGGGCACCAAGTGGGACAGCCTGGCGCGCCATTTCCGCGCCCACCCCGAACTGCTCGACCGCTACGAGTACGTGATGCTGCCGGACGACGACCTGCTGATGACCGCGCGCGGCATCAACCGGATCTTCGAGATGGCGATCGAGCACGACCTCACGATCGCCCAGCCGGCGATGTCGATGGACAGCTTCGTGTCGTATCCGGTGCTGATGCAGTGCCCGGGCTTCAGCCTGCGCTACACCAACCACCTCGAATGCATGTCGCCGTGCATCAAGACGTCTTACATGAAGACGCTGCTGCCGATCATCGAGAAGTACGTCTGCGGCTGGGGTGCCGACCACATCTGGGCGCTGCTCATGGAAGACCCGGCCTACAAGGCGGCCGTGCTCGACGAGGTCACGATGACGCACACGCGCGCCTTCTACACCGGCACGCTCTACGACAGCTTCGCCAAGCAGGGCGTCAACCCCTTCGACGAGGTGAAGGTGGTGACGGCGCTGTTCGAGAACTTCCCCGAGCGCACGGTCGTCTATGGCGGCCTGCTCGCCGATGGCCGGCGCGTCGGCAACACCCAGGTGCAGCTGCGCAACGGCGCGCACCTGGTGCTGACGGCGGCCCGGACCAAGACGCCCTACAAGATCTTCCGCAAGGGCATCGGCATGCTGATCCAGGTCTTCACGCAATCGGCCTACCGGCCGGCCCAGCTGCGCCTGAAGAAGAGCAGCCCGGATGCCCTGAAGAGTCGCGAGACCAAGATCGCCGACCTCGTCGCCTGACGACGGCGCCCACCCGCATCGCCCCTCCCCTGCCGAGATGACATCCCGCCAGCCCGCCCGATCCGCCGCCGCGCACGACACCGTCGGGCGCCCGGATTGCGAGCGCCTGTGCATCCGGCCCGCGACCTTCCGCGGCAGCGAACTGCCGCTGGGTCACTTCTTCTCGGTCACACCCCCCTGAGTCGGCTCCTCCGACGGCTTTCTCCGTCCGGTCCCATTGTGGACATCCGCGTGTCTTCGTGTTTCACGACACTGAAGCGAGCGGACGCCGTCCGCGTGGTTCCGGTCACGACAAAACCAGTGCCAGACCCCGCCCGGTGACCTTGCGCGCCACCGCGCGCGTCACTTCTCCGGCTCGCATGCGCGTGCCGCAGAGGGGTCGAAGCACGACTCATCCAAGGGGGTGAACATGAACGACTTTCATGCCTGCGCCGACGCGTTCGCGTATCCGGCGTGCATCCAGGCGAACGATGGCACCGCGTGGCCTGGCGCCGCCATCGGGGCGGCCGTGACCCGCGCACTCGAACTGACGCGCGCGCCGGCCGCCACGGCGGAGGCGCTGTCGATACGCGCCGATCCGCTGCCCCTGCAGACGCCGTCGGCCGACGTCGCGGTCCTGTCCTTCGCGGGCAGCCTGCTGATGCTCGCCTGCCTGTTCGCCGTGGTGGTCGGCTCGGCGATGTGGATGTCGGGACGCGCGCGCGGCCTGTCGTGGCAGGCGAGTCCGCAGACCCGCTGGCTCGATGGTCTGCGCGGACTGGCCGTCACGCTGGTGCTGCTCAACCACGCCCCGCTGGTACTGCTCAACCTCCAGCTCGCGCCGACCGGCTTCACCCTGAGCGCCGAGACGCGGGAACTGCTGGACTACCTGGGCAGCATCGGCGTGCAGATCTTCTTCTGCATCACCGGCTGCCTGTTCGCCCACAAGCTGCTGCCGGCGCAGCGGGTCGACTGGGCCCTGTTCTTCGTCCGGCGCGCGCAACGGCTGATGCCGGCCTACGTGGTCGCGGTCGTCGCGGCCCTCGTCGTCGCGGGCATCTTCTCGCGCATCGACCGGCATTTCATCGCCTCCGCGCTCGATGCCATTCCGCGCCTGATGGCCTTCGGCTTCTACCCCCTGCCGCGCGTCGGCGCGCTCGAGACCTCGCGCCTGCTGGGCATGAGCTGGACGCTGGCGTTCGAATGGCGCTTCTATGTCGTGCTGCCGCTGGTGTTCATGGTGATCCGCCTGGGCAAGGCGCCGGGCAGCGTCGCCATCACCCTGGTGACGGTGGTCCTGATGATGGTCGAGGGCCTGGGCGTCTGGATGTTCTTCGCCCTGGGCGCCCTCATGGCGCCGCTCGCGCGCTGGGAGCCGACGCCGGCACAGCGCGGCTGGATGCGCGTGGCGCTGCATGTCTGCATGGGCTCCCTGCTGCTCAACTGGGTGGTGGTGGACCAGGACCGCGTCCTGCAGGGCCTGCACGTGCTGGCGCTGTTCGCCTGCGTGGCCGTGACGCGGCCGCGCTGGCTGTCGAGCCATGGGGCGGTGGCGCTCGGCACGCTCAGCTACAGCCTCTACCTGCTGCACGTGATGGTGTTCTTCGCGGTGTTCGGTGTGTGCCACGCGTACTTCTTCGACGTCGCCGCCCTCTCGCCGGTCGCCTTCACCCTGCTGGCGAGCATGGCGGTCATGCTGGTGATGGCGATCTCGGCGCTGACCTACCTGCTGCTGGAACGCCGCTTCATCGACTTCAACCCACGCCCGGAGCCCCGACCGGTGCGATGAGATGGATCGGGCCCGGGAGCTTTTTTACTTTTTCTGTCTTCAGGCGCACGCAGGGGGTGGCAAATGCAAAAAATCTCGGGCTATAATCTTGGTCTTGCCTGAAGACAGCAATGTCGATCAGGGGCTCTTAGCTCAGTTGGTAGAGCAGCGGACTCTTAATCCGTAGGTCGAGTGTTCGAGTCACTCAGGGCCCACCACCAACAAGCCCGCATGGGCAATGAAAAGCCTGCTATCCAAAAGATAGCAGGCTTTTTTCTTGGGGTATGTGATCCGACCGTCTGAATCGATTCGGAGGACCGCGAGAGCCGGAGGCAAGCCCGCCGCATCGGGCCCGGGCTGCCTCCGTCTCCAGGGCTGCTTACATCGACGCCAGGGCGGCGCGGAGTTCGCTGGTGAGCACTTCCGCCAGACCCGTGATGCCCACCGGTGTCGAGGGATGGACGCCATCGGAATTCAGCCAGGTGTCGCCGTTGCCGACACCCGTCGGGGCACCCTTGTTGCCCTCGCCCGTCTGCCACGGACCGCGCAGCGCACTGCGCGACGTGCCCTTGCTGGTCTTCCAGCTGCCACGGATGTTGTCCAGCACGACCCATGGTCCCGGCAGGGCCTCGACGGTCGCCGAGATCGCGTTCATGACGGCGATGTCCTGGCCATCCGGCTGGCGCGCATCGGACTCGTTCGGCTCCCAGGGTCCGACGGCCACCAGGATGCTGTCCGGATTCGCGGCACGAGCGCCCTGCAGGAGCGTCTTCATGGACTCCAATGTCGTCGGGCCGGTGCCGGGCCACGGATCGTTGATGCCCACCTCGACGATCATGATCGTCGGCTTGGCTTCGGTGAAACGGGCGAGCCGCTGGGGCGACGAGGCCCGCGTCTGGATGTCGTCGTTGATCTCCCGGCGATAGCCGGTGCCACCCACGTGCGTCGCGGTCGTGGCCAGGGCGCCCAGCAACCGTGCCTGCATGTCGACGAAACTCAGGCCCGCCTGCTCCGTCGACTCGTGACCCAGGTAGCTGTCGCCCGTGAAGGAGACCGTCACCGGCTTCTCCACCGTGAAGTCGTAAGGGGCGATCTTGGCGCCGCTCTCGACCACGATCTCGGAGATCCAGGCGGCGGAACTGCCGACGAAGACGAGATTGCGTTCCTCGTTGGTGCCCAGGTCCCACACCGCGTACTGGTTGTTCGCCGTGTAGTCGACACCCGGGAGGACGACCTTGCCGTCGACGATCAGCGACATCATGCAGAACATTTCGGACGGCATGGCGACATACCGCGAGTTGGTCCGGATGCCGACATAGGCCTGCGAACCACCGTAGTCCGCACTGGTGGTCCAGTAGTCGGCCTTGCTGCCGTCGTTGAAGCTGTTGGTGACGCCGGTGGGGCGCTTGGCCCACTTGGCGAAGTTGTAGATGTAGGCGACGGTGTCCAGGCGCGGATTGTCGGCGGCGGTGCTGTTGCCGTTGTTCCTGCCCTCGCCGGAGATCCAATACCGTTGATACGGCCAGGCGGGCGTGGCGCCCGAAGGGAGCAGCACGGGTACCGGACCCGCGCGTGTCGGGATCGCCGCCACGGTGGTCGGCGCGGACGCGGCCGCCTTCTTGGCCAATGCGAGCAGCGACTGGGTCGGAGCCGGGTCATCGGGGGTCGTGGCGGCAGGCCGCGTGGCGACGTTGCTGCTCGACGCGGCCGGCGGCGGCGTCGCGGTACTGACCGGCGCGGTCGTCGCTGCCACTGCGCCGCTTCCTGCGGTGCTGCTGGAACCGCCATCTCCGCCACCGCACGCGACAACGAGCACGGCACAACCGAGGCAGGCGAATGAGGCAGTCAGTCGATTGATTAAAGCACTCATATGTATGCGTAAAAAGTACGCACTATAAATGATATGTAGTACTTTTTCAGTAAGTTCTTATTACCAAATCAGAATCCCTCTGTAGGAAAGGACGTCGCGGCCCTGCAGGAGACGGCTGGCATCTTCGACGTCGTGGCCTTCGAGAAGCTCGCCGACGCTGCGTCTTCTCGCGAGTGTGTGGTCGCACCAGACGCGGGTCGCAGATGCGGAGAGGAGCGAGTCAGGACGGCATCGTCCATCGACGCGACAGTGCCCTCGGGTTCAGCATTCCACATGGTTCCTCGGGCCGCTCGTCGTGCCGGACGTCTGTGCCACGGCCATTCCGCTCGAGCGACACCGCGCGGTCAGCCCGCCCGCCTCACTCCTTGCGCCGCGACGCCAGGGCCTCGACCCACTCGTCGTGCCCGCAGCGCGGGCAGGCATGCGCGGTCGTCGAGATCGAGGCCACGCGGGCGCC
>Ga0308165_1004098_pt1 | contig 14779 bp, 14 predicted proteins | sample PhyWR2_FD_201032 | JGI IMG/M metagenome (GOLD analysis project Ga0308165, IMG submission 201032) | Phyllosphere microbial communities from UC Gill Tract Community Farm, Albany, California, United States - DLSLW.R2 | ecosystem: Host-associated > Plants > Phyllosphere > Unclassified | place: USA...
GTGGGCGCATATTTGCATGCATTTTCTTTGGCATAAAAGGGTTACAATATTGATTGTTTGAAAATTAAACAAAATTGAGTTGTAAAATAGGCTGTTACTGAAAAAAACCGTATTTAAGCGTAATTTGATCGAAAAAAATGATTACTTTTTTAAACCATTCTGTTATTATGCCGCCACGCACTTAAATTTCCGTTCTTTACCTGAACATTATCTTCTAATCATTGTATGCGCGTCCTGTCCATAGAGAGGACATATCCTTCGCGCCCCAATCGCTTAAGCGATTCCTTCAGGTTTGCGGCCGTAATCATATACGTGCGTTATATCCACATCGTCGTTATTCGGATCGCTGCTGAATCCTTATTTTTTCAGCTCTAATTGCTGTGCCGCTTTTTGCCGATGTCCATATTGTAATTTATTAAATGGAGCACCCATTTCAGGGTGAATACTCTCTATGAGCAAAACTTTTGCTGATTTTTCCCTCGATGAGTCATTAACACAGGCTCTTGAAGGTTTAGGTTTTACTACGCCAACTCCTGTACAAGAACAAGCGATTCCAGCTGCACTTGAAGGCAAAGACCTTTTAGTATCAAGCCAAACTGGTTCTGGTAAAACTGCTGCATTCTTGCTTCCAACATTGAATGCCCTTGCAAATCAAGAAACTTTCGTACCGTTCAAAGAACGTATGAAAGCAGTGACTCAACCTTCTATTTTAGTGATTTCTCCTACTCGTGAGCTAGCACAACAAGTATGTCAAGATGCGATTGCATTGGTTCGTCATATGAAAGGTGTACGCGTTGCTGCGATCATGGGCGGTATGCCTTTTGGTAAACAAATCCAGCAGTTAAAAGGTGCGCAAGTTGTTGTTGCGACTCCAGGTCGTTTACTTGACTTGGTGAACCGTCGTCAAATTAAATTGGATAAAGTTGATTCGTTAATTGTCGATGAAGCTGACCGTATGCTTGACCTAGGTTTCTCTGAAGATTTAGAAGCAATTGGTGATTTGGCTGCAAACCGTAAGCAAACACTTATGTTCTCTGCGACTTTTGCACCGCGTATCATTACGCTTGCTGAACGCATGATGAATGATCCAATGCGTATTTCGATCGAAACTGGTCATTCAACTAACACTGACATCACTCAGACTTTGCACTGGACTGATGGCTTTGAACACAAGAAAAAATTATTGACTCACTGGTTAAACGAAGAAGACGTTGATCAAGCAGTGGTATTTGCGTCAACTCAAGAAGACACAGATATGTTGGCTGAAGAACTTGCTGAAGCAGGTTTATCAGTTGTAGCACTTCATGGTGCTATGCCACAAACGGTTCGTAACCGTCGTTTACGTAGCATCCGTGAAGGTCGCGCTAAGATTCTGGTTGCAACTGACGTTGCAGCGCGTGGTCTTGACGTACCAACAATTTCTCACGTAATCAACTTTGGTCTTCCAATGAAGAACGAAGATTATGTACACCGTATTGGTCGTACAGGTCGTGCTGGTCGTACAGGTAAAGCAATTACCCTTGCAACTTACCGTGAACGCGGCAAGATCCGTGCTTTAGAGGACTTCTTGGAAGCGCGTTTAAACGTTTCTGAAATTGAAGGTCTTGAGCCATCTCCACCTCCTGCACGTGGTAGCCGTGATGGCGCTGGTCGCGGTCGTGGCCGTGACGGCGGTCGTCGTGATGGCGGTCGTGGTGGTTTCGGCGGCGGTCGTCGTTTTGAAGGCGAAAGCAACTTCAAACGTCGTGAAGGCGGTGATGATCGTCCACGTCGCAGCTATGATGACAAACCACGTGGTGAACGTCCTGCGTTCGGTGGTGAAGATCGTCCACGTCGTGATTTCGGTGATCGTCCACAACGTCGTGAAGGCGGTTTTGGTGATCGTCCACAACGTTCTTTCGATGATCGTCCAAAGCGTGATTTTGGTGATCGTCCAGCGCCACGTCGCGAAGGCGGTTTCGGTGATCGTCCACAACGTTCTTTTGATGATCGTCCAAAACGTGATTTTGGTGACCGTCCAGCGCCACGTCGTGAAGGTGGTTTCGGTGATCGTCCACAACGTTCGTTTGGTGACAAACCACGTTCGAATGATGACAACCGTGGTAACCGCGTAGACTATAAACCAGCTCGTGAAGGTGGTGATCGTCCACGTCGCGAATTCAATGGTGACCGTCCACAACGTAGCTTTGGTGATCGTCCACAGCGTTCGTTTGGTGATGACCGTCCTAAGCGTACTTTTGGTGAAGATCGTCCTAAACGCAGTTTTGGTGAAGATCGCCCACGTCGTAAATTTAACGACTAATAACGTTAGATTTGGATAGTAAAAAACCGGTGGAAACACCGGTTTTTTTATGGGATTAATCTTTGATCTTATCGAATAAAAATGTATACTAAGTCATATTTTATTTTAATTCTGTTAAGTATGAATAATGAATCTCATCATTATGTCTGGAATTTTAATCAAGAGGTGATTATGCCTTATATTGGTTTGATTTTATTACTCGGCAATATTGCGTACTATATTTATAATTCTTTTCTGTAATACAGTATCCTGTTTGTTAAAATAATTGCACGAAAATTAAAAAATTAAAAATTATGGTAAAGCGGTTGCTTTTTCTCTAAAGGTAACATTTTAAACCTGAATCCTTTATAGTATGCATGCTGAAAAAATGTAGGAAAACGCTCAGCTATGAATAATCCAGTATCCCCGAAATCTCAATCCCTGATCGAGATTAAAAATCTGAGCTTTAAACGAGGGGAACGTATCATTTATGACAATGTCAATTTAACCATTCGTCGTGGTCAAATCACTGCCATTATGGGACCTTCCGGCACAGGCAAAACTACTTTGCTGCGCCTGATTGGCGGGCAGCTTATTCCAGATCAAGGCCAGGTTTTGCTGGATGGCAAAGATATTGCGCGCATGTCACGTGCTGAGCTGTTTGCCGCACGAGCACGTATGGGCATGCTATTTCAAAGTGGTGCTTTGTTTACCGATATGACCACCTATGAAAATGTGGCGTTTCCACTTCGTGCGCATACCCAATTACCGGAACACCTGATTGCTGAAATTGTGGCATTAAAGCTAGAATCGGTGGGTTTACGTGGGGCTGAACAGTTGATGCCTACAGAATTGTCCGGCGGTATGAACCGTCGTGTGGCTTTGGCCCGTGCAATTGCACTGGATCCGGAACTGATTATGTATGACGAGCCATTTGCAGGTCAGGACCCGATTGTGATGGGGGTATTAACCCGTTTAATCCGTTCCCTGCGTGAAGCTTTGGATTTAACTACGATTATTGTCTCACATGATGTTGCGGAAACATTATCGATTGCGGACTACATTTATGTCGTGGCTGAAGGCAAAGTTCAGGGCGAGGGTACACCGGCTGAACTTAAACAGCATGCTTCGCCTTTTGTCCGTCAATTTCTGACCGGCGCACTTGAAGGTCCGGTTGACTATCAGTTTAGCCATCAAGCTTATTTAAGTGATGAGGTGCGTTCATGAATGCCATTGCCTTATTAGGTAGACGCGTTATTGAACGTGTACGTGGTATAGGTGTAGCAACCCAGATGTTGCTGCAAATTCTATTTTCGATGCCATCTAAAGGTGGTTTTCAGCGCTTTATTTACCAAATCTATCGTGTCGGAGTGATGTCATTATTAATCATCTCGGTTTCTGGTTTATTTATTGGTTTGGTGTTGGGCCTGCAAGGTTATTCCATTTTGGTCAATGTCGGCTCTGAAGCGATGTTGGGAACCATGGTTTCGCTGACTTTATTGCGTGAATTGGCTCCTGTGGTTGCAGCGCTGTTATTTGCCGGGCGTGCCGGTTCTGCATTGACCGCCGAAATTGGTCTAATGAAAGCGACAGAGCAGCTTTCCAGTATGGAAATGATTGGGGTTGATCCGCTCAAGCGCATTGTTTCGCCTCGTTTATGGGCCGGTATTGTCAGTTTGCCAATGCTTACCGTGGTTTTTGCGGCCATTGGTATTTTGGGCGGTAAAATGGTCGGGGTTGATTTCCTGGGTGTGGATGAAGGTTCTTACTGGAGTGGCATGCAAAGCAGTGTGCAATTCTATAAAGACATCTTTAATGGCACCATTATCAAGAGTTTTGTTTTTGCATTAATTTGCACATGGATTGCGGTATATCAGGGTTATGCTTGTGTGCCTACATCAGAAGGGATTGCAACATCTACAACACGTACCGTGGTGTATTCGTCGCTATGTGTTTTAGGTTTTGATTTCGTGTTGACTGCGGTCATGTTCGGAGGTGTTTAATGAAATCACGTACTAGTGAGCTGGCCGTAGGCATTTTTGTCATTATCTTTGGGGTAGCATTATTTTTCCTGGCCATGAAAGTGAGCGGTCTGGTGGGAACGAACCTGCGAGACAGCTATAACATGACAGCAAGTTTTGATAACGTGAACGGCCTGAAACCGCGCGCTAAAGTGACCATGAGTGGTGTTACCATCGGTCGTGTTACCGATATTACCCTTGATCCGGTATCACGCTTGGCAACGGTACATTTTGACTTGGATGGCAAGTTAACTTCTTTCAATACAGAGCAGCTGAAAAAGGTGAAAGCCAATGCGCTGGAAGAGTTGCGCTATAGCACAGAATACAGCGAAGCAGATCCTGCTAAACAAAAAGAAATGGAAAAGCAACTTGCTGATAACATGAACTCCATCACCAGTATCGATGAAGATGCTTACATTATGGTTGCGACCAATGGTTTATTGGGTGAAAAATATTTGAAAGTGGTGCCAGGTGGTGGCCTGAACTATATCAAACGTGGTGAAAGCATTCCTAATACCCAAGGCACCATGGATCTTGAAGATCTGATTAGTAAATTTATTACTGGCGGTGCGGGCAAGTCATCAGCTAAAGCGGCGGAAGAAAAAACATCAACTGAATCAACAGAAGATGCACAACCTTCATTTGTTGAATAATTTTGAGGAGAATTTAATGAATACCTTACTTAAACATACACTTGGCATAAGTGTTTTATCAACAATGATGGCGAGTACTGCATTTGCACAACCAACTGAAACGCCTCCAGCTTTTGTAAAAAAAGTGGCGGATGGTCTGATTAGCCGTTTAAAAGCAGATAATTCAAAATTGCAAAACAACCCGGCTGCGGTGAAAGCCATTGTGCGTCAAAACCTTGACCCTTATATTGATTCGCAAGCCTTTACTCGTCTGGTGATGGGAACTTATGCAACCAATCAGTACAGTACTGCTGCTCAGCGTGCGCAGTTTGAACGTAATTTCCGTGAAACTTTAATCGAAAATTACGGTACAGCTTTTGCTAAATATACCAACCAGAGTTATAGCCTGCGTCCATATAAAGAAACCAATAGCAAAAATCCTGTAGTCACGATTGATTTCAACAATAAAGGTGAAAAGATTCCAGTCTCTTTCCAGTTGGTGGATAAAGGCAATCAATGGAAAGTACGCAATATCAATGTCTCTGGCATTGATTTAGGGTTACAGTTCCGTAATCAGTTTGCTGCAACGGTAAAACGTAATGGTGGCAATATCGATAAAGCCATTGCGAACTTTGAGCCAGATGCATCTGTAGATAAAAAATAACTGAGCAGGATGGTGTCGTGATTCAATTCATTGATCAGGAATTGCAGGTTTCTGGAAAAATAGATTATGCCAATGCAGAGGCCTATTACCAGCAAGGTTTGAAACTGATTCAATCTCAGAATCAGTTTCCCGTGGTGGTCAATCTGGCACAGCTGGAACAAGGCAGTACCTTGGCTTTGGCAGTCTTGGTGCGCTGGTTACGCCAGACACCGAAAGCTCAAGGCCTGCAATTTAAAGCGGTTCCTGAGAAAATGATGAAAATCATTCAGGCCTGTCATTTGCAAGATGATCTGCAATTGATTGCCTGAACACATAAAAAAGCACCGTAAGGTGCTTTTTTATTGTCTGCAAATAGGTATTTATCAAATCCGGAGCGTTTCTTGCACTTCGCTTTGAAGCAGTGCTTCAAAGTTTGCTCAAATCCATTTCTTCCAGCGGAAATAGGCCAGTGGTCCAATCAAGAAGGCGAGCAAAATAATACTGACCAAAATAAAACTGGTCGCGCCTTTGGCGAAAGGTAATACATCGGTATTCATACCATAGACACTGGCCACCAGCATCGGTGGCGCAAGCATGCTTGGCAGAATCGAGAATCGACGGATGGTATCGTTCTGTTCGGTATTAATGAATCCGGAGGTGGTATCCAGCAAGAATCGAACCTTCTGGAATAAGAACGCATCATGTTCTACTAAAGACCGAACATCTTCACTCAGTTCTCGAATATCGGCATCGTAAATATGACTGCCTAATGCACGTGGACGAGAAAGGAAAGTCAGGACACGACGCAAATCGATTAAACACAACTGTGCTTTTCCAAGCATGTCTTCTAATTGTGCCAGCCGGGTAATCATGTCATCCAGATCGAGAATCTGTTCACGATGGCGGTTGTTCAGCACTTCTGTGGAGTATTTTTCCAGGTCTTTGTGGATATCTTCCAGAATATCCGCAAGCTCATCCAGTTTGGCTTCCAGCAAGCCAAGTAAAACCCAGGTCGGGTCCTTGTAATCAATTTCGTAATCATTACGACGTGCACGGGCACGAAAGGCACGAAAGGCCACCAGCTTTTCACCACGTAGGGTAAACAGGTGTTCTTTGTGCAGAATAAAGGCCACCGTTTGCACCGTGGCTAAAATACTTGAATCTTCGTCGCTTTCACCATCAACCTGAAAGTTTTTATTTTTGGTTAAAAAGTAGGTGCTGATATGTAAAATACCGTCATCATCACGGTAAAATCGTGCCGATGAAGAAATGTCTTCTAAAGATTTTAGCGTGGGTAAATTTTGCTCATAGGCATCCAAGACCCATTGTTGTTCTTCTTGTGAGGGAGCAATCAAGTCAATCCACACTAAATCCTGATGCAGATCAAAACCGCCATTAATAGTGGCATCTTCCAAACTACCGCGCTCTGTGGCGTAAAAGGCTTCAAGCATGCTGTCTTTTCTCCCTTGCGCAGTATGGGTTAATTGATGGGTGTATTTTAGACAAGGAATTCAATAAAAACACTGATTCAATCGCTTTTTTATTAAAAAATCTCCTGAAAATTTACTTTATTATTATGACATCAGTAAAACATGGTGAAAAAATGACGAAATCAATCGCAATTTTTTGTGGCTCTGCCGTTGGTACAGATTCCATTTTTTTAGATACCGCGCAAAAAATGGGACAAACCATTGCCCAGCAAGGTAAAACGCTGGTCTATGGCGGTGGACGTTCCGGCTTGATGGGGGTAGTGGCAGACAGTGCCTTGCAGGCGGGTGGCAAAGTCATTGGCGTGATTCCAAATGCCTTGGTCGATCGTGAGCTGGCTCATCCGCATTTAACCGAATTGCATGTGGTAAGCAATATGCATGAACGTAAAACCAAAATGTCGGAACTTTCCGATGCCTTTATTGCCATGCCAGGTGGTGCAGGGACGCTGGAAGAAATTTTTGAGCAATGGACCTGGGCACAACTGGGCATCCATTTAAAACCGTGTGCCTTTTTAAATGTGGCCGGTTTTTATGATGATTTATTGAAATTTATCCAAATGACCACCGTCAAAGGTTTTACCCATACACGTTTTGCGGACAGCATTATTGCTTCAGATTCAATTGAAGAGATTTTGCAGCAGTTTGATGAATATGAGGCACCACAGCCGAAATGGGGTATGGTCGATCAGCAAGCGTTGGTGAAATAAACATGAAAGTGATTACAGTTGCTGCGGCAATTATTTTAAATGATCAACAGCAACTTTTAGTGGTACGTAAACGTGATACTTCATGCTTTATGCAGGTGGGTGGCAAGCTGGAACCCGATGAGCCACCTGAAGCGACCATGCTGCGTGAAATTCAAGAAGAAATTGGTTGTCAGGCTTCAATTCAACACTTTGTCGGACGTTTTGAAACGGCGACCGCCAATGAGCCGGATCATCAGCTGGTCAGTTATGTTTATCATGTAACTTTAGACCATGCTCCAAAAATCGATGCAGAAATTGCCGAAATGAAGTGGGTCGATCTGGATGATTTACATACTCAACTGGCACCTTTGACCCGTGAAATTGTTATGCCTTGGGTGAAGCGGTTTTTAACAGAAAGCATTTTGTCCTGATTGATAAAATCATTCTCTCTCAAGGATGAGTACGCTTCTGCAAGCGGATAAAAGGAAATCAGTAGGCTTTCTTTCCAAAGATTAAATCTCTGCACTCGCGATACACGCTGCATAAACTTTTTGACAACCCAATTCTTCAAGTTTTTGTTTTAAGGCATGCAGTGAACTGCCTGTAGTCACCACATCATCCAGCATCAATACCTTGCGGTAACGGACTTTGGACGTTGCTGCTATCATGAATTGCTGGTCAATTTGGTCTAATCGTTCAATGCGGCTTAAGCCTTTTTGCGAATGTTGCGCCAGTCGAGCAACCGGTTGCCAGACGGGAATATTCAGATGTTTTGCCAATATCTTTGCAACCAGCAAAGACTGGTTATAGCCGCGTTCGGCCAGCCGTTGATGGGAAATCGGCATCGGCACAATGGCCTGAATTTTGGGTAATTTCAGGTTAATCAGTGAGCCAGCAAGCAGGGTTTGAAAATGCAGCTGTTGTTCATATTTGAATTTCTGAATAATACGATCTATTGGATAGTCATAATGACAGGCCACCTGGATATCCATTTCCTGTCGCTGAATGCTCTGTTTCAACCACGGCAATTGCTGCCAGCAATCGGTACAGACTGAATGGTGTTGCTGTCGATCGATTCCGCAGAGCAGGCAAGGGGAAAGGCTTTGCACACCTTTGTGAAGCAGTTGATTGAGGAATTGGAGCATAGTGTTTTCTTATTTTAATGATTTTATGATTGGTATTTTATGGTACGTAGATATCAATTATTTCATAAGTATAATGATCATCTTGCTTATAAATTTGAAGGTTAATAATTAAATCACTAGGACACTCTTCTTCTGTAAACAGGTCAACAATCGCCTTCCAAAAATGATTTTCATTATGTTTACCTTGATAGAAGCATACAGAAGAATCCCATGCTTCCTCAGGTAAGCTGACAAGATGAGCGCCATAATGATCAATATTTTCGGCAGTCTCGGCAGCATATTGAATATCAACAAATTCAACATTTGGAATTGTACTTAGACGAGCAAAATCTTTATCTTTAAAAGCCTCGACAATTTGAACGATTGTATTTCTCCAAATATTTGGAATTGGCGATTGAAACTCTAAATCGTATGGAACGGGAATATCTTGTGTCATTTTATTTTCTCCTTATTTACACATAGGCATAGCGTGGCGCTTCAGGTAACCAGCGTTTCAGTAAAGCCTCTGCATTTTTAGGATAATCTTTGAGAATTTGCTGCGCGACATAATGCGCCTGATTCAGCAAATGATCATCACGTTCTAACTTGGCCACCCGAAAGCCCATGTCACCGGTTTGTTTGGTGCCGAGCAATTCGCCCGGGCCACGAATTTCCAGATCCTTTTCGGCAATGATAAACCCGTCATTGGTTTCGCGCATAATCCGCAGCCGTTCCTGTCCATTTTGCGAAAGCGGATTTTTATATAGTAAGGCACAGAAACTGGCAGTTGCACCACGACCCACTCGCCCGCGCAGTTGGTGTAGCTGTGAAAGTCCCAGACGCTCTGCATTTTCAATCACCATGATGGAAGCATTCGGTACATCCACCCCGACTTCAATCACCGTAGTGGCAATCAGGAGTTGCAGCTGATTGTCTTTAAACTGCTGCATTACCGCCTGTTTTTCATCGGCTTTCATTTTGCCATGTACCAGACCGATATTGAGCTGCGGAAAACGTTCCTTGATTTCCTGATAAGTCGCTTCGGCCGCTTGGGCATCCAGCGTTTCCGACTGTTCCACCAAAGTACAGACCCAATAGGCCTGTTTGCCTTCGCCGCAATTGGTGGCAATACGCTGTAGTACTTCTTCGCGGCGGTCTAAAGGAATGGTAACGGTCTGAATCGGAGTACGACCGGGCGGCAGTTCATCAATCACCGAGGTGTCCAGATCACCATAAGCAGACATGGCAAGAGTGCGGGGAATTGGAGTGGCAGTCATCACCAGTTGATGCGGGGTGGTGTTGTTGATGCCTTTATTGCGTAGTGCCAGCCGCTGATCAACACCAAAGCGATGCTGCTCATCAATAATCACCAGACCGAGTTTGCTGAATTCGACATTTTCCTGAAACAGGGCATGGGTCCCCACCACTAGATTGGCAGTGCCTTGTTTAATGGTTTGCTCAGCCGCTGCACGAGCCTTGCCTTTTTGTTTGCCTGAAAGCCAAGACACATTCAGGCCTAAAGGTTCAAACCATTTTTTAAAGTTCAGATAATGCTGTTCGGCCAAAATTTCCGTCGGTGCCATGAGCGCCACTTGCCAGCCTTCTTCCAACGCATGACAGGCTGCAACCCCGGCTACCAAGGTTTTACCTGCGCCGACATCGCCCTGAACCAGACGCAACATGGGCTTGTTTTGTTTTAAGTCCTGCATAATTTCTTTGGAGACTCTTTTTTGTGCGCCGGTCAGACTAAACGGTAAGCCAGCCAATAACTGCTTGGCAAAATTTTTACTCGGGCTAAAAGAAGGTGCTGCAATTTGCTGGATATAAGCACGGCGAGATAACAGGCTGATCTGATGTGCAACCAGTTCTTCAAAGATCAAACGCTGCTGAGCCGGATGAGAGCCTTGTGCCAACTGTAGCATATTGGCATTCAGTGGCGGTTCATGAATATATTCCAGTGCCTGCTTTAGTGCATAACCATTGGTGAATTTTTCTGGCAATAATTCGGGCAGGTCATCACTATGCTGTTTCAGTGCCTGTTTGACATATTCACGCAGCTTGGGCTGGGTTAAACCTTCGGTGGCTGGATAAATGGCAGTGAGCTGGGTTTTGGGTAAGGGCGTATGTTCAGTAATGAGCTGAATTTCAGGATGATACAGTTCCAGACCACGTGCACCGACGCGCACTTCACCAAAGATGCGTAGCTGATTGCCAATTCTGGCACGATCAGTCAGGGCTTTATAGACATGGTAAAAACGCAAGGTGACTTTGCCGAAATCATCCTGTAACTGGATGGCCATAGATTTGCGCTTGCCCGGCGGGAAATCGACCCCTTTCACAATACCTTCAAGCAAATAACTGCGCCCCACGACCAATTGGTTCATGGGAATGATCGTGCTACGATCTTCATAATCACGCGGTAGATGAAACAGTAAATCATCTGTCGTAAAAATATTCAGTTTTTCCAGTAATGCGGCAGAGGCAGTTCCTACCCCTTGCAATTGATGGACTGCAGCCATTTGCCCTCAACTTGAGTTAAATCATCAGGTGCTTAATGCATATATTATTTATCGGTTATGGTAAAACATCTACCCGGGTTGCTAAACAATTATTTCAGCAAGGGCACCAAATTACCACAATCAGCCAAAGTCCGAAAACTGATCACTATGCGACTCATCTGATTCAAGATGTGCATCAGCTGGATTTAACTCATCTCCCGCCCATAGATTGGGTCTATGTTTTATTGTCGCCCTCACAAAGTACTGTTGAAGGCTATCAACAGACTTATGTCGATTCGGTTGCTCCAATTGTCCGTGCTTTAAAGCAGCATCCAGTGCAAAAAATTGTCGTAGTGTCCTCAACCCGTGTTTATGGTGAAAATTCAGGTGAGCATATTGATGATGCGTCTACTCTTCATTCGGTGGATGAGCAGGGGCAGTTACTCTGGCAGATGGAGCAGCTCTACCAACAGGCATTCGCTGAGCGCTGCATAGTCATTCGTCCTACAGGAATTTATGGCACGTCTGTGGCGAGGATGATCAAGCTGGCTGAAATGACTCAACGCTATCCGCAAATTCACTGGTCTAACCGGATTCATATTGATGATCTGGCTCGGTTCCTGGCGCAATTGATTCACGTGGAACATACTCAACCTTCTTATATCGTTACCAATAATCAGCCTGTACCTTTGCATGAAGTGATTCAGTGGTTTCAACGGCAATTGGATTTGCCTGAACTGGTTGTGGAAAGCCAGAAGGAATCTGGAAAACGGATTTTTGCAAAGCGGATGCTGGAAACTGGATTTCAGTTAGAACATCAGGATTGTTTTAGGGATTATAAAAAGTTATTAATCTAAATGAGATATTGAAGTTCCCTCTCCTTTTAGGAGAGGGTTAGGGAGAGGTGATTTTTTTAAATAATCAAATATTGAACTTTAACTCACCCTCATCCCCACCTTCTCCCTGAGCCATATATGGCGCAAGAGAAGGGGTGATTATTTCAAAAAATTATCTGCCACCAGGACGGCGGTCAGCTGCACGGTCGCCACAAGAAGATCCATCTTTTGCTGATTGCCAGCTGTAGTCACAGCTTCCAGCAAATGTAGGGATTGATAAAGATAATGTAAGAGCTATTAATAAATATTTCATTATTCATCCTAAAGATTAGAAAAATAGACTATAGGAATAAAGTAAAAGTAATACTATTAGCGATAAATATTATTGATTTTATTGGTTAAATTTTTTTAAAAGTAATCAATCACTCCCTAACCCTCACTTGCGCTAGATCTAAAGCAGTGCTTTATCTCTAGCTTAGGAGAGTATTTAACAGACCTCTCCCTAGCCCTCTCCTAGAAGGAGAGGGAACGGAGAAGGAAGATTATTTCTTCTTCCGTTTTAAACGACGTTTCGCCTGCTGGGCAGCGACTGCATCCAGAGCTTCCTTCAATTCTTCATCACTAAAGGTGGTAATGTGCTGTAGCATTTGCAAAGTCACATCATCTAATACCAGATTGGCGTATTGAGCAACGTTCTGGAAGTTCTCATCAAACACAATGGCGTTATCTTCATTGTTACGGATATAGCCCTGTTGGGTCAGCACTTTAATAAAGCTTTGGAATAAGGCTTTATCAAAGAATTCTGGAGAGTTGAATTCATACAGTACAGACAGGCGCTGACCAACCAAATGACTGAGTTCTTCCACCTGACGGGTCGAAATGTTGCCCGAACCACGCTGGGTGATTAAAGCGAGGGTCATGTAATAACGTTCCAGACTTTGCATCACCGGAGCGGCAAGCACCACCAGCTGGTTATGATCTTCCGAGTTTGGTGCTGGAGAAACCAGATTGCCTTCAATATCTTCAAAAATCAATTTGGCTTGAATCAAGGCTTCAACATACGCACAAATTTGATCTTTCAGCTCTTCATCTTTCCATTTTAAGAACAATTCAGCTTTTAAAAATGGATAAAGGGTACGAATGACATTAATCAAATCACCACGGCGGATTAAACCGTTATGTTCCACCAAGGCTGCAATTAGCGAAGGTAAAACAAAAGCATGCAAAATATTATTGCGGAAGTATGTCAGCAATACCGCCTGGTTATCTTCAATCGCAATAATGTCGCCTAACACGTGTTTAACGCGTTTAATCAGCTTCAGTTTTAAGCCATAGGCAATGATTTCTTTGCCTGAAAGCGGCGTCACCTGAGTACGCGTATCATAAGGCAAGGCAGTCACTAGTTTGCGGTAAGCATCCAGCTGCTTGATGCAGATCTCTTCATCCAGCGTATGTTTAGGGGTAGCCAACAGAATTAGTGAAAGCAGCGATACCGGGTTAATGACCACAGCACGGTTAATATTTTCCAGAATGGCATGGGCAGCACTGTTGACTGCATCTGATACTTCTGGCGGAATCGGATCATCATTTTTGGCAATTTTAATATTGTCCGCAGCATGCTGTTTAAGCATATCATCCAGAAAAACCGGCTCACCAAAGTTTACATGCACCTGGCCGAAAATACGTTCGATTTTGCGCAGGGTTTTCAGAATACCCATGATGGATTCAGATTCTTTATCTTTACCATTCATTTCACCGACATAGGTGGCACCTTCCATCAGGCGTTCATAGCCAATATATGTCGGTACAAACACGATCGGTTTAGAACGACCACGTAAATGTCCATGCACCGTCATGGCGAGCATGCCGGTTTTTGCCGGCAGCAAACGGCCGGTACGTGAACGGCCACCTTCAATAAAGTATTCCAGTGGAGTATTGCGGGAAAGAATGTTGAATAGATATTCTTTAAATACGGTGGTGTACAAGCCATTACCGCGGAAGGTACGGCGAATAAAGAACGCACCGCCACCACGCAATAATTGTCCCACAAAAGGCATATTCAGGTTATCACCTGCAGCAATGTACGGCACCATCATGCCACGTTTATAAATCACGTAAGACAGTAATAAATAGTCGATGTGACTGCGGTGACAAGGCGTGTAGATAATTTCGTAATCTTTGGCCAGTTCACGCACGGTGCTGAAGTTATGCACCTCTACGCCGTCATAGAGCTGGGTCCATAAACGGGTCAGCGCCATGTCGGCAAAACGGACTGCAGAATGTGAATAGTCCGATACAATCTCGTTCAAATAGCCAATGGCGCGCCGTTCAGCTTCGATCATGCTGATTTTGCCACGAATGCTTTCCCGGCGGATGGCATCCTGAACATCGCTGGATTTGATCAGGGAATGCATCACGTTACGGCGATCTGAAAGATCCGGGCCAAGTACAACTTCACGCTGACCATCTAAATAGTTGTTTAATTTATTAAGAATATAAGTCGCAGGCGACAGGTTCGGATGCCTCTGTTTGGCAAATTCAACCAGTTGGCGCAAAGACTGGCCCTGA
>Ga0308165_1004099_pt1 | contig 14773 bp, 10 predicted proteins | sample PhyWR2_FD_201032 | JGI IMG/M metagenome (GOLD analysis project Ga0308165, IMG submission 201032) | Phyllosphere microbial communities from UC Gill Tract Community Farm, Albany, California, United States - DLSLW.R2 | ecosystem: Host-associated > Plants > Phyllosphere > Unclassified | place: USA...
TAATCAACTTTAATAATGATAATAATTATAGTTCGTATCAGCAATATTTTTTTTAATAGTTCATCAGATATTGCTTATTTTGTTGTTATTTTATATTTCTGCTTTTAATTTTTGGTGTTGTGCATATTCTTATTTCTTTTAAATAAATATCAAATTACGTTTATTTGCTATAAACATCGCTGTTTTATTTTGAATTGTTGGTGATGTGAAATAAATTGTTTTCTGGCTGTTAATTTTTTTCACTTCTGAAGTGACAAAAATAAAATGAGTGCTACGCGTATAATTAAATATAAATTGTGCTGTCAGGAAGTTTAAACAGGTAAAAATAATAACGCGGATTAATTCTGGAGCGGTTTACTGTGAACGACTCCGCCAGCCTGGTGACTGGCGGAACGACGTCTTAGCGTTTTTTACCGAAGGCGGCACTCAGGGCGTCGCCCATGGCACTGTTCCCGGCAGAAGAGGTGTTACTGCGTCCACGCGGTACTGCTGCAGGTTTCTTTTGTTCGCGTACGCTCGGGCTTGCAGAACGCCGACTGTTACTCTCACCTGGCTGTTCATCGAGACGCATAGTTAAAGCGATACGTTTACGCTGTAAATCCACTTCCATCACTTTGACCTTAACGATATCCCCTGCTTTGACCACTTTATGTGGGTCATCGACAAACTTGTCTGCCAGCGAAGAGATATGTACCAGCCCGTCCTGGTGCACGCCAATATCAACAAAGGCACCAAAATTGGTGACGTTGGTGACTGCGCCTTCCAGAACCATTCCCGGTAGCAGATCCTTGAGTGTTTCTATTCCTTCAGCGAACTGAGCGGTTTTAAACTCTGGACGCGGATCGCGACCCGGCTTTTCCAGCTCTTTGATAATGTCAGTTACCGTCGGCACACCGAAACGCTCATCGGTAAACTGACTCGCTTTTAAGTCTCGCAGCGCGCTGCTGTTACCCATTAAGTCCTGTAATGCCTGGTGTGTAGCTGCGAGGATACGCTCCACAATCGGATAAGCTTCTGGGTGAACGGTGGAAGCATCCAGAGCGTTATCACCCTGGTTGATACGCAGGAAGCCAGCGCACTGTTCAAAGGCTTTGGGCCCCAGGCGGCTAACTTTCAGTAGTTGCTGACGGTTACGGAACTGACCATTTTCATCACGCCAGGTGACGATATTCTGCGCCATCATACGCGTCAGGCCAGCAACACGTGTCAGTAGCGGAACTGAAGCGGTGTTGAGATCAACACCCACTGCGTTGACACAGTCTTCTACCACGGCATCGAGCTTTTTAGCCAGCTGGCTCTGACTGACATCGTGCTGATACTGGCCGACCCCGATTGATTTAGGATCGATTTTTACCAGTTCAGCGAGTGGATCCTGCAGGCGTCTGGCTATTGACACTGCGCCACGTATCGATACGTCCAAGTCAGGAAATTCCAGTGCAGCGAGTTCTGATGCTGAATAAACCGATGCGCCTGCTTCACTGACGATAACTTTCTGAGCACCACTAATGGCTGGGAACTGCTGTTGTACATCGATGAAGAAACGTTCGGTTTCTCTTGATGCCGTCCCGTTACCAATGGCGACTAATTCTACCCGATGTTTTTCACATAAGGCAGCAACGGCGGCGGCGGCTTTGGCTGTCTGACCGGTATGCGGATAGATGGTATCGGTGGCGACCAGTTTACCTGTGGCATCGACGACGGCGACTTTTACTCCGGTACGCAGGCCTGGGTCAAGGCCCATAGTCGAACGCAGACCTGCGGGAGCAGCCATCAGTAAATCACTGAGGTTACGTGCGAAGACGTTAATGGCTTCTTCTTCTGCGCGTTCACGTACGGTGCCCATTAACTCAGTTTCAAGGTGCATCAAGATTTTAATGCGCCAAGTCCAGCTCACCACCGCGCGACGCCAGGTATCGGCAGGCGCATTGTTTAAGCGTAACTTGAGGTGGTCGATAATTAACTGCTCGCAATAGCTTTCACGCGGCGGTTCATCAAACTGTGGGTCGGCATTGAGTGACAGCTGAAGTACGCTTTCGTTACGTCCACGGAACATCGCGAGTGCGCGATGAGAAGGGACAGTCGAGATAGGTTCATGGTGGTTAAAGTAGTCTCGGAATTTTGCACCTTCTTCTTCTTTACCCGCGACCACGACTGATACCAGATGTGCTTGCTTCCACAGATAGTCACGCACTTTTGCCAGCAAGGCGGCATCTTCAGCAAAACGCTCCATCAGAATATAGCGTGCGCCATCGAGTGCCGCTTTGGTATCAGCAACACCTTTATCAGCATCAACATACTGGGTAGCTTCTTGTTCCGGAGTTCGTGACGCGTCATTCCAGAGCAAGTCTGCTAAGGGTTCCAGCCCGGCTTCAATGGCTATTTGTCCGCGCGTACGGCGTTTAGGCTTGAAGGGCAGGTAAAGGTCTTCGAGTTCCGTTTTGCTCAAGGTGCCATTGATAGCATTCGCCAGCGATTCATTGAGTTTTCCTTGCTCATCAATCGACTTAAGAATCACTTTACGCCGGTCTTCCAGTTCCCGTAAGTAGCCCAGGCGAGTTTCCAACTGACGTAGTTGCGTATCATCTAGTCCACCGGTGACTTCTTTACGGTAACGGGCGATAAAAGGTACGGTATTTCCTTCATCCAGCAAACGAACAGCAGCTTCCACCTGTTCATTTCTGGCCCGTAGCTCATCCGCAATAATGCGGCAAAGCGAATTATTGATCATGGTTTTTCATCTACTCCAGGGCGAAAAATTCAGGGACAGTTATACGGACTGAGAGCAAAAAATTCCAGCAACTCTCCCTGTTGTCTCAAGATTCAGATTGATTCGGGTTTAGGATATCGGATGTCATTCACATACCAGGTCGCCTCACCGCCAGGGGTCTGAACGGTAACCACATCGCCACACTCTTTTTTCAAGAGTGCCCGTGCCATGGGAGAGTCTATTGAAATATAGTCTCTGCGACCAAATATCTCATCGTAGCCGACAATGCGAAAATTCAGGGTGTTACCGTCATCATTTTCAATTTCGACCCAGGCTCCAAAGAACACTTTTCCCTCTTGCTGGGGGGAATAATCAACAATTTTTAGTTGTTCAAGGCATTTAGTGAGATAACGTACACGTCGGTCTATTTCTCGCAGACGCTTTTTATTGTAGTGATAATCAGCATTCTCACTGCGATCGCCCAGACTGGCAGCCCAGGTTACTTTCTTGGTGACTTCAGGACGATCGGTGCGCCATAGATAGTCCAGCTCTTGCTTGAGCTTGTCGTAACCTTCGCGGGTAATGAGGGGCGTTTTCATATTTTCGCCTTGTAACTAAGAAACCTGTATGGTGATTTAAACCGATACGGGTCAGGGAATGCAATGACAGGGAGGAACAATTAAATGTCAAAATTACGCACTATCGCACGGATAAATTGTTGTTAAATATGCTTTGTAACAATTTCGTCTAGAATATATACCAGATTTGACTGGTCGTATGAACGTAGTTTTTTAAGAATACGCACTCAACAGTTTCTAGCCTTTGGGAGTATTAAGATGCAAGAGAATTATAAAATTCTGGTTGTGGACGATGATATGCGTTTACGTGCCCTGCTGGAACGTTATCTCACGGAGCAAGGCTTCCAGGTTCGCAGTGTTGCGAATGCAGAGCAGATGGATCGTTTGTTGACTCGCGAGTCATTCCACCTGATGGTCCTTGACCTGATGTTGCCTGGTGAAGATGGTCTGTCCATCTGTCGTCGTTTGCGCAGTCAGAGCAATCCAATGCCTATCATTATGGTGACGGCGAAAGGGGAAGAAGTTGACCGAATCGTGGGGCTGGAAATTGGTGCAGATGACTATATTCCTAAACCTTTCAACCCACGTGAACTTTTAGCCCGTATTCGTGCGGTATTGCGTCGTCAGGCAAATGAATTACCTGGTGCGCCTTCACAAGAAGAAGCGGTTATCTCTTTTGGTAAGTTTAAGCTGAATCTTGGTACTCGCGAAATGTTCCGTGAAGATGAACCTATGCCACTGACCAGCGGCGAATTTGCCGTCTTAAAAGCACTGGTCAGTCACCCACGTGAACCGCTCTCCAGAGATAAACTGATGAATCTGGCGCGTGGACGTGAGTATTCTGCAATGGAACGTTCTATCGATGTGCAAATTTCTCGCCTGCGCCGCATGGTGGAAGAAGACCCCGCTCATCCGCGTTATATTCAGACGGTCTGGGGCTTAGGTTACGTTTTTGTACCGGACGGCTCTAAAGCATGATACGAGTTCGCTTCTCACCGCGAAGCTCATTTGCGCGTACTTTGTTGCTGATAGTCACACTGCTGTTTGTCAGCCTGGTGACCACTTACCTTGTGGTGTTGAACTTTGCAATTTTGCCGAGCCTTCAACAGTTCAATAAAGTGCTGGCTTATGAAGTCCGCATGCTAATGACTGACAAACTGCAGCTTGAGGATGGGACGCAGCTTGTTGTGCCGCCGGCATTTCGTCGTGAGATTTATCGTGAACTCGGTATTTCGCTCTATTCCAACGAGGCGGCGGAAGATGCCGGCCTGCGTTGGGCACAGCATTATGAGTTTTTGAGCCAGCAAATGGCTCAGCAATTAGGTGGTCCGACGGAAGTCAGAGTTGAGGTCAACAAAAGTTCACCCGTGGTCTGGCTGAAAACGTGGCTGTCACCCAATATCTGGGTTCGTGTCCCCCTGACTGAAATTCACCAGGGTGATTTCTCACCACTGTTCCGTTACACGCTAGCAATCATGCTACTGGCCATTGGTGGTGCCTGGTTATTCATTCGTATCCAAAATCGACCCTTAGTCGATCTTGAGCATGCCGCATTGAAAGTCGGTAAAGGCATTATTCCCCCTCCATTACGTGAATATGGCGCCTCTGAGGTGCGCTCGGTTACCCGGGCATTTAATCATATGGCAGCCGGAGTCAAACAACTGGCAGATGACCGAACATTGCTGATGGCGGGGGTCAGTCATGACCTGCGTACGCCACTGACCCGCATTCGTCTGGCGACGGAAATGATGGGTCAGGAAGACGGTTATCTTGCGGAATCAATTAATAAAGATATCGAAGAATGTAACGCCATTATTGAGCAGTTTATTGACTACCTGCGCACCGGTCAGGAAACGATACTGGAAATGACCGACCTGAACAGTGTGTTAGGCGAAGTCGTGGCGGCTGAAAGTGGTTATGAACGTGAAATCGAAACTTGCCTTCAGCCGGGTGAGCTACGCATCAATATCAATCCGCTATCCATTAAACGTGCAGTAGCCAATATGGTGGTTAATGCTGCCCGTTATGGCAATGGCTGGATTAAAGTCAGCAGCGGTTGCGAGCTAAATCGTGCCTGGTTACAGGTTGACGATGATGGTCCTGGTATTGAGCCTGACCAGCTTGAACATTTGTTCCAGCCTTTTGTTCGCGGGGACAGTGCGCGTAGCACCAGTGGTACCGGGCTGGGCCTGGCGATTGTGCAGCGAATTATCGACAATCATCATGGCCAGTTGGAACTGGGGAAAAGTGAGCGAGGAGGGTTACGTATACGGGCCTATCTGCCTTTGCCAGTTAGTACTCTGGCTCCGCTTACGGGTAGCAATGGTAAAAACGAATCACGCACGCCTTCCTGATAGCCATCGCAGCAGAAAAGGGTTTATGGCAGGCATAAACCCTTTCTTATGCGGCGCTCAGTTCACTTCTTACCTGCAGAAAATTTAAATTTTTGGCCCTACGGCTACCAGAGCAGCGCCCGCCGGAGTATCAGTATACTTATCAAAATTCTCGATAAATAATGTCGCCAGTTGAGCCGCTTTATTCTGCCATAACTCAGGGGAATTATAGGTTTTACGCGGGTCGAGAATTCCACTATCCACACCAGCCAGTTCGAGCGGAATGGCAAGATTAAAGACCGGTAATATCTGTGTGGGTGCTTCGTCCAGAGACCCGTCAAGAATGGCATCGATTATTGCCCGGGTATTCTTAATTGAAATACGTTTTCCTGTTCCATTCCAGCCTGTATTCACTAAATAGGCCTGGGCACCAGCAGCCTGCATGCGCTTAACTAAAACATCGGCGTACTGCGTCGGATGCAGAGTTAAAAATGCGGCGCCAAAACAAGCCGAAAAAGTCGGGGTCGGCTCAGTAATACCGCGCTCAGTACCGGCTAACTTCGCTGTAAATCCAGAAAGGAAATGATACTGGGTTTGTTCAGGTGTCAGACGGGCAACTGGCGGGAGCACGCCGAAGGCATCAGCCGTCAGGAAAATAACTTTGGTAGCGTGTCCTGCTTTTGAAATCGGTTTGACGATATTATCGATGTGATAGATAGGGTAAGACACCCGAGTATTTTCTGTTTTTGAGGCATCATCGAAGTCGATAGTGCCATCATCATCCACCACAACGTTTTCCAGTAAAGCATCCCGACGAATAGCATGATAGATATCCGGTTCAGCTTCTTCACTCAGATGAATCGTTTTAGCGTAACAGCCGCCTTCAAAATTAAATACGCCGTCATCATCCCAGCCATGCTCATCATCGCCAATCAGGCGGCGTTTGGGATCAGTAGACAGCGTCGTTTTACCGGTTCCTGAGAGCCCAAAGAAGACGGCAACATCTTCTTTTTCACCCACATTGGCTGAGCAGTGCATCGCGGCAATACCTTTGAGCGGCAACAGATAGTTCATGATCGAGAACATCCCTTTTTTCATCTCGCCGCCATACCAGGTTCCCCCAATGAGCTGCATGCGCTCAGTGAGATTAAAGGCAACAAAGTTCTCTGAATTAAGCCCCTGTTCTTTCCAGTCTGGATTGGTACATTTGGCACCGTTCATCACCACAAAGTCGGGTATAAAGGTCAGCAGCTCTTCATCAGTGGGGCGAATAAACATATTCTTAACGAAATGGGCCTGCCAGGCCACTTCGGTAATAAAGCGTACGGCAAGACGTGTATCGGTATTAGCGCCACAGAAGGCATCAATAATAAATAAGCGCTTACCTGATAGTTCCTGACCGACCAGGCTTTTTAGCTTCGCCCAGGTGTCTGATGAGAGCGGTTTGTTGTCGTTCTTACCTTTACCTTTATCAGACCACCACAACGTATCTCGAGTGGTCTCATCGCGGACAATATACTTATCTTTCGGCGAACGTCCGGTAAAAATACCTGTATCTACAGCAATTGCGCCTAAATTAGTCTCTCGACCACGTTCGAAACCTTGTAAGTCCGGGTTGAGTTCCTCACGGTGTAGTGTTTCATAATCGGGGTTATAAAGAATGTCGATAACATCACTAATGCCGTAAGCCTTGAGATCCTGCGGAGTTATCTTGTTCGCTCGCATTGCCCTTCTCCTTAGCTAATCGATTCTGTTTTGTATTGTAGGGGTACTTGTGGGATATAAGCCGCGATGACCATCATAGATTTTATACGTCACAAAAATTAATCAGCAAAAAAAACTATAAAAATGATGTAGATCAGTTTTGGATGCTGGCATTAATAATAATTAGCAGGGTTAATACAGAGTAAAGGGCATGAAATGCGGTGTAATTACTGGTCGGGTTATCGATAAGTGGGACAAGTTAACCGCTTGCTGGGGTAGCAAGCGGTTAATCGGGAGAGGATCAATGAATCTGAGAGTCTGGCTCAGAGGCATTATTGCGAATAGCAGTGATATCCATAGCATCGAATACATAGTGGCTACCGCAATAGTCACAGTTCATATCAATCTCGTTATCTTCTGCCAGAATGCTATCAATTTCTTCGTCTGGCAGTGTTCTGATAGCCGCAGCACAGCGCTCACGCGAGCAGCTACAGGTGAAGACCACACTTTGTGGATCATAAAGCGTCACGTCTTCTTCATGATACAAGCGCCACAATACGTCGTTAGCCGGAAGCGTCAGCAACTCCTCTGCTTTGATGGTTTCGGTTAAGGTAGCAAGATGGTTAAAGTCATCAATCTGAGCATCTTGTGCAGGCAGTACCTGTAATAGCATGCCCCCGGCAGCAGCTTTACCGTCCACCTCTCCGGTGCGAATAAACAGGCGGGTAGGGAGCTGCTCTGAACGCATAAAGTAATCTTCCAGGCAGGCCGCCAAAGTATCGCCTTCTAAACCAACAACGCCTTGATAACGCTCACCTTCTTGTGGAGCAATAGTGATCACCAGATAACCATTACCGATAAGATCTTTGAGTGAGGCATCATCAGCAATATCGCCTTGTACACGAGCAACACCACGCATTTGCTGCTTATTGTTGCCATTAATGACTGCCAGAGTCATCGGGCCATCACCCTGCAACTGAACAGTAATATCACCATCAAATTTCAGCGTGGCGGTGAGCAGACTGGTGGCAACCAGCAGTTCACCGAGAACTTTTTTGACCGGCTGTGGATAATCGTGATTCTCCATAATCCGTTGCCAGGTATCAGACACGGTTACCAGTTCGCCGCGAACAGCGTGATTTTCAAACAGGTAACGGTGTAATTGGTCATGTTGAGTCATCATCATCTCTCTTACGGATGGAGGAATTAGGTATTGCCACTGTGTTTAAATTTCATTAAATCACGGCGCTCTTTTTTATCGGGACGGCGATCTGGATGCGGCATAGTCAGAGCATTCATTTTGCGCGCGAGTGCCATTTTTTCCCGCTTGGCAATGCTTTCTGGTGTTTCATCATACAGCTGAGCGGCTTCTGATGCCGGGCGACGCTGGTCGGTTATGGAAAGGACCTTAATCGTTCGCTCATCATTTCCCTGACGTAGTGTTAACACAGCCTGCAGTTCAACCAGTTTGCCGGGCTTGGTATGCTGACCATTATAATGGACTTTACCCCCCTCAATCATTCCCCGCGCCATCGCGCGAGTTTTATATATTCGGGCAGCCCAAAGCCATTTATCCAGACGAATACCTGCGACAGCTTTTTCTTTCACTACGCCTCCTGCCCCTCAAGTGCGGGAATCAAATCATGATAATCACGGACAGCCGGATGTCGCTGAAAAACCTGTTCCTCACGCTGGGAGTCAGGGTTCATTACGCCAATGCAGTAACGGACGCCAAAGGTTTTAGCAGCATCAAGAATCACTTCTGAATCATCAATAAATAGCGTTCTGCTGGCATCCAGCCCGGTATGTTCAACCACTGCTTGCCATAAACGCTGGTCTTCTTTTGGATAACCAAATGTATGGGTCGAAAGTAATAAATCAAGGTGTGGTGCCAGATCGGTATATTTTAGCTTAACGGCCAGGTTATAAGGATGTGCATTAGTCAGCAGAATACAGCGCTTACCATTGGCTCTGAGCGCCTTCAGAAACGGAAGCGTATCTTCACGCAGCGAAGCTTTTGAACCTTGCTCATCCATCATGGCATAAATATCCAGCTTCAGACGCTCGCTCCAGTAGTCCAGGCAGTACCAGTTCAATGTCTGCTGTACATTATGGTATTCGCGAGCAATCAGCTGGTGGGCATCGTGCAGTGAAATATTACGCTGCACACTGAGTGTTTCAGGAACCCGATGTTGCCAGAAGTGGCTATCAAAGGCTAAATCCAGCAGAGTACCGTCCATATCCAGAAGCAAGGTATCAACCTCTTGCCAGGCAATATCAGTAAGCATAAGTGGGCGACTCAATGAAAAAAGAGAATACCAGGGTAGCACAAATTAATGCAGTGACAGGCGTCAGCGTCTCAGGCGTAATGGAGCTGAGGATTTAAAGCAGTGGTCATAGTAGTGCTTGATCTCGCCCAGACGTCGACAGTTACGACGATAACGGTTAATAGCAATGATACTACTCACTACACAACATACCAGCATGGAGAGGAGTAATAGTGAAATAATGGTATAGCGCCAGTGATTATGCGTATCGGTGATGCTCTGCAAGATAACGTGTTGTGTACCGTTCGTATCGGTATAAATACGGGTAATAATTCCTTTAGCCATAAAAGGAACTTGCGACAATATATTTGCCAGACGCATAAATTCAGTCCACTGCTCTTGCGCCGGATAGTCATACAGGGAAATTTGCGGCAGAGCGTGAACAGTCAAGTCCTGCCCATCATCATTAATCAACACATAACCCCCTGCTATCGGGGCATTCATCAATTGTGCGGCACGAATAATGTCACGGATAAAGAAGGGGGCTGTAGAGGCTATCACCAGGTTATTTAACGATTCAGCACTGACTGGACGTAATACCACATTGATACCAGTAAGCTGGCCAGTTTCAGACCGTTTTACCAGCGTATTCCAGTCTTTCGTATTACCCAGATTGATAAGTGCATTTTTCAGTCGGACGCAGTCTTCCTCGACCCGGCATAAAACCTGGGTTTTTTGGACGATGCCAGAAAAGTCGTTCAGCAGTACCATGCCTGATTTCTGAATAGCAGTCGCCAACTTCTGATTCACCTGATTATGACTCTCTTTTGTAACGGATGGATTAATTTGTAATCTCACCGTTTCGGTCAGTGCCAGCGCTTGTTGAGTCGTTTCTGACTCTGGTAACGGCCCTGGAGTAGAGAGTTTCCAGCTGATTTTTGAACAGTCAAAAGGTAAATAAGAGGGATTCTGATGAGCAGGATATCCATCAGGGGCATTAATATGGCAGGTACCGGTACCACTGACTTTCAGAGTATCTCCGACATGAAGCATATATTTGTTTAACTCACTGATACTTGAGACTTCAATATTTTTACCGCCACTAAGCCAAGTGGTACTCATTTTTAACGGCATCTCCAGTGGTACCCACATCACCATCATTAACAGAACAATGAATGAACCACAGGCGATAATCAGCGGACGCAGCCAGCGCTGAAGTGGGAACTGGCACACTTCATCATGAAGTGAGAGAAAATCGCCCTGACGCACAACATGCCCCCCCAGATAGATATCAATATCCGTTTTCTTCCCCAAGTCTTGGGTAATATAGGGTTGCCAGTGCGCAGGGTAAACGAGGTCGATAATACCTAATGAGATATTATTTATTTGATCATGGTTTGACTCACCAAACAGTCCCCAGCGTTTAGGTATACCACGCAGGCTATGTATCTCACGTAATTGATGCGCTGCTACCGGAGAATAGATGCTCCACAGACTGGCGGCTATCAACAGCAGCGCACTGCCAACGAGCCACGGCATCAATATTGATGGTCCAAGAACACTGAGTACGAGGATAAAAAAGGCAATACAAATCAGGATTGCCTCAGGCACCTGCCGGGAGACAGTTAGAGCATGTTCTTCAAAGGTTTCCCGACGGGTAGCAAGTAACTCAATCGGTTCGCTTTCTTCCCGGCGTATAAAGGCTTGCTGACTCGTGTTGCCCGGTGCGATGTTCAGGGATGTTTCCTGACTATAATTTTGTAGGGTATGACCATTGAGTGCAATAACGAGTGGCAGGGTATCAGTGAGTATCAGCTCAACGTCATTGTCATTAGTAATGTACTGTTCCCAAAGCCGCGGAAGATGAACTTCTGTTGAATCCAGATAAAAGCGCCACTGATTGGTATCATCAACAGAAAAACCATAACGCGTAATCGCATGGGTGAGAGAGAAAACCGTATGGCTCTGACTGCTAAGTTGCAGCTGGGAGGGGGGGGCGCTAGCACCTGAAGGCGTTATTACATCTTGAGAGCGAGAAGACAGTTCAAGATAATGTTCAATAGCAGCAAGTTCTTCTGGAGTCAGCTCGCGCGTTGCCGCTCCGGCAAACGAAGGTTTATGCGGAATATAAATACGCCTTCTCAGGTTCTGCCATATTACTCCCCCAGCAATCAGGAAGCATATCAGCATTGCCAGCAGTAGAAGTAATGAGCTACTCATCATTTATCCATCAAACGATCGTTTTATCCAAGCACTGCAAGCTATACCTCTTATAAGGTTGAATTTTCTGACGTGATTATCGGCGCAGAAGACTCTTTGCTTGAGCCATTTTCTGACGGCTAGCCTAAATTAGCATCATGCTAGCAAAGTGGCACTAAATTAAACATAAGTTAAATCCTATTTACTTATCACAATATTGACATTGTGATACTCACATGCTGCTGTATTATGAATTAACCATCAGAATGTAAATAATAAATATGTGCGTTGCACGAAGTACATGGCGTATCGCACAATCACTCAACTGTTCCACTGTTAACTCCAGCCACATGAGCAAAATACTAAAAAAACCGACAATCTTACATGTAGAAACTGTGGCACGTTCGCGGCTATTTACTATTGAAACGGTGGATCTGGAATTCAGTAATGGCGTGCGCCGGGTCTACGAACGCATGAAACCGAGTTCTCGGGAAGCCGTGTTGATAGTCCCGATTATTGATGACCATATTATCTTGATCCGTGAGTATGCTGTTGGTACTGAGTCCTATGAACTCGGTTTCCCAAAAGGGCTCATCGACGAAGGTGAATCAGTGATTGAAGCTGCAGATCGTGAGCTAAAAGAAGAGGTCGGCTTTGGCGCCAAAGCACTGACCTTTGTCACTCGGCTTGGTATGGCTCCTTCTTACTTCTCGAGCAAAATGAATATCGTGATTGCCGAAGGTTTGTATGAAGAGTCCCTGGAAGGGGATGAGCCAGAAGAGCTTCCGCAGACTCGCTGGCCAATAGCCAATTTGATGGCGCTACTCAATGAACCTGACTTCAGTGAAGCACGCAATGTCAGTGCTCTGTTTTTAGTTCGGGAGTGGTTAAAGCAGCAAGGACGACTGCCTGAGTAATATTTGAGATTATAGCGTATCAGGGGCTTAGAAAAGCCCCCTGATACCATTGACTTAGAACAGCTCGCGCTCTTCGCCATTATCCATAATCGTGGTTCCTGCTTCACTTATCGCCTGATGTGTCGGCTGAGTGCCTTCAATAAAGTATTCATCACGACTACTTCCACCGTTAGATAGCTGTCCTGTAGCACGATCAATATTGACTGTGACCACGCCCGGCGGTGGGGTTAGGGGTTCTTCCGGTACACCATCGAGAGCGATTTTCATAAACTCATCCCAGGCAGGTTGAGCACTTTTAGCGCCACCCTCATAGCCTGAAATCTGATCTTTAATCACTCCTGATGCTGTGGTGCGTCCCAGGTCACGGCGATGATCGTCAAAACCTATCCAGACTGAGGTGACAACACCGGGCCCAAAACCTGAGAACCAGGCATCTTTAGAGCTGTTGGTGGTACCCGTTTTGCCACCAATATCACGACGTTTTAAGTCACGGCCAGCACGCCAGCCAGTACCCTGCCAGCCGGGTTCACCGTAGACATTACTGTTTAATGCACTTTTAATCAGAAATGCCAGCGGGGTACTCACCACATGCGGGGCATACTCTGACTCGAGGACTGATTTATCCGCAGTGGCTTGTTGCAGCTCTGGCGTGGGTACCGGAATATTCTGTACTGTCTGAGACGTCGCGACATCTTCAATACTCTGGTTATTCAGCAGGTCCGATTTTGGAATATCACCATAGACAACAGGAAGCTCACATTCCGGACAGGCGACTTTTGGCTGGACCTCAAACAGTGTCTGTCCATTATCGTTAACAATTTTGGTCAAGTAATACGGAGTGACCAGGAAGCCACCGTTAGCCATCACGGAGTAACCTCGTGCGACTTGCAATGGTGTAAATTCCGCAGCCCCCAGCGCCAGAGATTCAGTGCGGGAAATATTTTTTTCCGGGAAACCAAAGCGTTGTAAATAATTGGCTGCGTAATCTACACCCATTGCTCGCATGGCTCGAACCATTACGACGTTTTTGGACTGACCCAGACCCTGACGCAGACGGATAGGGCCGGAATACTGTGCCGGAGAGTTTTTCGGACGCCAGTCAGAACCCGCGCCAGCATCCCAGCGTGAAATCGGAACATCATTGAGGATACTGGCCAGTGTCAGTCCTTTATCCATCGCCGCGGTATACAGGAATGGCTTAATATTGGAACCCAACTGACGTAGTGCTTGCGTTGCGCGGTTAAATTTACTCAGATTGAAGTCAAATCCACCTACCAGCGCCAGTACCGCACCATCTTTCGGGTTCAGTGAGACTAAGGCCGAGTTGACGTCTGGTAACTGTCCTAACCACCAGGTATTGTTTACCTGACGAATCCAAATTTGCTGGCCTGCCTGAACCACTCCACTGACGCTACGCGGTGTCGGGCCTTGTGAGGTATCTGAACGATAAGGGCGTGCCCAGCGCATGCCTTCCATCGGTAAGGTAACGCTTTGTCCGTTAGCTATTACGGCAGTCGCTTCAGCTGCGCTAGCACTGGTGACGACAGCCGGCAGGAAGGGGCCATAACGCGACATTTTTTTCAGCGTACTGAGGATCTGCGGGGTATCCCAGGCATTTTCTCCGGCTTTCCATAACACCTGTGAAGGTCCCCGGTAGCCATGTCGCATATCATAGGCAATAACGTTATTACGCAGAGCCTGTTCAGCGCCGAGCTGAATGTTCCGACTGACAGTGGTGTAAACCTTATATCCGTCCTCGTAAGCATTTTCACCATAGCGAGTCACCATATCCTGACGTACTAACTCGGCCAGATAGGGTGCAGAGAAAGCAATTTCCGGCGTGTGATAGCGGGCCTCTATCGGCTGACTACGCGCTTCATCATACTGGACGTTAGTAATATAGCCTTCGCTGAGCATACGTGATAACACGACATTACGACGTGCTGTAGCTCGGTCGAGCGAGTAGAGCGGGTTAAACGTCGAAGGTGCCTTAGGAAGCCCGGCAATCATCGCAATTTCGTTCAGTGTCAGTTCATTGACCGTCTTACCAAAATAAACCTGAGCTGCG